>Ga0308135_1000133_pt1 | contig 8215 bp, 7 predicted proteins | sample CB4_937_3310_MT_FD_202496 | JGI IMG/M metagenome (GOLD analysis project Ga0308135, IMG submission 202496) | Metatranscriptome of marine microbial communities from Western Arctic Ocean, Canada - CB4_937_33.10 (Metagenome Metatranscriptome) | ecosystem: Environmental > Aquatic > Marine > Oceanic ... | reverse complement strand
GCCCAACGTTCGTCTTCAGACAGCAGCAACCGGAACTCCGGCATCGGTGACTGGGATTCCCCTCCCTGCAATACGGTATTGCAGAAGAACCTGCCCCCGCAGGAGATGAGTCCGAACAATTCGCCATCCGACGAATTTACAGTCAATTCGCCTCTGAGATTCGTTGGTTGTGGGCCGGTGGTCATGTATTGAGCCGCCGGGCCGGTGCCATCTAGATTTTGTCCGTGGCAAACCTGGCAGTCCACCTGGTATATGCGCTGGCCTGCCGTCGCATCATCACTGGCCCTCGAAAGAGCTTTGTAGTCGTCAAGAGAACCCAGCACCACCTCAGCGCCAGTTATGGGCACGGAACCTTCGGGAGGCAGAAGCCTCGGCACGTCTTGTGTGCGAAAGGACGGCTGGTAGTGCATCTCGGTGAATACCTGGACTCGGTTGCTCCCAGTTTCAGAGAGGACAGGTAGTTTGAAATTGATCGCACCGCCAATGTTCGTGTCGCCGGTAGTGCTGTTGTAGCAACCCAAAGCAAACATAATCGCCAGCATACTGATAGCTAGTGGCAACCACCGCCGGTTTGAAAATCGCACCCGATTGATAAACGAGAGGAACATAACTCTAGTCGCTCTCCCAACCGCGTTTGATGTCCATAGCTCCTGACGCTTGTAGCACTTGCTCAGCGCCGATTGCACGCTCTTCGGAGGAGGTGACGGTCACGCCGATTAAACCCTCGGTTATTCGTTCGTCGTATGCGCCCATGAATATTCGAGGCAGTCTGGATTCTATGAGTATCCCGATCACCGTAAAGATGATCGCACCGAGCATAGTGCCTTCGTATATGATGATGGACATTGGCGGGATAGACAACACCGGCTTACCGCCTGTCACCAACGGGTATGCCAATTGCGTGCCGGCGGTCAGGACCAGGGCGACTATAAACCCGCAAGCTGCTCCTATCAGAGGCCACCGATAAAGGGTATGCTTCGGTTCCTCTTCTCCGAAAGTTCCTTCAGGGTAAGGAGTGCCGGTCAATACCTCATATTCACCCTGTTCATAACCGGCTGCACGCAATGCGTCCAACGCATCAGCCGCTGCTAATTCTTCTGTGAAGAGACCTATTATGCTTCTTTTAGCTAACATCGAGGTGTTCCTTATTCATGAATTGTCGCGGGCACAGTGCGCCTGCCAATCTTAATCTCATCTCTAACTACCATGCCCTCTTTGATGTCAAAGATGGGTATCAGCGGGAAGAACTTGGAGAACAGCAACAAGCCTAGTGCGACGAATGCGAATGTCTCCGCGACGATTATTATTTCAACGATGCTTGGATGGTACGTCCCCCATTCGAAAGCGAAGGGCTGACGACGCAGCAAGCTCGGTACGATGATGATGAAACGCTCCAACCACATGCCAATGTTGACCAGCAATGTGCTGATTAACATCCAGAACGCGCTACGCCTGACGCTTTTGAACATCCACATCGGCACAGGTATCACGAACGCTGTCAGCACGAAGACTATGAACAGTATCGAGTACGGGTATTGGAATACCTGGAGTTCTCTCAGTGTGATCTCAACCGACTCCAAGGTGTACAGTGCGAACACCCACTCTAGGAAGAAGAAGAAGAACCAGGTTGTCGCAACGACTATCAGAAGCCGTGCGATAGCGTCAAAGTGGTCTGGTCGAAGATACTTGTCTAGTTTCCACAACCACACGGAAAGGGCCATCAGTGTTGCCACACCGGATACGCCGGAGTGAATGGCTCCGATAATGAAGTACGGGGCGAAGATTGTCGAGTGCCAACCCTCTACGCCGATCAGGACTGCGAAGTCCCACGATACGATGGAGTGTACTGAAACGAAAACTGGCAAAACCAGAGCCGAGAGCAGTATGCCTGCTATGGCCTGTAGCTTCCACTGTCGAGGCGTGCCCCTCCAACCCAGGCACAAAAACCCGTATATCTTTTTGACCATCGGATTAATTGCACGGTCTCTGACGACCGCGAGGTCTGGTATCAGAGCGATGAACACGAACAGCGAGCTTGCAATCAGATAAGTGCCGACCGCGCTAGGGTCCCAGACGAATGGGGAGCGAACGTTGGGCCAGACTCCGCGTGCGAAGTCATAAGGGAACACCCACACTTCACGCCAGGGTCTCCCGACGTGGAACAGAGGTGTGTGCAAGGCGGCCATGAGCGCGAATACTGTCATGACTTCAGCGGCCCTTGTTATAGGCCTGCGCCATTCGGCATGAGTCAATCTCAGAATGGCCGAGATCATGATTCCGGCATGGCTGATGCCAATCCAGAAAACGAAGTTGACTATGAATATACCCCACATCACAGGTCTGTTCAGGCCGGTGACACCGAGTCCCTTGTTCATCATGTAGCCAAAAGCGCCAAGGCCAGCGAACACGACCAACGTCAGGAATATAACTGCGGGCAACCACCATTTTGGCATGCCCAGCACCCCGGCTAGCAGATCATCGTTGATCTGTTTCTGAGTTAACTGTATATGATCCTGCATCTTGGCTTTCTTTTGTCTTGTTAGTTAGTTGAAATTATTATCTTAACGCGACCAATCGATTGGTCTATTACTCGGGTTTACCCAGCACCCTGACTACTGTTTTATAAAACGTTTTGTGAATTTCGTAGAGCTTTAGCTCTCGCTGTTCCCAGATGTTGATAATCGGGATGACTCTGGTAGCCATCATGAAAATGAACACCATACCGCCAATTGAACCCACCATTATGAACACGTTTGCCAAGTCAGGGAAAACAGTATCGGGCAATTTATCGATTTCGAGTCCGTGATGTTTCTCGACGGACGGATTGCCGATCCCCGGCACCGAATAGGCCGCTACATAAAGGCGAATCCTATCCAGGAAGGTTCCTATTAACACGCTCACCGCAATGAGAGGCGGCCCCCAAGTACTGCGACGCAGTGGGTTCCACATCATCGTCCACATCGGGAGCAGGAAGTTGAAGAAGAACACCGCGAAGAACGCGTATCTGTACGGCCCGGCGATCAAGAGTTCTATAATCGCCAGTTCCTCGGGCTTCTTACCATACCAATAGATGTTGAAGCTGGAGAACCAGAACCAGAACCAGAGAAGAGAAAGCGCGAATAGCAGTTTCCCGAGTCCCCAAATCTGATCATATCCGATATAGTCTTCATATCCCCCGAATTTATACAGTGCCCACATTGTGAGCATCACAGTAGCCACTCCGGCTTGGAGGCCGTTGGCAGCGTGTGTAATCGGATACAGAGCGTCAATCCATCCTGGAACCAGCGTCATCAGGAAATCCATGCTGACCAGGAAGTGGACGAAAATTAGCATCATAAAGTAGAACGCACCCAGAATACCCAACCGGTGCTTCTGCATATCCCATTGAGCAGACGTGCCGATCCACCCTCTGGCCAATTTCGTAGCCCAGCGTTTCTTCCAACCATCGGCAGCGTGATCTCGCACCTGCGCGAAGTCTGGGAGAGCCGACATCCATAGTAACGCGACTCCGGTTACCACCAGTGCCAGAATTGCCAGGGTTGCCCAGATATGTGGTGAGTGAGAGTTTACGTCGCCGCCATCAAAATAGAACCACAGCGAACGCCTGCCGTCGCCGAGTGAAGGCAGTACCCACAACATGGGAATAAACAGTAAGAGATTGAACAGACCAACCACAGTCCACAGTTCTGCGACTCTGGAAATCGGCCTGCGCCAGTGTGCTTTGACCAATCGAGGTGCTATGGCGACCATCGGAGCCGACTGGGCAGTCGTCAGGATGAACGCGAACATTGCAGCGTAGTAACCCCAGACAGCCCTGTCGCTGAATCCATCGGACAGTCGCATCACGAATCCGACGATACCCAGAATTAACAGGATTCCGAATACGGAGGCAACGCGCCAGAAGTTATCACTTGTGCCTGCGTGTTTGTTTAGCAGGTCTTTGGTAACGTCTTCAGCAGTGACAAGCGCGGCGTTTCCAGGATTTTCGGCGTGTCCACTAGCCATGTGTGACTTCTTCCTTGGCGTGTTCGTCTACTTTGCGCAGGTATATTACTGAGGGCTGTGTGCCGAGTTGCTCTCTGAGCCTATAGCCTCGGCCTTCTTTTTCCAGTTCTTTTTTGACTTTTGCGCCTGCCTTGCTCTTGGGCTGTTCGGGCAGTTTGGTATTCTCTTTGACGGCAGTCAAGACGTCCAGCATGTCACCGAACTCAAGGGTCTGAGTGGGGCACGCATTAACACACGCTGGGTTGAGACCTCGCTCCAGCTCTGCATCTGTTTTATCAATCCCGGCCTGTGCTGCTTTGCGTCCTGTGCGTCGGATCCGCTGCACACAGAAGGTGCACTTTTCCATGATTCCGCGCGACCGCACGGTTACATCTGGATTGAGTTGGTTTTTGAAACTATCGGGCCATTCCGGTTCCCAGAAATTGAAGAATCGAACGTGGTAAGGGCAACCGTTCGCACAGAACCTGGTGCCTATGCAACGGTTGTATATCTGTACATTCAGACCTTCATTGTTATGGTACGTGGCAAAAACCGGGCAAACCGGTTCGCACGGTGCTTCGGCGCAGTGCTGGCACAGAATCGGGATGAAACGCGCTTTAACGTCCGGGAATTCACCTTCCCAATACCGCTCGACGCGAATCCATTCTATCGCCCGGCGCTGGTTAAAAAGACCTTCGTCGTTAATGGGGATGTTATTTTCGGACTGACATGCGACGACGCAAGCCTGACAGCCTGTACACTTGTCCAGGTCAATTACCATTCCCCAGCTCACTGCCATTTGTTCCGCTCCTGTTGCGATTAACGCCCTGTCGAAGTCACCAATCGATTGATAAGTGGCTTATTTTGTCTAACTGTCTTGGCTGGTCACTTCAATGACCAAGCCCTCTTCATCCGTAGGTGGTTCAGGCACCGAGTTTTCAAACTTGGGTAGTCTGATCCACTTGTCAAGTTTCTCAATGCTCACTCTGGTGGCTGACCAAGCCAGAGCTCCGGTGCTTTCATCTGTCAGATCAGAAAGGATTGAGAACACGTTGGCTCCCCGCCCCTCTGCATACCGGCCACCGGCTCGGTGGCCTTGGCCCATCGGAATCGCCACCACATCAGGGGGCATTCCGGGGTGCGGATAAGCCAGCACGTCCACGGATCCGCGAGGCGAGGTTACGCGAACGACGTCGCCTTCTTTCAGATCCATATCCTCAGCAGTTTGAATATTTATCTCAACCCAGGTCAACCAGGTCGCTGTGGTGATTGGATCAGGCGTTGCCTGCAACCACGGTATATGCGCGCCCTGCCCTTCGCCAATTCCTGTTGACGAGAAAGGCACCAGATGGAAGTTGAATCTGCCTGGAACCTGTGGGTCGAATTTAGGCTCTTCCGCCTCAGGCAGTTGCGGAGGAGTTGGAACAGCGCCCTTCGCTTTCGCGTTAACGTCCCACCATCCGCCTCGTTGCAACATGCCATTCCAGAAGTTGTTGAAATCTCCGGCCCTGACAGAGCCTCGATTAAGAGCAAACAGCTTTTGCGCGCTGTCTTTCAAAATGTCTTTATAAGTCTCACCAGCCAGGCCGAGGTTGAGGCTCAAATTCTGAGCGGCGGTCAGCAACACGTCTGCGAAACCTCTAGTTCCGAGATGCTCTCCGCGCCCTTCAAAGAACGGCCTTACCACCGGCTGTTGGAATCCGACAATTTCATATCCAGGGCCGGCATCAGGTGTGTCGGTTCCCCAGTCTTCAAGATAGTTGTGTTCTGGCAGAATCAAGTCTGCCATCGCTGTGGTGTCGTCCATGAAATTCGAGAAACTGACGATCACCGGTACGTCGTAGGACGCATCTCTGAATCCCAAAGTACCGGGCAGTCCGTGCATGGGATCGGCCCCTCGCACTAACAACAGCTTAACGTCTCCCGACTTCATGTCAGAAACAAGGTCAGACCAGTCCTGATAGCTGCTGGAAGATGGAGCAGTCGCGATCTCGTCCAAAGGCGGGGCAGGATTGAAAATCACGCCGCCAGTTTGTCCGACACTACCGACCAGATAATTTAGTGAGTATATTGCGGTCAGGTTGAACAGTCCATTAGTGTGGGCTGCGGCTGAACCTCCGCCCATGGCGATTGCAGGTTTGTGGCTTGCGAAATCGTGGGCGACCTGCTCGATCTTTTCGGCAGATACACCGACTCTTGCCGCAACAGTCTCAGGCGCGTAATCTTCCAAATTAGACCCGCCTGTCAGCGCCGCCGCTGCGGCCGTATCGGCCAGTCCATCTTTGATGATTACGTGCGCGATGCTGAGGGCGAGAATGCCCTCCATTCCGGGTTTAACGTAAAGCCACTGGTCGGCGTTGGCTCCAGTCATAGAGAAACGTGAATCTGCGTGAACCAACGTGCCGCGTTCGCGGTCACCTTGGCGAAATTCACCATATCCACGAGCGTAACGAGTCGGCGAGACCCAGGTGTTCAGGAAGTCTGCGCCGAAGGAGAGTACATAGTTCGCGTTTTCGATATCGAAATCAGGTATTCGATCTTGACCAAATACCTTTTTGATAGCCGCTTTCAGGTTGGTACGTTCGGTGGGTTCATATGACATGAACCTGCCACCAAACTTGTTGGTGAACGTCTCGGCAACCATGCCGAGATGCCCGCCGACGGGATTGGTAACCATCACCATCGAATTCTGGTCTCGGCTGGATTGAAGCTCGCTCAGTTGCAGATTCAACCTGCCCAACGCATCGGTCCAACTGATCTCTTCAAATTGCCCCATACCTCGCTCACCTGAGCGGAGCAACGGGCCTTTGATCCTATCTGGGTGGTAGAGCGCCTGCAAGCCACCTTCGCATCGAGCGCTGTGCTTGCCCATGTTGATGGGATAATCTAAGTTACCCTCAACTTTTTTAGCACGACCCTCCATGACCCGTATGACAACTCCCTCACTGGTGCCACACTGTCTGCACAGAGTCGCGTACCAGTTGTCGAGTCCAGACACCATGTCTTCGGGCATCTCCAGGGGCGCTTGGACCAGTAATTCCTGCTCTGGCACGCCGCAAGCTAAGAATAGTATAGGCACCGCGGCGGTGCCGCCGGTTAATGTTAGAAATTGTCTTCGTGTAAGGGCCATAGTTTGCTTGAGCCTTTAGTAGTGGCAGGTAGTGCAGTCGGTCGGTGCGCCGGTGTCTCGGTGGCAGTCAACGCAGTCGCTCATTTTGAGCGGCTGAACCTGACTGACCTGGGTCATTTTAGCCACATCACCGTGGCAAGTAGAACAAACGGCGGACGGCAATACGCCGTCTCTCTCGGAGAAAAACTTGATATGTGCTTCGTGAACAAAATGAACGTGGTCGGGCACTCTATGAACCCGGACCCAGTCAATCGCTTCGCCAGCCTCGCCAATTGCCCTGAGCTTTTCGACTTCGGGGTTGCCATCTCCCATGGTCTTGTGACAGGTTAGGCAAAGCCCAACAGCGGGTATGGTGGCCGCAGCCCCTTTTGTGACGTTCCGATGGCAGAATGTGCAGTCCAGTCCCAATTGCCCCTGACCTGTTCCTGCGTGAATCGTGTGGGGGAAGGCTATTGGCTGCACTGGGCCATCGTCATTTCCAAATATTACAGGCTGACCCATCCATGCCGTAAAGACGAACGTAGCAATCAAGATGGTGACAACAAATCCGGCAAGCCCACCAATTCCCATGACAGCCAGAAGCGCCATCTTCTTAGCGGGCGGTTTTTTGTATTGAAAGTCCCCTGGTATCAATTTCGAATCTTCCTGATTTTAGGGATTATACGACTCGTTTCTTACCAGGCTAAACCCAGTAATCCGGCCAGAAATCTCTGAGTACACCAGCGTGGTCGACAGCGCGCCCGATGAAAAATATCGCCAACGATATACTTAATATGGCAAAGGCATAGAAAATCGGCCTCACCCGGCCCCATGATTCACTGATGTGATGAGACCCAATAAACGAAGGAATCATGTTATGGCCGATCAGCATGTTCGAGGCGAATATCACCACAAACAACACAGCCCACCCCAGGCTCTGCTGAAGCCTACCGAGTTCCTGCCAACTGGCAGGGCTGATGAACCCCGGGTCTAGAAATACTGGATCCATAAATCTTACGCTCTTCGCCTTGTCTCTGCGGTGTTTCGAGTGCCTCGTTTCAAGCCGCTGGAATTATCACATCGTGTGCCTATGGTGTCAAGGGCACACCAAGGCAATTTTGC
>Ga0308135_1000129_pt1 | contig 8399 bp, 8 predicted proteins | sample CB4_937_3310_MT_FD_202496 | JGI IMG/M metagenome (GOLD analysis project Ga0308135, IMG submission 202496) | Metatranscriptome of marine microbial communities from Western Arctic Ocean, Canada - CB4_937_33.10 (Metagenome Metatranscriptome) | ecosystem: Environmental > Aquatic > Marine > Oceanic ... | reverse complement strand
GCGGTGTTGATTACCTGAGTGTGCGTGGTTACACTCTGGCAATCATGAGCGGACTGGACGAACCAAGCTTCCCCGCGTTGGAAGACCGGGTTATAGAATTGCCCGCAGCCATTGGCGGCGCAGTGGTCGTAACCCTTCTGTTTTTGTTCTTGGGCGTGCGAAGATTGCGCCGAATGGACATCCCCTAAGCTCTTAGGAAACCACTAAATACGGGATGGACATCCCTTAATCCTCTAGGGAAACTACTAAATAAATGAAAATTACCGATATCACCAGCGAGATATTTGAGTGGGAGCGGCCCGGCATCTGGAACGGCGGCCACTTCTACGGACCAGGCCGACTCCACAAAGTAACGGTGCACACCGACGAAGGCATAACCGGCTACGGCTGGAACGGCGGTACGGCAGCGGAACGTCCCCTGAACTTGTTCCCCGGTTACGTTGACTACTTCCGGCCTCTGCTTGTGGGCCGCGACCCCATGGAAACACGCTCTATTGCCCACGATTTGGGCGAAAAACTGATCAAGATACTTGGAATCGGTGGCATTAACACCCAGGTATTGGCGGCCATCAACATTGCCTGCTGGGACATCAAGGGCAAGGCCACCGGCCAGTCCATACACCGCATGCTGGGCGGCGCACAAGAACGCGTCCGCACTTACATTGCCGGCGGCTATTACGCGGAGGGCAAAGGACTGGAGGAACTGCAAGAAGAGGTACGCTTCAACATTGAAGAGATGCACGCCTCGGCGGTAAAGATCAAGATCGGCGACCCCAACATGGGCTTGGCCGGTGACATGCGCCGAGTGGAAGCAGCGCGGACAGCCATCGGCGACAAGGCAACGCTGCTCGTGGACGCCAACTGCGCGCTGGACCTGGAAACATCGTTGGAGTTTGCCAGACAATTACCCCAGTACGATGTCTATTGGTTTGAAGAGCCGCTGCCGATTCACGACTACGAGGGCCACCGCCAGCTTGCCGAAGCCTCCAGTGTCAAGATTGCCACCGGGGAGAACGGCTACCACCTGTCCCATTTCAAGACGCTGCTCGACCACCAAGGTGCGTCCATTCTGAATGTGGACGTGGCGATCGTGCCCGGATATGACATCGCAATGGATATTGCCAACCTGGCCGCAGAACGGGGCGTCTCAATCGCTCCCCACGGTTGCCAAGAGTTGCAGTTGCCTTTGGTGGCAGCAATTCCTCACGGCGAGTTCCTGGAAATTTATCCGGTGGCCGTTGACCCGCTCCGGGCGGAGATGTTCCAGCCGTTGCTGCAGCCCGACGCAGACGGCTATGTGACGGTGCCAGACAGCCCCGGACTTGGCTACGAGTTGAACATGGATCTGCTCAACAGATATCGCGTGGGATAAAGAGTTGCTGGCTAGAAGGTTGTTAGATAAAAAATGAATGACAAAAACGAAATCAGCATCAGACAGGCCACACCAGACGACGTTGCCCTGGTTCTGCAATTCATCAAGGGCCTTGCCGACTACGAAAAGCTGGCCGATGAAGTGGTGGCCACTCAAGCGAATTTGGCTGAGTCTTTATTCGGCACCAATGCCAACGCAGAAGCCTTCTTTGCTCACCTCTCGAGTGGTGACGGCGAGCCTGTAGCGGTTGGTTGTGCCATCTTTACCCAGCATTATTCCACATACTCGGGGAATTCCAGCCTGTATCTGGAAGACGTTTTTGTGCTGCCGGAATGGCGTGGCCAAGGCATAGGACGAGAACTCTTGGCCTACGGAGCCGGCCTGGCCAAATCGCGTGGTTATCCAAGAATGGAATGGTCAGTGCTGGACTGGAACGAGCCCGCCATCGGGTTCTACGAGAAGCTTGGCGCGGAACGGGTAGAGGGATGGCTTACCTACCGGCTGTCCGGTGATGCCCTAGAACGCCTTAATCCGAGCAGCTAAACCATTTCCTAGATGCTGTTTCTGGGGGTGATTCGTTGCAACTAGTTCCCTCTGAACCATTCCTGCGCCAAGACCACGGTTCTTCGACGGGCTCAGGATGAGCGACTGCAATCCCAGGTATTACGTCTACCGTAAGGGCCGGTTTATAACCCGCTACTTCTGTCGTTGAACAACGTTGCCTAGTCAGCCAAACTCAAATTCCGCTCATGGTGAGCCAGTCGAACCACCTATGCTTGGGGTTGACTACCCGTCCTTCGACAGGCTCAGGACGAGAGGTGTAGATGCTATCAGACCCAAAGAGCAACCAGACCTCCTCATACATATCTCATCCCGTGTTGAGGCTATCGGCTTACCTACAAGAACGGCTATTTATTTCCAGTCTCTTAGTCCGGGTCCAATCAGGCCTTGGGCTATCGTCACTCCTACTAGGTGTTCAACGGCGACTTGTTGGATTGAGCGTAAGAGGCCCAAAAATAGGAGCAGGTTACTAGGCGTAACAATGGCTTCAGCACTCAAAGGGCGACTCGGCCTTCCATTGGTCCGACTATATTTCGTCCAGCCGGCGATGTGGCGGTCTTTTACCAAGGTTATGAGTCCCTCGAATCTGCGCCACTCTTAATTTCGTATCCCGGCTTCTTTTGCTTCTTTGCTTACCTTCATCCAGCGCCAGCGTTGTAGTGGGTCGCTGATGGCACGCAGCCATACTCCGAAAAGATTAAAGGAGAGAGCAGTCAGGAAAATTGCCGAACCGGGCATCACCACCACCCACCAAGCAGTGGAGATGTAGGGCCTTCCGCTGGCTAGCATTGTGCCCCAGGAGGAATCGGGTGGCTGTATGCCGAAACCTAGAAAACTGAGCGTGGCTTCGGTCAATATGATTCGAGGTACGTCTAAGGCGGCAACGGTCAAAACAGGGGTAATCAGATTCGGAAGTATATGGCGAAGGAGTATGCGGTTGTCTCGGGCGCCGATGGCTTGGGCCGCCTCAACAAATGGCTGCTCTCGTAATGACAACACTACCCCGCGGGTGACACGGGCATAAAGCATCCATCGGCCAATCGCGAAAACCAAGATGATATTCAAGAATCCCGTACCCAATATAAAGAGGACAATCAAGGCCAGCAGCAGAAGCGGGACAGACATGAAAACATCCACGGTCCGCATGATGACATCATCGACCCATCCCCGGTAATATCCAGCCATCAACCCAAGAAAGAGACCCGCAAATCCCGATACCAACACGCCAAGCACTCCCACTCCAAGTGAGATGCGTGAACCGTAAATCAGCCGACTCACCATGTCTCGCCCTAGGTGGTCGGTACCGAGTATGTAAAAGCGCTCTTCCGCTACTGGCGGAATTTGTGAGCGGTCAGTGGCGATACCCAAGGAAAATGGGCTGATGTGGCGCAATGGCAATTGTCGGTCGATAGGGTCGTGAGGCGCTATTAACGGTGCAAATACTGCTGCCAAAAAGATTAGAGTAAGAAACACACCGGAAAATAGCGTGATTGGGTCACTAAGGAACGCCTGCACCATCGGCCTACGCAGAGTAGCGGTGATCGGGTTTCTTGTTATTTTTGTTTTCGGGGTCTCATTAGCCATAAGGATTATTACCTTTTAATCAATTAACAACAAAAATAGACGCCGGCATCGCAATACCTATCCATTAGAGTATGAGATTCGAGGATCTAGCCAGGTATATAGAAAGTCCACGATAAGATTTAAAATCATTACCATCAGTGCGATTACGAACACTGAGGCGGTAATCACTGGTAAGTCTCGACCGTTGATGGCGCCAATTAATAATAATCCCAATCCTGGCCAGGCGAAAATTATTTCTACTACCACTGATCCATTCATAAACCCCGCCAACTCGTCGCCCATCAGGGTGACGATAGATATAGCGGCATTTTTTAATACGTGGGTATACAAGATGGTGCTTTCTCCCAGGCCTTTTGCCCGGGCCGTAGACACGTAATCTTTGCTGATTTCATCAATCATGGCCGCCCGAGTTATTTGCGCGAACCGCCCCATCACCCGTGGGGAAAGAGTAAGAGCCGGGAGAACCATGAACTTCCAGCCAGTGGGGCCCAATCCGTCAAACCCGGAAGTGGGCAAGACTCCCCACTGAACCGAGACTACCAAAATAAGCATCAAGGCGAGCCAAAATTCAGGCACGGAAACCACAGCAAACGTGAGCACATTTACAACGCGGTCAATCAGTCCTCTAGGACGCATCGCCGCCAATATACCTATAGGAATCCCAATCATTCCTATGCCCCAGGCAACCAGAGCCAAAACAGCAGTATTGGGAAGGCGGTCAATCACCAAATCTCGCGCGCTAACTTTGTATTGCACGGATTTGTCGAAGTCGGGCGAGCACCTCAGTTGGCAACCCGTTAACAGGCTGGCGAAATAATCCCCAAGCCGAACAGCAATCGGACGGTCGAACCCGAGTTTTTCGTTTAGCGCTGCAATGGTTTCAGGTGGAGCGTCTTGGTCCACCATCAGACGTACTGGGCTCCCAAGGATGTTGATGGCAAAAAATAGCAAGCCCATCAGGCCCAAGAGGACGAGAACTGAGTGGCCCGCTCGCCGGACGATGTATTTACGCATGTAATCCTTCGTCATTGGATCGGATGCCGGGACGTTTTGAATGTCGCAGCTCGAATATGGGGGGCTCTATCGCATTTTCAACTACCTCGGGCGATTCCTTATAAGCTGGCAACCGACACCTCCAATTGCAGTTTGCCAGTCAGGTATCAAAGGGGAAAGTCGCATTTTAAATTCTTTGTCTAGGATGGCACCCGTAAAATCACAGAACGGAGTTTGCAATCCTCAATTCATTTCGGAAAAGGCATTAGCTGTCGAGTGGAAATTCGAATTAATAGGGCCGTGTCGGAATTTTATTCAGGCACGGCCCCAACCACAATTACATAGTCCTTAAATGGAGTGGGTTACGGCTTGAAAGTCATAGAGTTAATCCTGACCCGCCGGTCGTTTCGAGGCTCCCACACTAACTTCGAATCGACGGCGTAGATTACGGGCAGGTCGAATGGCGTGAGCCATAGCGCCTGTTCATGGATATAATCGCCGAAGCCTTCCAGTAATTTTTTCCGCTCCGCGCCCTCCGCGGCCATCGCTGGCGCAAGTTGCTCCTGTATGCCGCCAGGACTGGGGTCACAGAAAGGGGATTGAGCCTTGGCGCAGTTTAGATAGTAATTGAGGTGACGGGCTAGGTCCAGAGTTTCGGTTGAAGGCTCATTTTCTATCAACTCACTCGTAGCGCAGCTCGCTCCGCCTTTCGCATTGGCGGCGGCTAACGCGGCCTGGAATTCCTCCAACGTCGCTTCTGAAGAATCGACGTTCCGACCCCGTTCTTTCAAGAGGTCGGCGACTGCTTGTCCGGAGCGGCAGTTTCGCCGATCCAGGAATGTTTGAACTTCCACTATGTTGAGGTCGACGTTGACGCCTACGTCCGACAGGTAACCCTGGATGGCCTCCAGAACTTCCACTTGTTTGGGGATACGGTTGCCTCGGCTAAATAGCCTGAGCACAGTACTATTGTCATAGGATGCTTCCGTGAGCAATTTTCGTGACAGAGCCGGGTCGAACGAATAAGGCGCCGTGTTGGCCACGGTAGCGCCCGTCACGCCGGGCCAAATAATATTGCCGCGGCAAGTGGTGTGACCTCCGTAAAGAGCGTCAATCATCTCTTGGCAGTTAATCGCATGCGCCATCGCTTGACGCACTTTGACCTTGGATGTCTCAGGATGGAATATACTTAGAATGTCCAAAGTGAAGGTCTCAGCAGACCCGCCGGATTTGATCTGATCCGCCGGCAATGATTCAATCGAATCGACGCCCACATCCCAAGCAATATCGGCCTCGCCGGTTTTCACCATGGCTGCCATAACCTGAGGCTCCGCCCTGAAGTACCAGGTTACTTCTCGAATTGCGGGTTTTTGAAACTCAAAGTGGTCACCAGCGGGCACGTAGTCTTCGTACGCCTCTTGGGTTAAGGAAACGCCAAAGTCCCATTTCACCATCTTGTATGGCCCGAAGCTCATGTTCTGAGTGGCCCTATCTTCCTCTGAAGTGGTATTCAAGAAATCAGGGGCGGTGAAATTCATAAAGAACGCTGTATTGGGAAAAATCGGACAAGCCGTAACACAGTTTAAATCAAGGGTGAATTCATCGACGGCTTCAGCGGTAAAGCCCCCGGTGTATCCGTAGCTGGGGTTGTCGTTTTCGGCGCTTGCCAGGATGGCAAGACTAGGCAGAGCAGCCTGTGCGTTCCAAGCCTCACCATTGTGGAATTTGACGCCTTCACGCAGATTAAATCGCCACTTTGTAGGGCTTAATTGTTCCCAACCCGTCGTGGCGGTGGTCGGGACGAGGCGCTGATCATCTCCCGATTGCCAGATCAGCGGGTCAGACATGTTGTCGTGGTGGACAGACTGAGAGATGCCGGCGCCTGCTCCGAGGGCGTCTACATTAGGAGGTTGAGCACCGATGACAAGAATTATGTTATCCCTTGCGGAGACGACCTTTCCCGGCGCTGTCATGGCTACCGCAGCCGGCACTGGTGTCGCGCTGGATCCGGCCACCGAGGTGGTGCCAGATTCGGAGATAGGTGTCGGTGCTTCGCTACTGCCGCAGGCCACTAATATCATGGCCAGAATAATTATCATGCCGGTGATCGACGGTCTCCAGCCTAGATTAGTTTTAACAAATGCTTTCATAATTTGGGACCCTCCAACTGTTTATTGTTCCAACGCTTGGCCCGACGTGCCACATCCAGCCGACTCTACCTCAATATACATGCTTTGTCGATTCCTCCCAATACGGTGCTAGTGGGCATATCGGCCGGTGAGTAACAGTGCCATTGAGCGCGCTTCAATGGCCTCTGGCTGAATTACCGTGCGCCAATATTATTAATTAAGGATTATTCATTCCTCCGCCCCCTGCAACCAACGCTTGCGACGCTCTCGGCGTTTCAAGTTAGTTTCCGATACTCGAGATACTGCGTTTCCGATCAGAACGTAATTAAAATCGTATCCGAGCACAGTATCGAAAGCGGCCCACAAGCTATATAGGAACAGCGAAAACCCTACGGCACCGAGTGCCAGGTCTATGCGATGGGGCATATTCGTCAACACCGCCAAACCAACTAGTAGCAAGATAAGTACCTGGATCGCTGATGCTTGAATGCTTTGATTGGAACCCCAGACCAACATTCTGCGCCGAAAAAAACGGGCTAGAATGTAAGTCACAACGGGGCAGGGCGCAAGTGAAAATGGGATGGGAAGCAGAGTGAGAGTTAACGGGAGACCGATAAGCAGCAAGCTCGAGTGGGCAAGCCCAGCGCCGTAGCGTTCAATGAGTAGATAATGAGACTGTTGGGAGTCTTGTGGAGGCATTCTTGTACATCCCTTTACTAAACTCTAGGAGACTCTGGATATCTGGTCGAGCCAAGTGCTGACTGAGAGTACGTCAATACCTGATGCTACTATGGATGGAGGTGGCGTTTGCTCAACCCAGGATGAGCGGGATGGATGACGTTTGGCGTGGTAATCCGTCAACGCTTAGATTCCCTTGAACCATTGGCTGAATTGTGCCGCCAAATCGGCGTCGCCGTCGATTGCCAGATGACCGGCGGCCATGGCGTCAGCGGTTGCCATTCGTCCGTACATCAGCAGAGCAAATATGTGGGTGTGGCAACGGAATGTGACGTCCGCAGTGCCCTCCGCAGATTGTTCGTACCGGAACTTGTCCCCTTCCACTATGATGTCCGCCGTGACTGGCACTGGAGTCTTCACTTCAAACCGGTAGCGGACGGGACGGTCTAGCGCGGGGCCAGCCCAAAAGGCCCAACGGAGCGAGCCCGATGCGAATGATTCATTGATCAGGATGATCATTGAGGCCAAACCCGAAGCCGACAGACCGGCTTTTTCCTCAATTGCAGATCGGATATCCCACTCGTGGAGAATCACCTCTTTGAAACGGAGGTCCACAAAGTTTCCCGCCGGGACGATGCTCCCAGGGTGATAACAGGGTTTGGCCTGGTCATCGGAGCTAAGCCCGGTGAGCAAGTTGATCAGGTGATTGTCATTCTCCAAATAGGTCTCCAGTAGCTTGTCACCCAGCCGCTCTCGGGCGGCGATGGAAGACTTAGCCAGGGACGCAGCGCTAATCGACGGATGACCGGTCCCAGCCTCTGGACGTCCCTCAGGCGGGGAGGATTCACCCTGGAGTCCACGGGCGACTGTCCCCGCATAAAACTCTGAATTGCCAACTAAATGGGCAACCACATCTGCCACCGTCCACTCATCGCAGGCGCTTTGCTTGCTCCATGCTTCAGGGGGAAGGTTTTTTAGATAATCCTGGAATCGTTCTGATTCAGATTTGTATAACTTGGCCCGTTCTTCAAATGAATCCAATTTTACCCCCAGTAGAAAATAATGACGCTGGGAGTATAGAT
>Ga0308135_1000126_pt1 | contig 8406 bp, 15 predicted proteins | sample CB4_937_3310_MT_FD_202496 | JGI IMG/M metagenome (GOLD analysis project Ga0308135, IMG submission 202496) | Metatranscriptome of marine microbial communities from Western Arctic Ocean, Canada - CB4_937_33.10 (Metagenome Metatranscriptome) | ecosystem: Environmental > Aquatic > Marine > Oceanic ... | reverse complement strand
TCAGCTCCAGGAGTTCTGGCTTCTTCATCGGAGATGGTCCCTGTTGTGTCGGATTCCGGTCCCTTTTCGGCGAGGACCGAAACGGCCGAACGCCTGACACGAAAAAAGGCGGGATCAATTGATCCCGCCTTTCAAGATAAGGGCGGCCGGAGCATCGCTGTATTTGCTCACTCACCTCGCCCGGACGCTGTCCGCGTCTCTACTACCTAACCGTCGTCTTGAGCAGGCTCCGCTTCCTCTACCACTGCTGGCGAAGGAGTCCCCTCTGGACGGTCGACCAGTTCGACAAAACACATCGGTGCACCGTCTCCCCGCCGCGGATCGGTCTTGATGAGGCGTGTATACCCCCCGTTCCTCTCGGCGTACCTTGGACCCAACTCATCGAACAGCTTGGTTACGATCCGCTTATCACCGACCGACCTCAGTACCATCCGGCGAGCATGCAAGTCGCCCCGCTTGGCGAATGTGATGATGGAGTCAGCCACGCGTCGCAGCTCTCGAGCCCGGGCGTGCGTGGTATTGATCATTTCGTGCTCGAACAGGGACGTTACCATGTTGCTGAGCGTTGCCTTGCGGTGACTGTGCTCCCGGTTGAGCTTGGCGACTCGCTTCCTGTGTCTCATGGCCCTAGAAGTCCTCGGCCAACGGACTCACGGTCTCTTCGTCGATTTCAACATCCTCGTACTTGGCAATGTCCATGCCCCAGCTGAGGTTCATGGTTACCAGGATTTCTCCGAGCTCCGTCAACGACTTGCGACCGAAATTTCGAAAACGCAACATCTCGCTTTCGCTTCTGGAAACCAGCTCCCTCAGCGTACCGATACCGGCAGCTCTAAGACAGTTGGCCGAGCGCACCGAAAGCTCCAGTTCGTCCATGGGCATGGCGAGCAATTTGGCCACCCGCTTGGTCTCTTCATCGACCGTTTTTTCTTCCGGTGGCGCCGGCTCCTCCTCGACATTCACGAAAAGGTTGAGATGATCGATCATGAGCCGGCCCGCCTGAGCGATGGCATCCTCGGGGCGAACCGAGCCATCAGTCCAAACGTCGATGGTGAGCTTGTCATAATCGGTCCGGCGACCGACGCGCGCATGTTCGAGGTCATAGTTGACCTTGATTACGGGCGAGAAGTTCGCATCGAGCTGAATGGTTCCGATGGGTAGATCCGGCGTTTTGCTGTCGTCCGCAAAAACGTACCCCCTACCCTTCCCAACGGTGAACTCCATGCTGAACTTGGCATCCTTGCCCAGCGTGGCGACATGCAAATCCGGATTCATAACCTCAACACTCGAATCAACAGCCAGGTCCTTCGCAGTCACGTCACCAGGTCCGCTAACTTCAATTCGTAGAGTCCGGTCTTCATCACCGTGGTAGCGCAACGCAACCTCCTTCAAGTTCAAGACGATTTCAGGCACATCCTCACGGATTCCCTTGATCGTCGTAAACTCGTGTTGCACACTTTCGATGTTCACGGACTTCACTGCGGCACCTTCGATCGATGACACCAGGATTCTTCTGAGCGAATGCCCCACGGTCACCCCAAAACCACGCTCCAGGGGCTGCATGACGAAGCGACCGAACGTTTCGCTCAAGCTGTCCTTTTCGATTTCCAACAACCTCGGCATCTGGAAACCGTTCAGTGACATAGTGTAATCAACCCCTCCATTGAATGGTCAAAGTAAATGCCCGTTGCGGGCCTTGTTCTCTTATTAGTTGATCGCAAACTCGAGATTGTCAAACTCGAGAATAGAATTCGATAACGAGTTGCTCTTCGGCCAGGGTCGGGATGTCCTCGCGCGCTGGACGCTCCAACACCGTTCCGTTGAGATTCGCCTTGTCTACGGAAAGCCATGAAACCATGTCTCTGGCCCGTCTCAGCGACTCGTGAATAACCTCCAACTGCTTGCTGCCCGGCGCCACGGAGATTAAATCTCCAGGCTTGGTCAGGTACGACGGAACGTTGACGCGCGTTCCGTTCACGGTGAAGTGCTTGTGCCTAACCAGCACTCGAGCTGCCTTCCGCGATGGGGCCAGGCCGAGGCGATAAACAATGCTGTCTAACCTGCTCTCGAGCAGACGAAGCAGGTTTTCACCACTGACTCCGGGAATCCGCGTCGCTTCTTTGTAGTACTTGCGAAACTGGCCTTCCCGAATTCCGTAGAGTCGAGCAAGTTTCTGTTTGGCTCGCAACTGAACACTGTACTCTGACTGCTTTCGGCGCATGTTCTGGCCATGCTGACCGGGTGCATAACTGCGCCGCTCGAAGGCACATTTCTCGAGGGTGCAGCGCTCACCCTTCAGAAACAACTTCGTGCCTTCTCTCCGGCAAAGCCGGCAACTTGGACCGGTGTAACGACTCATGCGCCCTCTATCCGATTACGAGATTGACTGTGTACATGGGTATTAGACCCTTCTTCTCTTTGGGGGACGGCAACCATTATGTGGGATCGGCGTGACATCCCTGATGACGGACACTTCGAGGCCGGCACTTTGCAGCGCACGAATGGCTGAATCGCGGCCTACTCCAGGCCCCTTGACCCACACCTCAACTCGACGCAGTCCCATACTCATGGCATCTTGCGCGGCCCGCTCAGCAGCAAGCTGGCCAGCAAAGGGAGTGGACTTTCTGCTTCCCTTGATGCCCACCTTACCCGGGGTCGCCCAAGAGATGACGTTGCCCTCGACGTCCGTCAGTGTGACCATGGTGTTGTTGAAGCTTGAAAGGATGTGGGCAATGCCCAGAGCCTCTACCTTCTTCGCCTTCTTCCGTTTCTTTCTACCGCGTTCCGCTGGCAAGCTTAAGCCTTCCTGGTTATTGTGTCATTCACTTCTTGGCTGGTGCCTTCTTTCTTCCTGCGATAGCACGTCGTGGCCCCTTCCGTGTGCGGGCGTTGGTCCGGGTTCGCTGTCCATTCGCCGGGAGACTGCGACGGTGACGCAAACCACGATAACAACCGACATCCATGAGGCGCTTGATGTTCATGTTGACTTCGCCCCGCAGGCTACCCTCTACCTTGTACTTGTTCTCGATGATTCCGCGAAGCTTTGTAAGGTCCTCATCAGACAGCGAGCTCACCCGTGCACCCGGATCCACCTGAGACTCGGACAAGATGGCTTTCGCCGAAGTTGTTCCGATGCCGTAGATGTAGGTAAGACTGATGTCTATTCTCTTATCTCTTGGCAGGTCTACACCTGCGATGCGTGCCACAGTCTATGTCCTCCCTAACCCTGACGCTGTTTGTGCCTGGGATTGCGGCTGCAGATCACGCGGACGATGCCATGCCGCTTGATGATCTTGCAGTCCGAACAACGCTTGCCTACTGATGCCTTAACCTTCATTTCTCATTCCCTCACACACTAACGACGCCCCTGCAGGCGTCCCTTTTTCATGAACCCTTCGTAGTGGCGCGTCATCAGCTGCGACTCGAGTTGCTGTAGCGTATCGAGAGCGACTCCAACGATGATGAGCAGACCGGTTCCACCGAAAAACTGAGAAAAAGAACGTGTTACGTTAAATTGCTGCGTCACGAAAAATGGAAAAATGGCTACCGCGGCCAGGGCAAAAGCCCCCGGTAGCGTGATCCTCGTCATGATGCGATCGATGTACATAGCCGTACGCTTGCCCGGTCGTACTCCAGGAATAAATCCACCGTGACGCTTCATGTTGTCTGCAAGCTGGTTCGGATCCATCACGATAGCTGTGTAGAAATAGGTAAAGAAAACGATCATCAGCCCGTAGCATCCCCAATAAAAAGGAGAGTCCACGGTAAAGAACGCACCCATCGTCTGCATCAAATCGCTTGCGGGGAAAAACTGTGTAACCGTCCCCGGCAAAAACATGATGGATTGAGCGAATATGATCGGAATCACGCCAGCCGCGTTTACACGCAACGGAATGTTGGTCGACTGCCCGCCGTATACCCTGCGCCCGACTACCCGCTTGGCGTACTGCACCGGAATTCGCCGTTGACCCTGGGTCAACAGAACCACGAATGCGACAACGCAAACCATCAAGGCGATCAGGAATATTTCCTCAATCAGGTTCTTCGTGCCTCCGCGATTGATCAGGTAATGCGTCCACTCACTTCGGATAGCAAACGGCAGTTCGGCGACGATACCGACGAAGATGATGAGCGAGATGCCATTGCCTATTCCACGCTCCGTAATCTGCTCACCCAACCACATGATGAAGATGGTACCGCTGGTGATCGTCAACATCGTCATCAGGCGAAAACCCCAACCCGGATCGGTAACGGCCATCAACCCGGAGCCCTGCCCACGAATGCTCTCCAGGAAATAGCTGACCCCCAGCGATTGAGCTACGGCCAGCACCACCGTGCTGTACCGGGTGTACTGATTGATCTTGCGTCGACCCTCTTCGCCCTCTCTTTGCAACTTCTGAAAAAAGGGAACCACAGCCCCCATCAATTGTAGAATGATTGAGGCGCTGATGTAGGGCATGATACCCAGGGCGAATACGGTGGCTCGCGTAAAGGCGCCACCGACGAACATGTCGTAAAGGCCGAAAAGCGTGCTGCCGGCGCTTGCAAAAAACTCCCGTAGCACCGACTCGTTGACCCCGGGAACGGTAATCTGCCCGCCGACGCGGTAAACGCACAAAATCCCGATCGTGAAGAATATCTTCTGGCGCAGATCCGGTATCTTGAGACAGTTTTGGAAGCTCTGAAGCATTTACCGGTCAGCCTGTGCAGGATCAGAAGCAGTAATTCGCTCCGCCGTGCCTCCCGCTTGCTCGATTTTCTGGAGCGCGGACTGAGAGAAAGCATGTGCACGCACACTGACCTTGCGGCTCAAAGCACCGGCCCCGAGAATCTTCACCGCTGAGTCAGCCCGCCGGATCAATCCAGCCAGCTTCAGTTCCTGCGGGCCGATATTGCCTTCGAGGGCACGCTCATCGATATCTGCTAGGTTGACGATCTCGAACCGTTTTCTGAAAGGATGATTGGAAAAGCCGATCTTTGGTATTCGCCGATGCAAGGGCATCTGGCCACCCTCGAACCCGGTTCGACTGCCTCTGCGGCCGCCTGAGCGAGCGCGCTGACCCTTGTGCCCTTTGCCCGCCGTCTTGCCGGTCCCCGAACCCGGTCCCTGACCCAGACGCTTACCGTTGCGGCGCGATCCTCGCGCACCTTTCAACTCACCTAGACGCATAATATTCCTTGGGAATCCCTCACTCAACTTCTTCCACTGCCAACAGATGCGAGACTGTGTTGATCATACCCCTGATCTGCGGGGAATCCTCGTGGACGACGGTGTGGTGAATCCGTCGCAGTCCGAGAGCACGTATCGTCTCTTGCTGATTTCTGGCGCGCCCGATGGCGCTACGAGTCTGTTTGATCTGTAGTTTCATCTTAGCCTATCTCAGATCACGTACCCGCAAGCCGCGATTTTTTGCCGTCGTTTCAGCATCCCGCAACAGTTTCAATCCCTCCAACGTCGCCTTGATACCGTTCTGCGGATTCGCAGACCCGAGCGACTTGGTGAGGATATCATGGACGCCGGCCAAATCGAGTACAATGCGAATACCGCCACTGGCGATAACGCCAGTCCCGGGGGATGCCGGCTTCAGCAGCACCTTCGCGGCGCTGAATTTTCCGGTAATTTCATGGGGAATGGTCCCGTCCACGACAGCCACCTTGATTATCTGCTTTTTCGCATTTTCCGTGCCCTTGCGGATCGCCTCCGCAATTTCTCCTGCTTTTCCAGAGCCAACACCGACATGGCCGTTGCGATCACCGACCACGACCATGGCGGTGAAACTGAAATTGCGTCCGCCCTTGCGCACATGGGAAACGCGCCGAACGCTGTTCTGGACAACAACCTCAGTCAGTTCCAGGCTAGTCGGATCGATTCGCGCCAATGGATCTCCTTTGCGTTGCCTTGAATGTCACAAGCTTAATCCGCCTTCGCGAGCGCCTTCGGCGACCGCCTTGACGATACCGTGGTACCGAAATCCGGCGCGATCGAATACGACGCGCTCGATGCCGCTCTCCTTGGCCCTGGCCGCGATGAGCTTGCCCAGAGTGTGACCCTGTGCGACTCGATTCCCCTTCTCGGCCTTCAACTCTTTCGACTGAGTCGACAACCCCACGACAGAGTTTCCTTTGTGATCATCTATGATCTGAGCTTCGATGTGTCGCAAAGAGCGATGCACGACGAGCCGGGGGCGGTCTGCAGTACCGATGATCTTCTTGCGCCCCCTGAAGCGGCGACGCTCTCGGGAGACGGTTTTCTGTTGGACGTTGGCCATTAGTTAGTGTCTTCGCAATACGTTCAGGTTAGTGGCGTCGAGATCCGCGTGTGTGCGATCCGCGTGCATGCTATCCTAGGCTACGGCCGTCTTACCGGCCTTCCAGTGAATGACTTCATTCTCATACCGGATCCCCTTACCCTTGTACGGGTCGGGCTTCCGTTTCTCCCTGATGTCAGCGGCCGCTTGTCCGACTTTCTGCTTGTCGATACCGCTGATAACGATACCGGCCTGAGCCCCACCCGCGCCATCTTCCGTCGCCAACTCGACTCCATCCGGGGCATCATAGATTACCGGATGCGAGTAGCCGATATGCAACGTGAGCTTGGAACCTTGTACCTCGGCTCGGTACCCCACACCGTAAATGTTCAAACGCTTCGAAAACCCAACGGTGACCCCCGTGACCGCGTTGGCGATCAACGAGCGGATTAGACCGTGCATGGCCATGGCCTCCTTGGATTCGAATTTGCGAGTAACGCTCACAGAAGAATCCTCGACCGCGACCCCAAGAACATCGGCTCTCAATGGCACGCGCAATTCGCCCTTGGGTCCCTTGACCCTGAGGTCAGAGGTTTCGGCTGACACTTCAACCCCGGATGGAACCGGAACGGGCACTTTCCCAACTCTGGACATAACGTGCGTTACCCTTCGCTACCAAACACTGCACAGCACCTCACCGCCAAGACCCGCGCGCCTTGCGCGGCGATCGGTCATCACACCCTTGGACGTCGACACGATGGCGATTCCGAGACCACGTCTGATCCTCGGAAGATCACCTTTCGACGAGTAACGACGCAATCCGGGCTTGCTAACTCGCTGTAGATCCTGAATGACCGGATCTTCGGCCTCGTTGTATCTCAGATACAAGCGCAGCTGACCCTGCTTGCCGTCACCGTAGTAGGCGAAATTGTCGATAAAACGTTCCTCAGCCAACACACGCGCAATTTCACGCTTCAAATTGGATGCCGGTATGTCGACGGTCTTGTGTTTGGCCCTGGACGCGTTGCGGATCCGTGTTAACAGATCGGCTATCGGATCGGTCATACTCATGAGTTTTTCTCTACCCTCTTCTCTACCAACTCGACTTGGTCCAACCGGGTATCTCACCTCGCAACACCAACTCTCTAAAACAGATGCGGCAAAGTCCGAATTTGCGATAAACCGCCCGCGCCCGTCCGCAACGCTGGCACCGCGTGTACTTCCTCACCTTGAACTTGGGTTCTTTCTGCTGCTTGATCAGCAAGCACTTCTTCGGCATCGATCAGCTCCGGACCCGTAGGATATCAGTTTGCGAATGGCACGCCGAGTAGGCGCAACAGTTCCCGCGCTTCTTCGTCTGTCTTCGCGGACGTCACCATCGTGATATTCATTCCCCTTATATGATCGATCTTGTCGTAATCGATTTCAGGAAAAATTATTTGCTCACGTATTCCGAGGTTATAATTGCCCCGCCCGTCAAATGCACTTGGCGGCAAGCCGCGAAAGTCTCTTGTCTGGGGCAGTGCGAGGTTCACCAGACGATCCAGAAATTCAAACATTCTTTCACGCCTCAGGGTAACCACGGCCCCTACCGGCATTCCTTCTCGAAGCTTGAAATTCGAGATAGCCTTCCGCGAGCGCCGGACAGCCGGCTTTTGACCGGTCACAGCCGTTAACTCGACGAGAGTACCTTCAAGGACCTTCGGATCCTGTGCCGCCTCTCCAACCCCGGAGTTGACGACGATCTTCTCCAACCGCGGAACCTGCATCCGATTCCCGTAAGAGAATTTCTCGGTCAGCGATGCCACGACCGTTTCGTTGTACAATGATTTTAAGCGCGCCACGTTCAGTCCTCGTCTTCCTACCCTTCGGAGTCTATCATTTCGCCGCTCTTGACGGCGATTCTCACATTGCGACCGTCATCCAGGCGTTTCTTGCCAACACGCGTCGGGCCATCGGTTTTTGGGCAGATCACCATGACGTTGGATGCGTTCATTGTGGCCTCGCGCTCTACTATGCCACCCTGTGGATCACGCTGTGTTGGACGAGTGTGTCGTTTCATCATGCGCACACCTTCCACGATCAAGCGGTTGGTCTCACCGTATACCCGCAACACGCGACCGCGCTTCCCCTTGTCATTGCCACTGATAACCTGAAC
>Ga0308135_1000114_pt1 | contig 8571 bp, 10 predicted proteins | sample CB4_937_3310_MT_FD_202496 | JGI IMG/M metagenome (GOLD analysis project Ga0308135, IMG submission 202496) | Metatranscriptome of marine microbial communities from Western Arctic Ocean, Canada - CB4_937_33.10 (Metagenome Metatranscriptome) | ecosystem: Environmental > Aquatic > Marine > Oceanic ... | reverse complement strand
GTCGGCGTGAACGGCAACGTCGGCTACGCCTCCTACGGAGCGGCCAAGGCTGGGACGGTCGGCTTCACCTTCGCCATGGCCCACGAGCTCGCCCCAGCTGGCATCACGGCAAACTGCGTGATGCCCACAGCAACGACAACGAAAACGGAGCAGGCGAGGCAACGGAGGGCGGAACTGACCGGCGTGTACAACCCCCCGTCCCAGGACACGTTACCGGAGCACGTTGCGCCCATCGTGTTGTACCTGGCCAGCGACGACGGCGGCGGAATCAACGGACAGCTCTTTCACGCCACCGGCGGAGATATCAGCCTCTACGCGCCGCCACTGATGACTCGGGTACTCCACAAGCAGGGAAAGTGGACCCAGGAAGAGCTGGTGCGGCTGGTTCCGGGCGCCTTTGGAGCCGACCTTGGGCCGCCCAAGAGGCCCGTGCTACAGAACCCAACGGCTGCAGGAACTCAAGCGAAGAAGAAAGGCTAGGCGGGGAAGGGGCTACTCGCGGATGCTGGGCACGCCGGCGCCTCGGCGGCGTCGGGCGACCTTCAGCCGAGCAGCGGCGCGATGCTGCGAACGAAGGGCTCTCGCCAGGTCGACGTCAGCTCCCGCCATCCGAATCCGCTCCTCTGCGCGGCGGATCGCCTCCTCCGCCCGCGCCATGTCGATCTCCTCGATGTGCTCCGCCGCGTCGGCCAGGATAGTGGCCTTGTTTTCGCGCACCTCAAGGAAGCCTCCAGTGACAGCGTACTGCGTCTCACCGCCATCCTGCTTGAGGCGGATCTCTCCCGGGGCCAGTGCCGTCAGCAAGGGAGCATGCCGAGGTAGGATGCCCAACTGCCCCTCGCTGCCCGGCGCGATGATCATGTCGACGTCGGTCTCGAGGACCGTAAGTTCCGCCGTCACTATTTCCAGGTGAATCGTAGCCATTGTTAAGTCGCGGACGCTCCCGCCTAGCCCTCCGCCGCCATCTTTTCGGCCTTCTCGATGACTTCTTCGATGGGCCCGACCATGTAGAAGGCCTGTTCCGGCAACTCGTCGTGTTTCCCTTCGAGAATCTCGTTGAAGCCTTTAACTGTATCGGCGATGGGAACGTAGCGGCCGTCCTGTCCGGTGAACGCCTCGGCGACGAACATCGGTTGGGACAGGAAACGCTGAATCTTGCGGGCTCGGTTGACGGTGAGCTTGTCCTCGTCGGAGAGCTCCTCCATCCCCAGGATGGCGATGATGTCCTGCAGGTTCTTGTACCGCTGCAGCACCTCCTGCACCCCTCGAGCCGCCCGATAGTGGTCCTCTCCGACGATGCTGGCATCGAGGATTCGGGAGGTCGAGGTTAACGGGTCCACCGCTGGGTAGAGGCCCTGCTCGGCGATTGAGCGCTCCAGCGCGATAACCGCGTCCAGATGACCGAAGGTCGTCGCGACGCCGGGGTCGGTGTAGTCGTCCGCCGGTACGTAGATGGCCTGGACAGAAGTGATAGAGCCGCTCTTGGTCGTGGTGATGCGCTCCTGAAGGTCGCCCATCTCGGTGGACAGCGTCGGCTGATAGCCGACAGCGGAGGGCATCCGGCCGAGGAGCGCCGAGACCTCCATGCCGGCCAGGATATAGCGATAAATGTTGTCGATGAACAGCAGGACGTCCTGGCCTTCCTTGTCACGGAAGTACTCGGCCATGGTTAGCCCGGTCAACGCGATGCGCAGCCGAACTCCAGGAGACTCGTTCATCTGGCCGAACACCAGCGCCGTCTTGTCGATGACTCCCGAGTCCTGCATCTCGTGCCAGAGGTCGTTGCCCTCACGGGAACGCTCGCCCACGCCAGCGAAGACCGAGAAGCCGCCGTGCTCGGTAGCGATGTTACGGATGAGCTCCAGGATAACGACCGTCTTGCCCACCCCGGCGCCCCCGTAGGCGCCGATCTTCCCGCCTTTGGTGAAGGGGGTGACCAGGTCGATCACCTTCAGGCCCGTCTCCAGCATCTGAGTCGTGGTCTCCTGCTGGTCGAAAGGCGGGGGCGCGCGATGGATGGGCCATCGCTCCTCGGCCTTGACTTCGCCCAGCCCGTCCAGAGGCTCACCGACGACGTTGAACAGGCGGCCAAGGGACGCCCTGCCGACGGGCACGGAGATTGGCGCCCCGGTATCGACGACCTCAACGCCCCGGGAAAGGCCCTCGGTGGGGCCAAGGGCGAGGCATCGAACCCAGTTGTTGCCGACGTGCTGCTCGACTTCGAGCACCAGCTTGTCGCCATTCTGATGGATCTCTAGAGCGTTATAGATACCGGGAAGCTGCGCGGGTGGGAACTCCACGTCGACCACCGTCCCGATAACTTGCACGATTTTGCCACTGGCCATAGCTACCTCCGTCTTCCTATCCTTCGAGCGCGGCGACTCCACCTGTTATGTCGAGCAACTCACCAGTAATCGCCGCCTGGCGGGCCTTGTTGAGCTCAAGCGTCAAGCTGTCAACCATCTCTTTAGCGTTGTCCGTTGCATTCCTCATCGCCACCATACGCGCCGATTGCTCGCTGGCATTCGCCTCGAGCATCGCCTGATAGACCTGCATGTCCACGTACCGCGGCAGCAGCTGCTCGAGCACGGCACGACCGTCGGGCTCGTAGATGTAGCCCGCGGCCGGCCCTGCTTCTGCCTCCCCCTCCTGCGTCGGCTCAATGGGGAGGAGCTGCTTCAGCGTCGGGCGCTGCACGACTACGGAAACGAAATCGGCGTAGAGTAAATATACCTGGTCTACCAGGCCGGCTATGTAGTCTTCCGTAATGATCCGCGTTATCGGCAGAATGTCCGCCAAGCTGATCCGGTCACCCAGGTCGGTAAAGACCGCACGGACATCCTGTCCGTGGCGGGTCATGAAGTCGCGCCCCTTCTTGCCGACCGCAATCACGTCGGTGGGAGTCTTCTCCTCCAGGACGAACTGGGCGGCTCTTCGGTTCAGGTTCGCGTTCAGGCCGCCGGTGAGGCCGCGGTCAGGCGTGATGAGCACCAGCCTGATCTTGGCCACCTCCCGCTTCTCGAGCAACGGATGGACCTCGTCCATCTCTTCGGCCTGCCCAGCGAGATTCCCGAGCACCTGTTGCAGCTTCTGCGAGTAGGGCCTTCCGGCCAGCACCCGCTGCTGAGCGCGTCGCATCTTCGACCCGGCGATCATCTCCATCGCCTTGGTGATCTTCGACGTATTCTGGACGCTACGGATGCGTCGCCGTATTACGCGAACGTTCGGCATTTAGTAGGGCACCGCCTGCTTGAACTCCCCGATGGCCGTCTTCAGGGCCTCTTCGGTTTCCGGCGAGATATCCTCGGACTCGGTGATGGACTGGCCTATCTCTGGGTGGTTGGTGCGCATGAACTCCACGAAGGCCGTATCGAGGGCAGTTACTTTTTCGATCGGTACGTCGTCGAGGAAGCCGTTGACGGCAGCGTAGAGAATCGAAACCTCTGCCGCCAGGGAATAGGGGGCGTACTGTCCCTGCTTCAGGATTTCGGTGATTCGCTGGCCCCGCTCCAACTGACGCCGGGTTGCGGGGTCGAGATCGGAGGTCCCGAACTGGGCGAAGGCCGCCAGCTCACGGTACTGGGCTAGCTCCAGCCGCATGCGACCCGCGACCTTTTTGATGGCCTTCGTCTGGGCCGCGCCGCCGACTCTAGACACCGACAGGCCCACGTTGAGCGCCGGTTTGTTCCCCGCGTTGAACAGGTCGGCCTCGAGGTAGATCTGGCCGTCGGTGATGGAGATGACGTTTGTCGGAATGTAGGCCGAGACATCGCCGGCCTGCGTCTCGATGATGGGCAGCGCGGTGAGCGACCCGCCGCCCAGGTCGTCCTCCAGCCGAGCTGCGCGCTCCAACAGGCGACTGTGCAGGTAGAAGACGTCGCCGGGGTAGGCCTCCCGCCCAGGAGGGCGCCGCAATAGAAGCGACATCTGTCGATACGCCCAGGCGTGCTTGGAGAGGTCGTCGTAGATGATAAGGGCGTCCTTGCCGGCCTCCATGAACGCCTCGCCCATAGTGCAGCCTGCGTAGGGAGCCAGGTACTGCAGCGCCGCTGCGTCCGAGGCGTTGGCGGAGACGACGATGGTGTGCTCCATCGCCCCGTACTGCTCCAGGATGGCCACGGTCTGAGCGACCTTGGAGGCTTTCTGGCCGATGGCGACATAGATGCAGACCAGGTCACCGCCGTTCTGGTTGATAATCGTGTCGAGGGCAATCGCGGTTTTTCCAGTCGAGCGGTCGCCGATGATGAGCTCGCGCTGGCCGCGACCGATTGGGATCATTCCGTCGATGGCCTTGATGCCTGTTTGCACCGGCCTGTCAACGGACTTCCTTCGCACGACATTCGGGGCCACCCGTTCGATGGGCTGGCTCTCACTGGCGTTGATGGGCCCCTTGCCGTCCAGCGGCTGACCGAGGGCGCCAACGATCCGGCCGATCAGCGCCTCGCCCACCGGGACCTCGGCTACCCGGCCGGTCGAACGAACCTCGTCGCCTTCTTTAATGAGCGTATCGTTGCCGAAGATAACGGCGCCGACCGTCTCCTCTTCGAGGTTCAGGGCCATCCCCGTCACGTCGTTGGGGAACTCGAGCAGCTCGCCGTAGCTGGCCCCGGAAAGCCCGTGGATCCGAGCGATCCCATCACCCACCTCGATAACTGTACCCACATCCACCATCGTGGACGTGGCCCCGTATTGTTCAATCTGCTGCCGAATAATGGCAGCTATATCTTCTCCTCGAACAGCCATCTCTATCCTCTCCCTGTACGCTCTAGACCGAGCGCTCTATCAGGCTCTTTCGTAGCGTCCCCAGCTTGGCGCGGATACTCCCGTCCAACACCCGGTCCGAAATACGGATCACCATCCCCCCGCCGATAGCGGGATCAACCCGATGCTCGAGGCGGACCTCTCGCTGCGTGGCCTCGCCCATCTGCTGGGCGATCTGTCCTCGCTGGTCCGCACTGATCTCCACGGCGGTGATCACTTCAACGCGGACGATGCCGCGGTGTTCGTCGAGCAGCTGGCCGTAGGCTTCCACGATTCCGGGGGTGAGCGCTTGAAGCCGGCCCTTCACGACAAGCACCGTCGCCAGGTTCACGGCCTCCTCGCTGACGCCCGTCAGGACCTCGCTCAGCCGACTTCGCTTCTCCGTCGCCGGCAACCTTGGGCTCTCCAGCATGGCGACGAAGGCAGCATTCGTCGCCGCCTCAGAGATGGCGTCGAGATCGTCTTTCCAGGCATCCAGAGTGCTGCGCTCGACGGCGATCTCAAAGACCGCCTGAGCATAGCGTCTGGCCGATGCGCCGGATGCTGGCATCCCTTAGCCTCTTCTTTCCCCGACTGTTACTGTCGCCACGTTCAGTCCGCCTTGCTCTAATTCCGCCCGATATTCCCGCTGTCCCGCAGCACTTCCTCGATCAGGCGCCGGTGCTCCTCCGCGTCGAGGGAGGTGTTGATCACACGCTCCGCAGCGACGATCGTCAGGTCGGCGAACTCCCTCCGAAGTTGCTCCACCGCATCGTCGCGCTCCCGCTGCACTTCCTGGCGAGCCCGGGCGATGATGGTCTCCGCCTCGGTCCTCGCCTGCTCTCGGGCCTCATCGCGAACGCGGTCGGCGACCTGGGAGGCCTGGGCCACGATGCTTCGGCCCTCAGTGCGCGCCTCCTCGATCTGCTGCTTGACCTGCTCCTCGGCCTGCACGCTCTCCTGCCTCACCCGGTCCGCCTCTTCCAGACTCTCCTTGATCTTCACGGAGCGCTGGTCGAGCATGCGGAGAATGGGCTTGTAGAGGACCATGTGCAAGATCCCCAGAAGCAACAAGAAGTTGAATATCTGGGCGATTAAGCTGGGTAAGTTAATACCGAGTCCCAACTCGCACCCCTTTCTTTGCGCGGGACAGACGCCCCAGCATCCGTCGCGCGCAGTTCGTCGCTACAGCGTGCTACAGAACAAAGGCGATGATGACGCCGACAATCAGCGCGTAGATCGCGATAGCCTCGGCGAAGGCGATACCCAGAATCATGTTGGTCCGGATCGCGTTTTCCGCTTCCGGGTTTCTGCCGAGGGCCTCCAACGCTTTGGCCACCAGCAAGCCGATGCCGATCCCCGGGCCTATTGCCCCAACGGAGATGGCCAAACCGGCTCCAATGGGCCTCAGGTCGATCGGCTCCGCAGCCGCCTGAGCTAGTACGGACAGCAATGCTTCCATAGTCGTTCTCCTCCTGACACCTTTCTCGCAAACTTCAAATCGATGCTTTGGTCCTGTGCGCTCTCTCGGTTAGTGCCCTGGGCTGTGCTCCTCCTCACCGTGATCGCTGTGAGATGTGACCGCAAGTACCGCGAAGACCAGGGTCAAGGCGGCAAAGACCACCGCCTGAATAAAGCCGACGAAGAGCTCGAGCAGGAACGGGAAGACGAGGACTCCGGCCATGATGGGCAACAAGAAGACCATCGAGAAGATGAGCACCTCGCCGGCGAACATGTTGCCCAGGAGCCGGAAACTGAAGCTGATCAGTCGCGAAAACTCGCTAATGGCCTCGAGGATGCCCACCACGAAACCGATGGGCCCCTGTTTGAAGTTGATGAAGCGCGATAGATAGTTGAAGAAGCCGTTAGCCCGGATTCCCCACCATTCAATCATGAACATCGCGATGAAGGCGATGGCCAGCGGGATCATCAGGTCGGTGTTCATGTTCCGGAGATAAGGCACGAGACGGCCCACCGTCTTCCCGGAGAGGTTAACCTCGCCGGCATCCTCGCCTACCCCCACCGGGACCACACCACTTCGGGCCTCCCAGGCATCGAAGTCCCAGTAATCGCCCATGCGGATCGACTTCCGTATGCCGAAGCCGACCGGGATCATCTTGAGAGTCCCGGTCCCATCGAAGATGACGAGCTTCTCTTTGGCGGCGGAACGTCGCACGGCGGCCAACACCTGCTCCTCCGGCTTTGCCGGAATCGAGTGGCCGTCAACCTCAAGATGGTGGACTTCAAACTCTTGGGCCCCCGCCGGCAGCCTCTCATTGAGGTTACTGACGACCTCTTCCAGCTCGAGCTCCAATACCTCGTAGGCCGGCTCGACCTTCCCGATGGTGCCGAACACAGGCAGGAGGGACATCCAGTTGGCGACCAGGATAAAAATGAAGATCGTGACGAGAACCGGGAAGAACCGGCGGCCATTCTCCTTCCCGGCAATGCTCACGACAAAATCGTAGAAACCGCCGACCACTGCTTCCACCAGGTTTTGAAGCCCGGTGGGAACGACTTTCATCTTGCGCGTCGCCAGGAAAGCGATAGTGACGATGACGCCCATCGCGACCCAAGCCGCGATGATGCTGTTCGTGATGTTCCACATGCCGAAGACATCCGGGACGACAGTCTCGGCGGCAAGCTGGATGTGGGCGATAGGTGCGTTGAGGAACAGGCGACCGGCGACGGTCACGGCCACGATAAGCAGAACTATTAAGTATGCCTTCTGCTTCCCGGTCACCGAGGGGAGCCTCCATGGCGGTTTTGATCCTGCTGTCTGCGGTACAGGGGCATCAACATCTTGAACATGCCGTAAAATCCAACGAGTGGCCCCAGAACGAGACCGCCTATCAGGAACCCGGGTTCGCTACCGAGCCAGCGGTCCAGGGCGATGCCACCCACGATCCCGCCGACAAGGGTGGTGGCAAAATACCACCCGAAAATCGTTAGTCTGAGTACATCGGCGTTACGAAAGAGCTTCGGACGCTCCTCCGGTTCGCCGTTTGCCTTGTGCATATTATCACAGAGCCTCTTACTGTCAACGGAGCCGCAGAAACGCCCCAGGACAGCCAGGGGCGTTGTATCTCTCGGAGTGAGCTCGACCAATCAGGAGCGAGCCGATGCCGCGGGCTCGAGTGGCTGAGGTGGCGCGGGCTAGCTACCCTTCGCGTCGCCTTCCTTGCCATCGCCTTCCTTGCCATCGCCTTCCTTGTCTTCCTTGTCTCGCTCGGCGTCGCCGAGATCGCTCAGGTCGAGGCTGTCGATGAAGTCGGTAAACGCAGACATCCGCTTGAGCTCGGCCTCGTCGACCTGACCGGGGGCCTCGCCTTCCTCGCTTGAGGCTGGGATGGGCTTTCCCGTTTCTTTGTCGAGGAAGATGGCGGCCTTGGACAGGACGCTTTCATCCGCGAAGATGGGCACTTCGCTGCGCACGGCCAGGGCCAGCGCATCGCTGGGCCTGGAGTCGATCGTCAGGTCGTTGCCGTCCACCTGGACCCGGATTTCCGCGAAGAACGTGTCGTTCTCCAGGTTAGTGATGGTGATGCTGCTGACCGCCCCTCCAAGTGCGCCGATGACGTTCCCAAGGAGGTCGTGTGTCAGCGGGCGCGGGACGGAAACATCCTGGAGCTTGACCGCGATGGCGTCGGCCTCGGCGGGGCCAATCCAGATCGGCAGGTAGCGTTCGGAGTCCTTCTCTTTGAGGATAACAACCCGCTGATAGTTCATCAGGCTGACCCGAATGCTATCGATCGTCATCTCAATCACAGCGCCACCAACCTTCCGACAAGCGAAGGTTATCTTACCCCACCCTCACCCGAGGTGTCAACG
>Ga0308135_1000102_pt1 | contig 8723 bp, 1 predicted proteins | sample CB4_937_3310_MT_FD_202496 | JGI IMG/M metagenome (GOLD analysis project Ga0308135, IMG submission 202496) | Metatranscriptome of marine microbial communities from Western Arctic Ocean, Canada - CB4_937_33.10 (Metagenome Metatranscriptome) | ecosystem: Environmental > Aquatic > Marine > Oceanic ... | reverse complement strand
TACGAGGAAACGTTCGTCAGGGTTGCTTCTTCCACAGCTAGTTTCAACTCAATTACAGCCGAGGATGGAAGTTTCGCTCTCGCTTGCGTGGGTTTCGCACGGCGAGAGCCGGGTCTTCCAAAAGTGCATGGAGGGGGTCTGCGCTTTTGAGTTTGTTTCTTGGATTGGTGGGTCATGGTTTTCAGGGGCTTCTCTTTGGGAGAGAAGCACAGGGTCTTTTTCATTCATAGGAGTGTCGCATGAACGCGATCAGGGTTTCTGTACCACTATTGTTGTGTGTTTTACTGAGCAGTCAGCTCCTGCAGGCAGCGCCTCCGGGAGCGCCGCTCATGCATCTCGATGCCGGCGGTGCTGGTGTTGTGACCAGCGGTGTCAACGACGTGACGCACTGGCACGACGAGATCGGGACGTTCACCTCGGAGGCCAACGGGGGTGGTGCCACGGCGTCCTCGTTCGCGTTTCCCGCCGGGACCCTTCCGACGGTTGAACTGGATGGTGGGCACTTTGCAAACAATGCTGGCTTTGCCTACGACAACGACGCGCTGGTCTCGTTCACCACGAACGACGACCTGGCCATCTTCTGCGTCGTGGTGCCGGATGACCAGGCCTCGCGGCTGCTGGTCACGGACTTCAGCGGCGGGACCGGCTTTGGTTTTGGAATCAGCGATCCCAATTTCAATTCGTTTAAGTTCTGGACCGGGCCCAGTCTCGAGACCGGGCTGGCGGATTACGTGCCAGGTGAACCCATCACCGTCGCTGCGATATGGGACGGCCTCGGGGACGGCGACGGTGACAAGTCTACCTACGTCAATGGCGCCCAGATCGCCGCGCATACAGTTGGCACTCCGCTGCACACTAATCCCCAATTCCGCGTCGGAAGTGGCGCGGGCCTCGTCCAGGACTGGGACGGTCACATCGCCGAGGTCCTGATTTACGCGTCTGCCGACGAGACGCTGCGTACCGACGTCGAGGCGTATTTCAACCAGAAGTATTTCGTGTTGGCCGTTCCGGGATCTCCGCTCATGCACCTCGATGCGGGTGGTGCTGGTCTTGTCGAGAGCGGCGGCACGGTGACTGACTGGAATGACGAGACCGGCACGTTTAACTCGGGTGGTTCCAATGGCGGTGGTGCCACGTTGTCCTCGTTCGATTTTCCCAACGGGACCTTCCCGACGGTGGACCTGGACGGTGGGCACTATGCAAATGCGGCCGGCTTTCAATACGATAACGACCAACTCTTCGAGTTTGATGAGAACTCCGACTTGGCGATGTACGCCGTTATCGTTCCTCGATCTCATCAATCGTCGCAGATCGTCTCGACCTTTACCGGCGGCCAGGCCTTTGGTTTTGGCGTCAGCGATGGCGTTCTCAACTCGCTCAAGTTCTGGACGAACGGCACCAACCTCGAGTCCGGAACGTCGGATTACAATGCGGACGTACCCTCCGTTGTGGGTGCGACCTGGGAAGGCCTCGGTGCCGGTAACGGCGGTGCCAAGGCAGTCTGGGTCGATGGTCTCCCGGTCGCGACGCAGAACGCTCCCAATGTGTCGTATACGCCCGATCTCCGCGTCGGTAGTGGAGGGGGCCTCGTTCAGGACTTCAACGGGGCATTCGCCGAGGTCCTGGTCTACACGGATGCCAGCGAAGCCCAGCGCCTCGCGGTCGAGAACTACTTCAGCTCCAAGTACGGCCTCCTGCCGGATATCTTCAAGGTGCTCCACCTCGATGCCGCGAACGGTACGCCCACGGCATGGGACGATGAGCTCGGTAACCACCAGACCGAAGTCCTTGTCGGCAATCCCACGGTCGGCACGCACGACTTCCCGACCGGTACCTGGCCCGTCATGGAGTTCGACGGTGCGAGTGGTTTCGGCCTGAACAATGACTCCGCCCTCTACCTGACCGATCAGTTTGTCATTCACGCCGTGATTGTTCCGAATGGCGGCAATATCAGTCAGATTATCCTCGCCAACTACCATAATGTCTGCGGTTTTGGTTTCGGATACAGCGATGGAGTCGTCAACAGCCTGAAGCATTTCACCGCCCCACCGGCCCACGAGCTCAACTCCGGCGGAGCCGATACCCAGGGCGGTATCCACGCGATCGTGACGGCGGCCTACGCCAACGGTGTCAAGACTACCCTCGTCAACGGAATGGTCGTTGCGACCGCCGAGAGCGCGATCAACTACGACTGCGTTTCCGTTCTCAATGTCGCGACCCTCCTTGACGGCGCTGGACAGGGCTTTAACGGTGATATTGCCGAGATCTGCGTCTGGAACGGCGTCAACGGCGAAACCGTTGACGACCAGATTAACGCTTTCAAGGGCAAGTACGGCGTTGCCATTGGCGGCGTGCTGTGCTCCGAGCTTCCGGCACCTCCGGCGGGATCCCTCGCTCGTTGGTGCGCGGGTGGTGATGGCGTCTCGGCTTCCGGTGACGTTGTTACGGCGTGGAATGACGAGAACGGCACCTTCGCGAGCGAGGGCATCGGTGGTGGTGGCGATCTGACGCTCGCCGCGGCCGGTTTCCCCGCGGGCTCCCGTCGCGTCGTTAACTTCCCCGGCAACGCCGGTATCAAGATGGACAACGACCAGGCCGCGGAACTCACCGTGATGACGATCTCGGCGGTGATTATTCACGCTGCTGGTGCTGGTCAGCAGATCATCAACACCTACGATGCCGGTTGCGGTTACGGCCTTGGCATCAGTGATGGACGTATTCACGATATCAAGCATTTCACCGGCGGTGTTGGAGGCGTCGAGAGCCTCGAGTCTGTCGATGGCGAAGAGGATGTTCCTGCCGGTGTTCCGAGCCATGTTCTGGCGACCTTTGACGACCGTGCCGGCTTCCTGGAGAAGACGTACTTTGTCAATGGCGTCTTGAAAGGGGCCAGTTCACCCTCCGGCGGCACCTACGACTACGGCTGTGGCGTTGATGACCGGCTCGAGATCGGCATGCTCTTCGGCACCGGCGCGCAGTTCTTCAATGGCGCCATGGCGGAGATTCTCATTTATCCAGACACGAGCCCGGAGCTCACCGCTGAGCTCAACGCCTACGTCGAGGCAGCCTACGGGATCGTTCACGATACAGGTGTCCCCCTGGACGACGTCATCGCTCACTGGGCAGCAGATGCGGGTGTGACTACGGACGGCGGCGGCGTCTTGACCTTGGCGGACCTCTCGCCGGATGGCGCCAACCTGGCGACATATAACCCGACGTTTGGGGCTGGCAACCAGCCGCAGCTCGGGTCGGCCACGTTCCCGAGCGGCGATCTGCCGGTGATCGAGTTCGCCGACGGTGGTCTGGGCATCGACAACCCCGCCGATCTCAGCGTCGAGGATATCACAATCATCACGGTCGTGGAGGTTTCCGACACCGCCGGTACGATCCTCAGTAACTACTCCAATGCGATCAACTGGGGTTACGGAATGGTCTGGAGGATCACGGGCCATAGTGAAGCTGCGCCGGCGGGCGACGCAACCAACATCTTCACCAGTGGTGGAACCTGTGGCACGATCAGTGACCCGCATAGTCCGCGGCAATCGCTGCCGTTCGGCTGGCACGTCCTGAGTTGCACGATCTCGAACGCGACCGGCGACAAGGCCGTGTTCGTCGACGGCAACGAGGTCTGGCGCGTCGGTCTCGGCAACAGTGACCCGAGTAACCCCTGTCCGGGCATTGACGGGTCGGAGTTCGAGACGTTGTGGGGCTTCCACGGCAGCGAGGTCCCGGCCATCGGTACCTTCCGTGAGTTCCCGCCGAATCGTTCGCATATCGGTGGCATGGCCGAGCTCATCGTGCTCCGCGGAGCCGAGGATGCCGCGCGCGTTGCGACTGAAAACGCGCTGGCAGCCAAGTACTTCTCGGTGGCGACAATCACCGCCGCTACTTTCTTCGGTGCCGACGACGCGGGTCTCGTCAACAACGGCAAGCGCTGGAACACCGTAACCCCGCATCCCGCCTGGGAGTTGTATATTGGTGCAGGACCGGGATCGGGCGCGGCAACGGCGACGTCGTTCCTCAACAACAACCTTGATTGCTCGGTCAACATCGGTCTGGCGGAGGGTGTCAACACCTTCTTCTTCTCCGTTGCCGGCTTTGGACTCGACTACAACGGCATGAACCTCTGGTTCAATGGCAACGACTTGGGCAATACCGACGATGGCGTTTCGGAGCCGCCGAACATCTCGGTTTACGGCCCGAACAACGGCGGGCCGGGGACTCACTTGCCCGACTCCCTGGAGACCATGGGCTTTCCGCTCGCGGGAATCGCTGGTGCCGGTACGCTGCTCTATTCGGACCCGTCGGGTCTCAATATCCGATTGGCCGATTGGTGGGTCGATGGCGCGGTTGATCCCGGTGGCGAAGGAGATGCCTTCGACGTCGCAACGGGTGCCGGCGGCCAGTTGTGCGGTGCACCGAACCCGGATGGCATCCCCGACCTCGTCGGTACCATGATCCTGGATGTCAGTTTTGGACCGCCGACCGTTATCGTCAACGTGGGCGACTCGATCAACGACGCGTTCGGCGCCGCCGAACCTGGCGCTACGGTCGAGCTCAAGGCGGGTACGCACCAGGGTGGTCGTTGGCTCGCCAACAAGGACCTCAACATCGTCGGTGTTGGCGGTGACGGTGGTGCCGCGGGTGGCAGCATGGTCCTTGTCGAATGGCCGTCGACCCAGGACTGGGAAGCCACCGTGCAGCCCGGTACGGCGATGCTCTACGAGAACGCCACGACGACCGTGAGCGGTATCCACTTCCGCATCGACGTCTCGGATGCAAGTCCGTCGTCCGCGGGTGGTCTGCAGATGGCCAAGTTCAGTGGTCCTGCGGCAGGCGCAAACAACGTCACCTTCAACAACTGTATCTTCGAGTACGTCGGAACCGCTCCGGCGGATGTCAACGTCTTCAACCGCAACCAGATGCGGCACGAAGGCCCGACCACCACGACTTACAACGGTTGCGAGATGCGGTGGAGCAACGATCCCGTTGCCTTCCCGTCCTTCGTCAATAACGTGGCCTACTTCGTCCCGGGTGGCGCGACTCTGACCATCAACCTCAACGACTGTATCCTCGACAACACCACCGACACGAACGGCAAAATGCGTTCGATCGGTTCGGGGGGTGGTGGCGGCGGTAACGTCAACGTCAACCTCGACAACTGTATCTTTGCGGAAGACGAGCACGGTGGTGCAACGCATCAGCAGGCGTGGATTTCGACCGCGACTGCGACAACGCACGTCCAGGCCAACTTCTGTGACTTCCAGTCGGGTGCCGACCGTTTCATTGGTCACGAGGGCAACCCGAATGTCACGACGAGTCTGAACGGTTGTATCTTCTTTCCGGGTGGCGAGGCCTTCCTGCCCGATCCGAACGCCGTCAATAACATCCAGGCGGAGAACACGGTCTTCCTGGAGGCCGGTAACCGTTTCCGTAGCGGTGTCTTCTGCTGCGAGAACGAGAACCGCGCGTACGTGTTCCGGAACTGTACGTTCCAGGACAACGACGATCAGCTGGTCTACTCGGCGCCGAACTTCGCCGAGGCCACCGAGTTCTCGAACTGTCTCTTTAACATGCCGAACTCGGCTGTGATCATGAACGTTTTCGGCGCCACGGGCAACGCGCCCATCGGTGGCAACAACATGTCGAACGGTGGTGGTGGTGCTTCGACCGAGGCCGGCGGTGACGGCATGGGTGAGGCCACCCCTGGTCTGACCATCGTCAGCGACCTGCTCCTGGACGCCGACGGTTACCACCTCACCTGGTGCTCGCCGGCGCTCGGTGGTCTTGCGCCCCCGGCCGGATCTCCGAATACTGCTGACGCGTCACTCGCATTGTGGCTCAAGGCCGACGATCTCTCGGGCGGACTCGGTGACCGGGTCAACTTGTGGACCGATGCCTCGGCTCACGGCACGACCCTTGAGCCGCGCCCCTTGAATACGGGCTTTGACGTCGGCGACGGCACGACGGACCCGGAAGAAGCGCCGATCCTCAAGGACGGAGGCCTGCCGAGCGGGATCCTCGTTCCCAGTTTCGATCGTGACGGCGATCCTAACGTTCCGGGCTCGACGAACCGCCTCTTCCAGACCAGTAACCTGGGAGCTGGCGATCCGACGAATATCGGCGACGGCAGCGGTCTGACGCTGATTCTGTTCTACAGGCCCCTGCTGACGACTTCCGGTGGACTCGGTGTCCAGTCGGTGGCGGCCAAGCGTGGCTCGGGTTCTTCGGTCTTCAGTTATCAGATCGAGAATCGAGCCGGGCAGGCTGGTCCCCTTGGTAGTCCTATCTACGTGAGCTACGGCGGGCCTACCGTGTGGTATGGCCCCGATGCCCTTACTGAGGCTGTCTGGCACGTCTCGGCCCTGACCATCTCAGAAGACGGCGCCGCGGATACGCTGACGTGGTGGGACAGCGACTCGGAGGACACTGTTCAGACGCTTACCTCCACTGGCACCGTTGGCGGTAGCCTGGTCGAACCACGCAACGCCAGTACGCCGGAGCCCTTTGCTCTGGGCGCACACTCGCAAGCGTGCTGTGGCCTTGGCGAGACCTTTGCCGGCCAGATCGCCGAAGTGATCCTTTACAACCGTACGCTCGATGCGACCGAGCTCAACGCCGTCAGCGGATACTTGGGTAACAAGTACTTCGGTGGTGCGTCGGGCGCCCCGCCTGCCACCGCCAACGATGTTGACGGCGAGGCTCGTGGGAGTGTTGCGGATATCGGTGCCGACGAGCTTGCCGGGGATGCTGCGGCGAGCGTCGCCAGCATTTCTGTGAGTGGCGGCGGTTCCGGTATCCAGGATGCCATTGACGCTGCGGGTGCCTGTACCACCGAGATCGTTGTCGAGGACAGCCTCGACTACGACCCGGTCGTTCTCACCAAGACGCTCACCGTGCGCGCTGCTGCCGGTCAGACCCCGCGCGTCGTGTCGCGTGACGGTCACAGTGGTATCGCGCTCGTGGTCGCTGACGGCGGTCGTAACGGCGCCTGGGACGGTATCGACGTGGTCCAGGAGACCGACAGCGGCTTCGGTGGCGATCCTGGTCACAACGTTCTGTTTCTTGCCAACGGTGGCGACGCAGGTACGGTCTTCAACCTCAGCAACACCACCGTTGAGGTCATCGACAACAGCGGTATTGGCAGCGTTGACGGCCGCGTGGCTGGCTTTGGTGATAATGTCAGCGCGACGAACTGTACTTTCCGTCGCGCGGACGCCAACGGCAACCCCGCGGCGATGCTCTTTGATCAGTCCGGTGGATCGACGTTCACCGACTGTCAGTTCGGCCCAACGGTCGATGGCGGCAACATGATCGTGGTGATCTTCCCCGCCGGACAGCAGGACGGCGACACCGCGACCTTCAACGGTTGCACCATGTCAGGCTACCCGCAGCGCGCGTTCTTCACGGGCGATTCTCCGAAGGATGTCATCCTCAATGACTGCGTGGTCGACGGTCGTCTGTCCTTCGAGGGCGACGCCCGCGCCATTGGCGGTTCAATGACGGCGAACCGCTGCATCATTGGTGGCGGCGATGGTGAGGTCATCTTCGCCGGTGACAACTCCGGTAAGTCCTTTGATTTCACCAACTGTATTCTGCTCGGTGGCAACAACGATCAGTTTGCCTTCTCGGGTTCAAACGGTGGTCCGAACCGCGGTAACCACAGCTGGAGCTTGACGAACTGTACGGTCGTGCCGTCGGCGGCGTTCCCGCGAGACAACTTCCGTTTCCTCTTCGTCGAGGGTGACAACGCCACCAACCTGGTGCAGGCCGCTACAGAGGTGACGCTCGACAACAACATTTTCGCCAACCCCGGCAAAAACATCGCCGCGGTCTTCGACGCCGGAGTTGCGACGGCGCCTGTTGTCACTGCCGGTACCAACCTCTGGGATGGCAACGTTGCTGCTGAGGACGCTGGCTCCGGTGCGGGTGGTACGGATCTCCAGGGTTCGGCAGGCCTCGACGCCAATGGTCGTTTGACTGCGAACTCCGCGGCCGCCATCAACGCGGCGACGGACGTGGGTCTGACGGTCGACGTCGACAATGACGCGCGCCCGAGTGCGACGACGGGTTGTCCGCCGAACGAAGCTGCTGCTTCTGATCTCGGTGCCGACGAGTACCAGGCCGACGACGTGGTCTGTGACGACGAGGATCCGGTGATCACCTGTTCGGGTGACGTCTCGGTTGGTGGTTGCGACGAGAACAGCCAGGCTGTTGTCAGCTTCGACCTGCCGACTGCCACTGACAACCTCAGTGCCTCAGGCGATATCGCGATATCCTGTAGCCCGATGCCGGGTTCCGTGTTCGACGAGGGGAAAACGAGGGTCATCTGTACGGCGACGGACGAGGCTGGTAACTCGGCTGAGTGCAGGTTCACGGTGACCGTTAGCTGTGGCGGCTTGCAACGTCCTGGTGACATGAACCAGGATGGCGCGAACGATCAGACTGATCAGCTCAGCCTTCTCGAGAACCTTTTCCTCGGGGAGGGTGCGCAGCCTTGTAGTACAGTTGCAGCCAACACGGCGTTGCTGGATGCGAATGGCGACAATCAGATTGATCAATCGGATGCGGTTTACAACCTGATCACCATCTTCCTCGGTGGTGCGCCGCATGTGCTCGGTACGGACTGTTTGGCCATTGTCGATTGTCCCGACGGTTGCCCGCAGTGATCTGACGGTTGTGTGCTTGTGAGCCCTTTGGGGCGAGCGAGCGCTTAAGTCGCG
>Ga0308135_1000096_pt1 | contig 8853 bp, 8 predicted proteins | sample CB4_937_3310_MT_FD_202496 | JGI IMG/M metagenome (GOLD analysis project Ga0308135, IMG submission 202496) | Metatranscriptome of marine microbial communities from Western Arctic Ocean, Canada - CB4_937_33.10 (Metagenome Metatranscriptome) | ecosystem: Environmental > Aquatic > Marine > Oceanic ... | reverse complement strand
GCTAAAGTTGGTCGCGCATCTTGAACCCTACTTGGAGCAGAACGTATGGTTTCTAATTCACAGATTCAAACGGGTGAATTCTCCACAGAAGAACAACGCGGGCTTTACCGCGCTATCTACTCTCGTCGGGACATTAGAACTTTCAAAAGTGACCCCGTTCCACCGGATGTCTTAGCTCGCATCATCCGCGCCGCCCATCATGGGCCTTCTGTTGGGTTTATGCAGCCGTGGGACTTTATCATGGTGCAGGACAAGGGTATTAGACAAAAAGTTAAGGACTTGTTCGACCGTGAGCGCCAGGCAGCATCAACATTTTTCGACGAACCAAGACGTTCTCACTATCTATCTCTGAAGTTGGAAGGCATTTTAGAATCGCCGGTCAACGTATGCGTGACCTGTGACCCGACCAGAGCAGATGTTGTATTGGGGCGCAATTCTATCCAGGAGACCGATCTGTATTCCACTTGTTGTGCCGTGCAGAATCTGTGGCTGGCGGCCCGTGCGGAAGGGATTGGCGTGGGCTGGGTGAGCATATTGAAACAGCCACAACTGCGGCAGATATTGGGCGTGCCGCTTCATGTAATACCAGTGGCTTATCTTTGCCTGGGATACCCAGTGGAATTCCCCAAAGAGCCGGTGCTGCAATCCGCTGGCTGGCGAAACCGGATGGACCTTGAGGGGTTAATCCACTTTGACGGCTGGGATAATAAGCCTGGCACTGAACACACTGATACTGAGAGTGATTTCGATTCCGGGAGTTGGGAAGGGTTTAAAAGGGCGTTGTTGGATACTGCTGGCTAAAAGCGAGGTTAACAAGAACTCTTCGATAGATCGTCAGGTCAGGCGACAGATTGTCTGATCAGAATCTCCTCGCCGGAGATCTTGACCTCGTAGGTCTGAACATTATCCTTGGCCGGAGTGGTTAAAGCTTCTCCGGTTACAACGCTAAACCTAGCGCTGTGGAACGGGCATACGACTTCGGAGTCGTCAAGAAAGCCCTTGGCGAGTCTACCCATCATGTGTGTGCACATGTTATTGATCGCGTAGAACGTTCCAGCAACATTGGCCAAGAGGACTTGATCCCGGTTTAGTTTGACCATCGTCATTTCCCCTGGGGATAGGTCTCCAGTCTGAGCTACCTGCACGAACTCTTGCTCGGTCATTAAGTCGTCTCCAAAAAATTACATCGGACCGGCATTCTGCCCTGGACAAGGCGTATCCAGGCCGATGATTATATTTTGCCCAATCTAGTGAATCACTGAGGCTACGTAGGCCCGACTGATTATACATTGGGCCTGAGCGTTAACTATATGACCAGACCACAGCAAATTCGCAACTTTCACTATTATTAACCTCCCGCCATATCCCGGATTATTAATTCTAGCTAAGTTCCTATCTCCTCCCGGTGCTCTCAGTACCGTCAGCTACGAACAGGATTAAAACCCAAACGATAATGGCCCCAAAGCGTACCATCGTAGACTAGAATGGCCGAACCACGCCTCATCTTCAACCGTTTGGTAACTATGTCAGGAGGGGAATAATGGCGCAGGTCTTCGATGGGATCACGGTCCTGGACTTCACCAGAGGAATGCCTGGAGGCATTGCCACCATGGTGATGTCCGACTTCGGCGCCGAAGTGATCAAGGTTGAATCCCCGTCTGGTGACAGATTCAGAGAATCGCCCGGATCTATCCAATGGAACCGGGGCAAAAAAAGCGTCATCCTCGACTTAAAGACTGCCGAAGGCCGAGAGCAGGCACAGAAGTTGGCGCAGGTCTCCGATGTAGTGGTCGAGAGCTTTCGCCCCGGTGTAACCAAGCGATTGGGTATCGATTACACCAGTTTGAGAGCGAATCATCCGGAGTTGGTTTACGCGTCACTGACCGGATTTGGTTCTGAAGGCCCCTACGCCAACTACAAAGGCTACGACGCCGTGGTTGCCGCCAAGACTGGCCGGATGATGATGTTTTCCGGGCAAAACCCAAGACAAGGACCCAACTACGTGGTGGTACACGGTGTTTGCCACTCAGCGGCCACGGCCCTCATACGGGGTATCACTACCGCCCTATACCTGCGTGAGAAAACTGGCCAGGGGCAGCTGGTTGAAACTAGCATGCTCAAGACCATCACCACCTACGACCACATATCCTGGATTCACGGTCAGATGATCGCCAATGACCCGGTAAACCACCCACCAGACACAAGAGTGGGCATCGGACGTCCCAATCCCACGGGATATCTGCCCGCTCGCACCAAAGACGGCCACTGGATCCAGTTGGGCAACATAGTACATCGGCTGTTCCGTTCCATGGTGCATTCTTTGGAGATGGACTTCATATACGACGATCCGCGTTACAAAACCGCTCCATCCGTGGCAGTGGAACATGTGGCATCGCTAGAAAAGATGATGCTGGAGAAGATTCAGGAAAAGACTCTGGATGAGTGGATGGAATTATTCGCAGGAGAAGGTAGTGATGTGGCAGCGGAGCCCTACATGACCTCTGAAACGGCGCTGGAGCATCCTCAAATTGTGCACAACGGCCACGTGGCCAACGCCCAACACTCAGGGGTGGGAGAATTACGACAACTGGGCCCCATGGTCATCATGTCGGAGACTCCCGGCAGCGCCAAGGGCGCCGCTCCCGAGCCCGGCCAACACACTGATGAAGTCCTAGCACGCCTGGATTCAGCCACTAAAGCTCCAGCCAACGAAGGCCAAGGACCCATGCCCAAGTTGGCGTTAGAAGGCGTTACGCTGCTGGACTTGGGCACAGTGATTAACGGGCCGCTGGGTTGCGCTCTAGTGGCAGAGTTGGGTGCCAGGGTCATTCGCATCGAGGCCTTAGACGGTGACTGGGGAAGGCAGGGTCTCAATGGCATTTCAGTGCAGCGCACGATGGCTGGCTCTGAGGGTGTCTGCTTGAACCTGAAGGCCCCTGAAGGCCAGAAGATAATGCACCAACTGGCAGCCAAGGCCGACATGCTACTGCACAGCATGCGGCCGGGAGCCCCGGAGCGCACCGGCATCGGCTACGAGCAACTAGCCGAGATTAATCCCAACTTGATCTACCTCTACGCCGGCGGCTACGGCTCCACCGGCCCGTATTCCCACCGGCCGTCCATGGCCCCCATCGCCGGGGCGGTCTCCGGGGGAGGCGTTGCCCAGATGGGGCGTGATTCTTTTCCGCCTCCAGAACAGACTATGACCATTGATGAAATCGTCGCGGTGTCCACGCAACTCAAACGAGCTAATGACGGCACTGCCGATCACACCACGGCCATGGTCAACTCTGTTGGTCTGGTACTGGGACTCTACGCCAGGGAGCGCACCGGCAAGGCTCAGTACGTTGAATCCACCATGATTGCGGCCAATGCCTATGCAAATGCCGATGATTTTTTCTGGCACCAAGGCAAGTTACCCCGGCGTCTGCCAGACCGAGACGGGTACGGCCTTGACGCTCTGTACCGCCTGTACCCCGCAAAGAGCGGCTGGGTTTTTCTCGCCTGCCCATTTGAAGAGGAATGGCAGGCTCTCTGCCAAACCATCGAGCGGCCAGACCTTCTCAAAGACCCTCGATTTGCAACTCAGTCAGCACGAGAGAAACACGATAACGAACTGATTGAAGAACTAACCCAAGTGTTCGTACCCAGGGAGCCCTTGGAATGGGAGAAGCTGCTAACTGATGCCGATGTCGCCTGCGTCAAGGCCGAAGACCGGGGAATGTACTACTTCTTCGATGTAGACAGCCACGTTCGAGAAAACGGCATCCTAACGCAGATAGAAGCCACTGGCCTCGGCGAGTTCTGGCGCTACACCCCAGTGGTCGGATTCTCGAAGACCGCGGGCAAAGCTGGCCCGGCCCCAATTAAAGGGGAGCACACCCGACCAGTGCTCAAAGAGTTGGGATACACCGATGACCAGATCACTGATTTCAAAGAACGCGGTATTGTAGACTGGGACGAAGTTTAAGAGGGGCTGAAAGTGACGACAAACTCCGCAGACGTTAACGGAATCAGGGACAAGGCTGCCATCATTGGCATTGGCGAGACCGAGTTTTCTTTTGACTCCGGACGAAGTGAACTTCAGCTTGCATCCGAGGCGATCAAGGCAGCCTGCGACGACGCTGGCATATCACCCCACGACATAGACGGCCTGATCCGGTACGAGATGGACACCAATCTGGAAACGATGGTGGTGCAGTCGCTGGGCATCAAGAACTTGCGCCATTGGGAGTCTGTTTCCTACGGCGGGGGGGCGGGCAACGCCGTGGTGGGCCATGCCGCTGCCGCTATCTCTGCCGGATATTGCAACTACGTTGTCTGCTTCCGCGCTGCCAATCTGCGGTCTCAATTGAGGCTGGGTCAAGCCAGAAACCCCGGTCGAATCGCTGGAGGCCAGGGAGTCTTTGCAGCTCCATTTGGCAGCATGGCTCCAGCACATCAGTTCAGCCTGTTTGTTCGTCGCTACATGCATGAGTACGGGGCCACGAGCGAGCATTTTGGCTGGGTAGCCGTGACGTTGCGTGAGCACGCCTCACGCAACCCACGCGCCCTTCGCAGAACCCCAATCACTCTGGATGACCACCAGAACTCCCGCATGGTGGTGGATCCGCTGCATCTGCTGGACATCTGCCAGGAGAACGACGGAGCTGCGGCCATCGTGATGACCACGCCAGACCGTGCGAAAAACCTCCGTCACGCTGACACTCTGACACTGGTTGAGGCCGCTGCCCAAGGCTCAGGGCCTCTGAATGAGGGAGTTATCTACCGCCCCGACATTGCCATGTCGGAGTCGGTAAACACTGCCAGAGACCTCTGGGCCAGGGCCAATCTTGGGCCAAAAGACATGGATGCCCTGATGTTCTATGACCACTTCACTCCGTTCTGCCTGTTCAATCTGGAGGCCTACGGCTTCGTGCCATTCGGTGAGGCCAAGGACTTCGTGCAAGGGGGACATAACATCAGGTTCGACGGTATGTTGCCGACAAACACCCATGGCGGCAACCACTCCGAGGCCTACATCCATGGCCTCACCCACACCCAGGAAGCGGTGCGGCTGATCCGGGGTACATCCACCGCCCAGCCGCCCAACAAGACCATCAACCGAGTTCTCTCATGCAGCAGCGTTGCCCAACTGAGCGCAGCCGTAATCATCCGCAGGGGATAGATTCATGACGCAGCAACAAGATCAGACCATAAAATCGCGTCCGATGACCGGGCCTCTGGAAGGAATACCACTTCCGGATTTGGACCGACTCCCCGACTACGAACAGGGGTTCTGGGAGGCTACCCACAACAACGAACTCCGAATCCAAAAGTGTTCTGCATGTGAAATGTTCCGGCACTTGCCGACCCCCATGTGTCCCCACTGCCATTCTCTGGAATACCTATGGACCAGGGTCAGTGGAAAAGGGGTCGTTTATTCCTTCGTGGTCGTTCGGAATCCAGTCCATACCGCCATTAGGGAAAAGGATCAGGTGCCATACAACATTTCCCTCATCGAGCTGGAAGAGCAAGAGGGTCTGCGAGTGTGTAGCAATGTGCTGAACATTGCGCCGGAAGACATCTACGTCAACATGCCGGTGCAGGTTACCTTCATGCCCACCGTTGATGAGCCCAACGTGGTGCTTCCGCTGTTCGTGCCATCTAAGTAACGTTAGGGATTCGCAGTCTCACGGGCCGCAAATTGGCTAGCGCCTGAAATGTGGTATCACCTCTTTACCGATGGTTGTGATGGTCTGTAACGCCAGATCACGTTCGTCGAGAGCGCACCGGAATAACACCTCAGTTACGCCTGCGGACTGCATCTCTTCCAGGTATTTGATGCAGTCATCAGGGCCACCGACCACCAGTGATTCTTCCAACTCCGTGGCTCCGAAACCACGGTAGCCATTTTCGAAGAGCGTTTGGGCCTCCCGGTGACCAGCAGCAGACATAGGACTCAAGTGCGCGTCACGCCTTAATACGATGCTCATATCCGCCACATCATGTCCCAGTTTTTCCAGCGCTCCCTTATATTCAGCAATCCCTTCTTTTGCCGTCTTCGGAGTCGAGCCGGGAGCAATCACCCATCCATCAGCCATCTTCGCTGCCCTCTCGATGGCTGGCACCGCCCCTCCTGCAATCCACGTGGGCAGCGGCCGAGATATGGGCTTTGGGTTCATTTCTACAGGAACCTCGATGGAATAATGGCGGCCTTGGTAGGTAACAGCGTCGCCCTCCCACAACAGCTTCATGATTTCTAACGTCTCAACGAACCTGGAAACCCTCGCGCTCTGGGTAGTTTGAAAGGCGGTAAAGGCAGCCGGGTCGTAACCCAGACCAGCAATCACGGTGGTCTTTCCACCGCTGATGACGTCGAGTGTGGCCAACTGCTCAGCAAGCAATATCGGGTTGTAAAAGGGCAGCAGGAACAGCGGTAATAGACGCATCGTCCCGCTGATGGGGGAAAGACTGGACATCGTGGGCAATACCTGCAGGTAATGGTTCGAGGTCAGGTGGTGGTCTCCCAATGAGAAGGAGTCGAACCCGAGTTCGGCCATCAGCCTGACTTCTTCAATCAAGTTTGCCATTATCTGCGCGCTGTCTTGGTCGACGGGATAGCTCGACGTCAACGACATGCCAATCTTCACTGTGTTACTTCCTTCAGAACTCAATCTTCAGTCACGGAACGATTTAATCCGCTAGTTTTGCTCGCTCTTCCATGGTGGCAATCTTAAAGATGGTCCAATGGCGTAGTTGGGCCAATTGGTTGCCTTCATTATCAGCCAAGAGGACATCATAGTTCGCAAAATGATGGGCCTTCCGTTCGTAGGCATCAATCAGGTGAGCGCCTCCAATCACTAAGGTTCCAATCGGTATCCTGGCGTGGTGCTGAACGCGGCTTTTCGTATGCATGGAGCTTGGTATCTCAAAATTGTGCCGCAACAGCTTCTCGGCCCACCCGGCAGTCCAAGAAGGATGCGCAATTCCGTTGCCACCGAGAAATAATGGGTTGTCGGTATGCTGTTTTTTAGCGATGAACTCTGTGGATTCTTCCTCTGAAAAACCAAGCTCCGCCGCCAACCAATCCTTCCCAATCTCCGCGTTCTCAAGGGTCAGAGGGCCTTTGTTCTCCGGCTCGCTCGAAGCGCCCATTGAGCCTGGGAGTTTAAGCTCCTGAAGCCATTCCGCTTTTCCGAGTCCGACCGTGCCGGTCACGCATACATCACCGGATTCATTGATCATTTCAACGCTCCAGGATGCAAGAGGTACGTCTTCATTCAGCACCGCTTTCACCGTAAGCGAGTCACCTGGATAGGTGGGTTGCCGGAACAAATACTCGGCCCAACCCTGATCCAGCCAGCCTTCGCCCAAGGCCTCCATGATTGTGTCAGTCGCCCATCCCCACACCGTGACTCCGCCCACAAGCGGGCCGTCAAACCCGTAGGCTTTGGCGATTTCCGTGGAGTGAATCGGGTTGGTAATATCGGGGCTGTCGTCATTATCAAGGTAGGCGATGACATTGTTTTCGATCGTCGTTCTAGCCAACAGTAGACCTTCCTTAAAACAGAATCGTCTGACAGTTTACGGATTTGGGAGCCAGGGGCCGTCTTCCAATGGAGCGTTTATCGAAATTCGGAGCCCGTCTCCGATTCCCCGGGTGATGTGCCCGTGTCCAGTGGTGTCCTGAGCAATCAGGATATCTCATGGGTGCAATTGTTTGGACGTGCCATCGGCGATTTCAATCTCGGAGATTCCTTCCAGGTGCATCACATATTGACGACGGGAGGCGGTGTGGTAATCGGATTCAGAAGGGGAAAGGCTTTGATTCAGCCTGTTTGGGCCTTCTCCAATGTGTTTGATGATCTCAGAGAACTGATCCATGGACACGTCAGCAAGACGTGATTCGCCGTCGGCACCAGGGTAGACCGTTACTATTTGTACCATTAGATATTCCTCGGTTTATTGTTTTGTCGTTTCGCTCATTCCAAAGACTTTCAAGGCGAAAGCGTATTCCAGCGCTACTTCTTTCAGCCGATCAAACCGGCCCGACGCTCCACCGTGCCCCGAGTCCATGTGAATCTTCAACAACAGTAGGTTGTCGTCGGTCTTGGTGTCCCGCAGGCGAGCGGTCCATTTAGCGGGCTCCCAGTAGGTCACCCTTGGATCGCTGATACCCCCGGTGATTAGCATGTGAGGGTAATCTTGGCGCTGCACATTGTCGTAGGGTGAATAGGATTTCATGTAATCATAGAAATCCTTCTCGTTGGGGTTGCCCCATTCGTTGTACTCCATTGTGGTCAATGGAAGAGTGTCATCCAGCATTGTGTTCAGAACATCCACGAAGGGAACATCGGCGACCACCGCCTTGAACAAGTCAGGGCGAAGGTTGACCACCGCTCCCATGAGCATGCCGCCGGCGCTGCCACCGGAGGCGATGAGTCGACCTTTCTCTGTGTAGTTCTGGTCGACCAAGTACTCGGCGCAGGCAATGAAATCAGTGAAAGTATTCCGCTTTTTAAGCAGTTTGCCATCTTCATACCAGTCCCATCCCAAGTCCATCCCGCCGCGGATGTGGGCTACGGCAAAGATAAACCCGCGGTCCACCAGGCTCAGCCGGGCCGAGCCGAAATTGGAATCGACGACGATGCCGTACGACCCATATCCATAAAGATAAAGCGGCGCCGAACCGTCGAGAGGAGTGTCCTCTGAATAGAGGATCGAAATCGGGATCAGAGTTCCATCTTCTGCCGGCGCTAGAACCCTACTAGTCCGGTATTTGTCCGAGGAAAAATCTCCCAAAACCTCGGTTTGTTTCTTCAACTCCCGCTCGTGCGTTTCAATGTTGTAGTCGTAGATCGTCGCCGGAGT
>Ga0308135_1000090_pt1 | contig 8976 bp, 8 predicted proteins | sample CB4_937_3310_MT_FD_202496 | JGI IMG/M metagenome (GOLD analysis project Ga0308135, IMG submission 202496) | Metatranscriptome of marine microbial communities from Western Arctic Ocean, Canada - CB4_937_33.10 (Metagenome Metatranscriptome) | ecosystem: Environmental > Aquatic > Marine > Oceanic ... | reverse complement strand
CCTATTTCAACCCAACCGCAGCAGGAGCCCTCATTGGCCACCGAACCATCTTCCAATCCAATCGGATACGTGCACGAATCTCCCTTCTCCGAATTGATGGACATGAGAGTGAGCGACCCGGATGACGGCACGAGCACGGTGGTCATGCCAATCAACCCCAAGCACCTGCAGCAGGCTGGAAGGGTCCAGGGCGGAATCGTGGTTGCGTTGGCCGACTACGCCATGTATCGCGCTATCAGGCCGCTCCTGAAACCGGGGGAGTCCACCACCACTATTGAACTCAAGATTAATTTTCTGGCAGCCGCAGAGAAGGGAGAATTGACCGGGACCGCAAAGATCATCAGTCCCGGACGCCGGTTGATGGTGGGCGAGATGGAGGTCAAAGACCAAGACGGCAAACTCATAGCCCAAGGGCTTGGCACTTATATAGTGTTGCAGCCTCGTAACTAGCCTTGATCGTTGACCAAATTGTCGATCAGCCCGGTAGACAATCTTGGTTTTGAAGACGGGCTGGTGTATAATTCGACTTGTATTTTCAGACTGTTTACGGCTTTCTCAAACTGTCTGCGGCTTCCTAGTCAGACTGTTTACGGCTTGCTCGAACCGTCTGCGACTTACTAGCCAGACTGTTTACGGCTTGCTCGAACTGTCTGCGACTTCCTAGCCAGACTGTCTACAGCTTGCTCGATCGGAGGAAAATCCTGATGAAGATCCCCATGAAAGTGGACTATGGGGTGCGGGCGTTGGTGGAATTGGCCCTTCACTACGGTGATGGCCCCATTCAAACTGCAGTTATCGCCAGACAACAAGGTATCCCCGAAGCGTACCTCGACCAGTTGATGACCTCGCTGAATAAATTCGGCTTCGTCCAGAGTCGGCGAGGACCACAGGGTGGACACGCCCTGGCGATGGACCCTAAAGACATCGACCTCAATATGGTGATGCAGAACCTGGACAGCAGTAATTCTCCGTTGGACTGCCTCATCAATCCCCATGATTGCGCCCTGTCTCATACCTGCGCACAGCAGGAAGTTTGGAAGACAGTAGAAGCCTCCATACGCGACGTATTGAGCAATATAACCGTGGCACAATTAGCCGAAAGGCAATCAAGCTTGGCGGCAAGTTCGGCCCTGTAGCTTTAGAAACTCAGGCTGGCCTAGCCTCTGATTGAACCTGGCTGTGAACGTGCCTGCTCAGGCTCAGCCTTGCTTGACAAGCACTTTTGCCAGCGATAGACTCGGAAAGTTAATGTTAGCAACTAATTTACATCTGAAAGGTAACTTTCAACTGACTTGCGCTTGTACGTGTCCGCCCACATAGGGGCGGGCAATCACTTCTGTACGTCTGAAGCCTGCGCCCCCTTTCTTAGGAACCCTAATTGGGGAAGCGCGGGTTTTTTATTGCGCAATCACATCGCTAAAATCAGCCAGGACACGTAAATTAAAGACTAGGCACATCCAACCTAAAATCAGCCGGGGCATCTAACAAAGCCCAGGCACATCCAAACAAAAGTACTCCCGGAAGTAACCGGAAGTACGGGTAAAAATTAGGAGGGTCAAACCCATGGCCGAACAACCCATAGTGCTCACGCCGGATCAAGTAAAGCGATACAGCCGCCACATCATCATGGGTGACGTAGGCAGCAAGGGCCAGCGCACCCTCATGGGTTCCAAAGCCCTGATTATCGGCGCCGGAGGACTCGGTTCTCCTTCCGCGATCTACCTGTCATTGGCCGGTGTTGGGACCGTTGGCATCGTCGACTTCGACGTTGTTGAACTGTCCAATCTCCAGCGCCAGGTATTGCACCACACCGCCGACGTCGGCCGGCCCAAGGTCCAGTCCGCCGTCGACAACATCAAAGCCTATAACCCGGACGTGAACGTGGTTGTCCACGAGACGCGCCTGGAGTCTGACAACGCCATGGAGATCATCAGCCAATATGACCTGGTGATCAACGGCGCAGACAACTTCGCCACCCGCTATCTGGTCAACGATGCCTGCTACCTGCTGAACAAGCCTCTAGTCGACGGCAGTATCCTGATCTTCGACGGTCAGGCCACCGTGTTCCTGCCGGGAGAGGGCTGCTACCGCTGCCTGTTCCCGTCGCCGCCGCCTCCTGGAATGGTCCCCAACTGCGCCGAGGCCGGCGTGCTGGGCGCCCTGACCGGCTTGGTCGGCAGCATCCAGGCTACCGAGGCCCTGAAATACTTCTTGGGCATCGGCGAGTCTCTGAGTTCACGCCTGCTGCTCATCGACGCTCTCAGCATGAGTTTCCGCGAAGTGCGGTTGAAGAAAAACCCGGATTGCCCGCTGTGTGGCGACAACCCCACAGTCACCGAGTTGATCGACTACGAGGTCTTCTGCGGCGTCGCAGAGCCTCACGAACCCGCAGTTGTAGGCTCGGACTAACAAGATACTGCTTGGGGGCGTCTTCGAAAAAGACGCCCCTCTTGGTACCCGGCCCGCCAGATCGCGGCCAGATTTCCGGCAGATACAGGATTTATGGTTACTAGGCTCACCTACAAAGGCATAATCGACACCATCGGCAACACCCCTCTCGTTGAACTGCAGCGTATGAGTCCCAAAGAGGGAGTGCGCATCTTCGCCAAGTTGGAAGGGCAGAACCCCACCGGCAGCGTCAAAGACCGTATCGCCCTCAAGATGATCGAGCAGGCAGAAAAAGACGGCGAGATCTCCGTCAACCGCACCATCTTGGAGCCAACCAGCGGGAACACTGGCATCTCTCTGGCCATGATTGGACGCCTGAAAGGCTACAAAGTAGCCGTGGTCATGCCCGAGAATGTCAGCGTGGAGCGGGTCCAGCTACTTGAGGCTTACGGGGCTGAGATCATACCCTCCGACGGATCACGGGGCACCAATGGGGCCATCGAAGTTGCACAGGAATTGGTGGACAAACACGGCAGCGATTATTTCATGCTGTACCAGTACGGTAACAGCGGAAACCCCGACGCTCACTACGAGACCACCGGCCCGGAGATAATCCAAGCTCTACCTGATATCAGCATGTTTGTTGCCGGACTAGGCACCGGTGGCACGCTCATGGGGGTGGCCCGCCGGCTGAAAGAACACAACCCTGAAACCAAGATAGTCGCCGTGGCCCCCGAGCCTGACGACTTCATATCCGGTCTCCGCAGCCTGGAAGAGGGGTTCATCCCGCCGATCCTCGATATCAGCCTGCTGGACTCCAGGATGCTGGTCAACAGCTTCGACGCCTTCTCCACGACCAAGCGCTTGCTGGCCGAAGAGGGCATCTTCGCCGGAGTGTCTTCCGGCTCAGTGGTCTACGGGGCCATCCGCCAAGCAGAGCGCATGGACAAGGGCGACATCGTCTGTCTACTGGCCGACGGAGGCTGGAAATACCTGAGTACAGCCCTCTGGACCAAGGATTACGAACAACTGGCCAAAGACGCCAAGGGCAAGATCTGGTGGTAGAAACGCCTGCTTGGCGTTAGCCCAAAAACGGCGTTTTGCTAGAGAGTTTCAGCCCCTAGTTTCGGTCGATAGATCAGGTATTTGGCCCTTGGGGCCGTGCCCTACCCACGATTAGTCACGCGGGCAACCGTAATGTCTGAGGCTGGAGAAGGTTAAAAAAACTTGTAACTTCAGCCGTGGCGATGCTATACTGGCTCTACATATAAGCCTTCCTTAGAGAGCGGGGTTTAACCCGCTTTCTTGCTGATGGAGACAAACGTTATCCGTCCGGGAACCGGGAGGGGTACGTACCCATGAAAAGCGATTTTCTGATTGCATTGACCCAGTTGGCGGCAGAAAGGCACCTGCCCCGAGAGCAAGTTCTCGGAGCGATTGAGGTTGCCCTGGCGTCGGCGTTTAAAAAAGACAATCCGGCTTCAGGCCAGAATATCTCTGTGACGCTCAACCCCAACACTGGGGAAGTGAGCGTTTTTGCGCTGAAGACCGTGGTGGAAACAGTCGAGGACAGCGACAAAGAAGTCACCGTTGCCGACGCCCAGTTCATCAAGAAGGGCGCCGTGTTGGGTGATGAGGTCGCCGCCGCCGAACCGCTGCCCCACAACGCGAGCCGTATCGCTGCGCAGACCGCCAAACAGGTGGTGCTGCAGCGACTTCGGGAAGCAGAGCGAGACCTCCTATACCAGGAGTTCCAGCAGCACGAGGGCGACATTGTATCCGGTGTGATAGAGCAGGCCGAGCCAGGCCGCACGATCACTCTCGACTTGGGCCGCGCCCAAGCTGTCCTTCCCTTCGAAGAACAAGCCCCCAACGAACGCTACCGCAAAGGACAGCGGACCAAGGTCTACTTGGTCAGCGTCCGAAGCACGCCCAAAGGCCCCGAGATTCTGGTCTCCAGAAGCCACAAGAACATGCTCAAGCGGCTGTTCGAGATTGAGGTGCCCGAGGTCTACAACGGCGTGGTCGAGATCAAGGCCATCGCCCGCGAAGCCGGTTTCCGGAGCAAAGTCGCTGTGAGCGCCACCCAAGCCGGTATCGACCCGGTGGGCTCCTGCATCGGCATCCGGGGCAACCGGATCCAGAGCATCGTCAATGAATTACAGGGCGAGAAGATCGACATCGTGTCCTGGGATGAAGAACCCCGGACCTTTATCACCAACGCCCTCAGCCCCTCCGAACCAGTCCATGTGGAACTGCTGGAGCAAGAACAAACCGCCATCGTGGTGGTCCCTGACCGGCAGCTATCCCTAGCGATCGGCAAAGAAGGACAGAATACCCGGCTGGCAGCCCGTTTGACCGGCTGGAGGCTGGACATCAAGGGCATGACGGAGTGGGAAGAGATCAAGGAAGCCACCCAGGCCAAAACCGGCAGCGCGGCCAAACCTGAAGCCGAAGCCCCAGTAGAGGCCGAGGATGCAGCCGAGGCTGTGGAAGAAGCGATCGCCATCGTTGAAGAGGCGGGCGCTGTTGCTACTGAAGATACACCTGCGGCGACAGAACCGGTGGCCGCCGAAGCAACTGCCGCACAATCTGAGACCACGGCGCCCGCTGAAGAGGTTGATGAAGACAGCATTCTAGAGGCTCTGATCAGAGAAGAAGAATCACCGGAGCCTGCGGAAGCAGTTGCCGAACCCGCTGCGGCTGAAGGCCTCAGTGTTGAAGACCTAGGCGCCTTCACCCTCGAAGACGTTGAGTTGTCTGATGAAGAAGGCGACGAAGACGAGGAAGAGGAAGAAGGGGAGTTGCCTGACTTAGAGAATCTACCGGTCATGATTCCCGACGCCGGAAAGATTCGGTTCGCTGAAGACATCGTCGAAGAGTTCCGAGGCGGAGGCCGTGGTGGTCGACGCCGAAGAGGCGGCGGTGGCGCACGTGGCGGAGCACGCGACGGCGGCGCACGTGGCGGCGGAGCTGCTGCTGGCGGAGGCCGCTAGATCCTTCCCTGACTAGTCTCCCATCAGGGTCAAAAAACCTTCGATGAGAGCAGCTTAACGGAGGGCCGGTTTTGCCTAAGAACCGCCATATCCCCGAACGAAGTTGCGTGGCCTGTGGCCTCAAGATGCCAAAGGCCCAGTTCATTCGAGTCGTTAAGACCAGCGAAGGCCCCATCATCGTCGATACCACGGGGAGAAAATCTGGAAGGGGCGCCTACCTCTGCCACACCCCCGACTGCTGGGAACGAGCCCTTGGGAAAGGAGCTCTACAGCGCAGTTTCAAGCAGGACCTCTCCTCCCAAGACCTGGAAGCGGTCAAGACTTATTATCAAGAGAATCTCGCCCCGGAAACCACGGGGCATTAATCTTAAGACCCATTTGGATGTGTAGATGACTTCTGACGGACAGCCGACCGCAGTGGACGAAACTGGCGAGGCGCCAAAACGCCGCAGGACTACAGAGCGAAAGCCCCAGACCCGTGCTCTGGTTCTGCCGGAGACCATGACCGTCCAGTATCTGGCGGAGGTCTTAGACGAGAACCCCATCGACGTGATTAAGCAATTGATGCGGAATGGGATTATGGCGTCCATGAACCAGGTGGTCGACTATCAAGTCGCTACTCTTGTAACAACCGCACTTAGCATCAGGACCACTATGGCCGAGGCTCAAACGGCCGCTAAGCCCCCCACAGCCGAACCAACGAGTGAAGACAACGCCAATATGGTTGTCCGCCCGCCGGTGGTCACCGTCCTTGGCCACGTGGACCACGGCAAGACATCTTTGCTGGACTCCATCAAAAATTCAAAGGTTGCTGACCGTGAGGTCGGCGGCATCACCCAGCATATCGGGGCCTATCAGGTTGAGTCCGGCGGCCACCCAATAACCTTCCTAGACACCCCAGGTCACGCCGCCTTTACGGCCATCCGGGCCAGGGGAGCGCGGGTAACCGACATTGCGGTATTGGTCGTGGCGGCAGACGACGGCATAATGCCACAGACGCTGGAAGCCATCAACCATGCTAAAGCCGCTCAAGTACCCATCGTCGTCGCGATCAACAAGATGGACCTTCCCGGGGCCGACCCGGAGCGGGTGAAACGCCAGCTCAGTGAACAAGAACTGCTGGTCGAAGACTGGGGCGGCGACGTCATCTCGGTCGATGTCTCGGCTAAGACTGGCGACGGCATCGACAGCCTGCTGGAAAACCTCTTGTTGGTGGCGGAGATCGGCGAACTGAAAGCCAACCCCAACAAGTCTGCTCAGGGCGTTGTCATCGAAGCCAAACTGGACCGCAAACGCGGTCCTAGCACCACCATCTTGGTCCAAGAAGGCACGCTGAACATCGGCGATTTCATCGTTGCCGGCGGCGCGTACGGAAGGGTCAAGGCAATGAACAACGACCAGGGTAACGCCGTACAGACGGTAGCTCCCGGTTACCCCGCGGAGATCCTGGGATTTGGGAGTGTCCCCGAAGCTGGCGACCCATTAAGTGTGGTCTCCAATGAACGCCTAGCCCGTAACATGGCCGAAGATGCAGCCAAATCGCGCAGCAGCCAGGCCGCACAGGGCCGCGCACTTACTCTCGAAGAAGTGGTCAACCAGGTTGACTCAGATGAGATCAAAGAACTTAATCTGGTGATTAAGGCTGACGTCCAAGGCAGCGTTGAAGCGGTCCGAGGAGCGCTGGAAAAGCTGGTTGATGAAGACGCCACGGTCCGGATCCTCCATACTGCCAGCGGAGCGGTAACGGAATCAGATATTCTCCTGGCCAGCGCATCCGAAGCCATCGTTATTAGCTTCTCCATCGGGTCTGAACCCAGCGCCGAGCGTCTTGCCGTCCGCATGGGCGTTGAGATTCGCCACTACGACATCATCTACCAATTGATCGATGACGTAGAGAAAGCCCTTCACGGCATGCTTGATCCGGTCTACACCGAAATAATCGTGGGCCGGGCAGAGGTCCGTGAGGTATTCGAAGGCCGTCGCGGCACGAATATCGCAGGTTGCCGTATCTCTGATGGACGAATGATGCGCAACGGCGATATTCGGTTAGTTCGGGACGGTCAGTTGATCATTGACACTACGCTCAGTAGCCTGCGCCACTTCCGTGAAGAGGTCAACGAAATGAACGCCGGCACGGAATGCGGAATCATACTCCAGGGGTTCAACGACTATCAGGTAGGCGACATTCTGGAAGTACACCGTCAGGAGCGAGGCCGCCGCTAGGCCGTTCCATCCCTCTCATCTGGCCTGAGGGATGTCGTTCTCAGGGGGCTCCGGCGGCGCACGCACCGGGCCCAATCAGCTCAAAGGTACACCTGTTATGTCCCGACGCACCGACCGTATCAACGAACAGTTGCGCGAAGAGGTCAGCACGATTCTCACGCGACAGATAAAAGACCCCCGTCTCAATGCCGTTATCAGCATAACCCGGGTTGTATCCACCAACGATTTGCGTAGCGCCAGGGTCTACATCAGCGTCATGGGCAACAAGCAAACGCAGCACGAGGCCTTGGAAGGCATCCGATCCGCTGCGTCATTTGTTCGACGGGAGATCCGCAACCGCATCAACATGAAACACACCCCGTTCCTGTCTTACGAACTGGACTCTTCCATCGATGAGGCTGACAAGTTGTTCCGGCTGATGAACAAGGTACGGCCCAGCGACGCAGACCCCGAATCAAGCAGCCCAGAAACAAGCAGCCCCGAGACGACGGGCCCCGAAACATCTCCCTCTGAATCCTCCCGGGTCTCCGGCGGCGATTAGCATGGCCAACGCCCGCTCCGGTGGCAAACCACCAGTGACCAACGGCTACATCAACCTATACAAGCCCTCCGGAATCACCTCGATGGATGTCCTGCGCCAGATCAAACGCATCACCGGCCCGCGCCAGAAGCTTGGCCACGCCGGCACCCTAGACCCTCTGGCCAGAGGCGTGATTCCCGTCTGCTTCGGCCAAGCAACCAGGTTGATGGACCACATAGTCGGCGGCGTCAAGACTTACCGGGTTGAGATCACGCTAGGAGTGACCACCACCACTTATGACGCTGAAGGAGGGGTGGTCAAGACGGGCGAAACGGATACCATAACCCGCGAGATGGTTGAGGATAGCCTCAAGCCATGGATCGGCGTTGTGAAACAGACTCCCCCCATGTACAGCGCCCTCAAAATAGACGGTAAGAGACTCTACAAACTGGCCCGAGCCGGCATCGAGGTAGAACGTGAAGCCCGCCAGGTTGAGATCCATGACATCTCGATCATAGAATTCGCCTCGCCGAAGCTGGTCTTGGAAGTGCGATGCGGAAAGGGCACCTACATCCGGTCATTGGCCCATGATGTCGGCGAAGCCCTAGGCTGCGGCGGTCATGTGGTCGACCTAGAGCGCCTACTATGCGGCGGATTCCCAGCTGAGGACTCGGTGACCCTGGAGCAGATTGAAGAAGCTGGTGAAGGGCCCGAAGGCTGGCAAAGATTCCTGTTTCCGGTCGACCGCGTGCTTATGGGGCTGAAAAGCATCACCCTGGACGCCCAGGCCGAGGAGCACCTGCGCCACGGACAGGCGATAACACTGGGCAGGCCAGAAACGGAAACCGG
>Ga0308135_1000088_pt1 | contig 8999 bp, 4 predicted proteins | sample CB4_937_3310_MT_FD_202496 | JGI IMG/M metagenome (GOLD analysis project Ga0308135, IMG submission 202496) | Metatranscriptome of marine microbial communities from Western Arctic Ocean, Canada - CB4_937_33.10 (Metagenome Metatranscriptome) | ecosystem: Environmental > Aquatic > Marine > Oceanic ... | reverse complement strand
GGCGAGTAATACTGGCACGTTTTCTCGGATCACCAAAGAGGCGCTGGCTTGGACTTGGGCCATCAGCTCCGGAGTGGCGCTATTGGCCTTGTTAATGATTACCAGGTCGGCCATGTGCAGGTTGGCCTCGCCAGGATGGTAGCTGGTTTCGTGGCCCCGGCGATGGGGATCAACCAGGACTATATGTAGGTCAGACTGGATGAACGGCAGGTCATTGTTGCCGCCGTCCCAGATGACTATGTCGGCTTCAGCCTCTGCCCGGTGGAGTATCGGGAGATAGTCGACTCCGGCGAATACTGCCAAATCGAGGCGAATCAGCGGCTCGTATTCTTCGCGTTCTTCAACTGTCGCTTCAAAGCGTTCCAGGTCTTCCATCTCGCCGAACCGCTGCACCCGCTGGGCTTCAAGGTCTCCATAGGGCATGGGATGGCGAATGACACTGACCTGGCGTTTTCGGTCCAAAAAGAACTTGGCAATGCGGCGGGTAGCGGAGCTTTTTCCAACACCCGTCCTGACTGCGCAGACACTGATCACCGGTTTTTTAGACGCGATGGCAGTGTGTCGTGGTCCCAAGAACCCAAAGCTGGCCCCGGCGGCCAACACTGCAGATGCCTTGTGCATCACGTCCATGTGGGAAACGTCACTGTAGGAGAAGTAGACCCAGTCCACGCGTTCCCGTTTGATCAGTGGAATCAACTCCGCCTCTTCAACTATGGGGATGCCGTAAGGGTAGAGAGGGCCGCTGAGGGCATGGGGGTAGGTGCGGTCTGCAATGTCTGGAATCTGGGCGGCGGTGAACGCAACGACCCTGATCAAAGTGTCATTGCGAAAGACGGTATTGAAATTGTGGAAGTCGCGGCCGGCGGCTCCCATGATAATTACTCTGGTGCGTGAGTCGTTTTGCATCGTGCTTATATGATACGGGTTGAAAGTTACAGAGTCATGGGAATTTGGTGTGGTTGCTAGCTTAGGCCAATAACCTCGCCGTCTGACGAAACGTCCATGTCCAGCGCTCTAGGACGGCTCGGTAGGCCCGGTAGCGTCTGGATGGGGCCAGCCAGCGCATAGAGGAACCCTGCGCCAACGGAAGCCCGGATGTCCGTGATGGGAAAGGTGTAGCCGCCGGGTCTTCCCTTCAAACTCTGGTCATGGGAGATGGACAGGTGGGTCTTGGCCATACAGATGGGTAGATTGCCCCAACCTTTGGACTCAAAGTACCGCAGCCTTCGTCGGGCCTCCGGCGACCAACTGACGTCGGCGGCGTTGTAGATCTTCTGGGCCAACGCCAACACCTTATCCTCGGCGGAGGCGTCGGCGGGATAGGCGTAGGTAATCTGAGGCGTGCGTTGGGAAGCGTCGACCACGGCCTGGGCCAGGACTTCACCACCGACGCCGCCCTGGGCGAATCCGTCACATTCAACTGCGGAAGTTGCCCCGGCGTCCATGGCGATCTTCTTTACCGCGGCTAGCTCTTCGTCGCTATCGGTGCCGAACCGGTTGATAGCCACGACGCAAGGCAGGCCAAAGCCAGTGACGATGCCAATGTGATGGACCAGGTTATCACCGCCAGCTACCACTGCGGCAGCGTCTGGTGTCCCCAGATCTCTACGCCGGACACCACCGTGCCACTTGAGGGCTCGGGCGGAGGCAACCAATACGGAGGCGCTGGGTAGTAACCCGCTCTGCCGAGTCTTGATGTGCATGAATTTTTCAAATCCCAAGTCGGAGGCAAACCCGGCCTCGGTAATCACGTAGTCGGCATAACCCAGGGCCATCTTGTCGGCAATGATCGAACTACAACCGTGGGCGATGTTGCCAAAGGGACCGGCGTGGATGATGGAAGGTTGGCCCTCCATTGTCTGGACCAGATTCGGCATCACGGTCTGGTGCAGCAACGTCATCAAAGCACCGGCAAAACCTAACTGTTCAACCGTGACTGGCTCCCCCTCTGAAGTCTCTCCGATGACGATGCGGGCCAGCCGTTGGCGTAGGTCTTCCGGGCCGTCAGCCAAGGCCAATATGGCCATGATCTCAGAGGCGGATACGATATCAAATCGGGCTTCCCGTAGGGGGCCGAAGTTGGAGCCACCGATTCCTGAAACAACCTGGCGCAGACCCCTATCTGAAGCGTCTGTCACGCGGTTCCACATTAGTCCACCAGCGGTCAGTCCGGGTACCGAGTTCCGGTACACGGCGTTTTCCACCAAGGCCGCCAGAAGGTTGTGGGCTGAGCCAACGGCGTGGGCGTCTCCGGTGAAGTGGATGTTGATCTCGTCTTCTGGCACCGCCCGGGCCATGCCGCCGCCGGTGCCGCCACCCTTGATACCAAAGATTGGCCCCAAGGTGGGTTCCCGGAGATTGACCGATACCTTGTGCCCCAAGCGGCCCATACCCTGGGTGAGGCCAATGGCCGTGGTGGTCTTGCCCTCACCAGCTGGGGTTGGGGTGATGCCGGTGACCACCACCAGCTTGCCCCGGTATTCGACTGGGTCTTTCAGGGCATCCAGGGAAATCTTAGCCTTGTACCGACCGTAAGGAACCAAGTGGTCAGCGTCCAGGCCAAGCTCTTCTGCAATCTTTGTTATCGGCTCCACATCGTCTCCGGTTGCCAGATTGGGCCAGTGATTATTTTAAAACTGCTTATTTTGAAGCTTCCTGCTCCAGCCGGTCGATGTCCGACTCGCTCAGGTTGAAGTATTTGGCGTCGGGATGATGGAAGACCAGCGCCGATACCGACGATTCCGGGTCCATCATGTAGCCTTCGGTCAGTTCCACGTCCAGGTTGGCTGAGACGTCCAGCAGGCGGAATAACTGCTCTTGGTCTTCCAACCTAGGGCAGGCTGGGTAGCCAAAGGAGAATCGCTTGCCGTGGTACTGCGCGCGGAACAAATCCTGAGGGGTTGTTCCGGCTTTGTCGCCAAAGCCCCACATCTGCCGTATCTGTTGGTGGAGCAGCTCGGCAAAGGCCTCGGCGCTTTCCAGGGCCAGCGCCGATAGGATGTGGGAGTTCAAGAACTGTCCATCAGCCATCCATTTTTCGGCCAAAGCCCGGACACCGTTTCCAACGGAAACAACGAACATGCCAAGGTAGTCGGTCTTCTCGCTGCTCTGGGGTAACAGGTAGTCTGCCAAGCAGAGACCGTCCCGCTGGAATTGGCGTCCTAGATAGAATTCCTCGGCGATTTTTTTGTCTTCGGCGCCGTTGACCTGAATCCGTTGGCCGTCCGAGTTGGCAGGGAAGAATTTGAATATGGCGTGGGCCTTGATGTCTGATTGGGCCAACATCAAGTCTTCGACTTTTCTAACTGACTCACGCAGTTCTACTGCTGCTTCCACCCCAGCTTCCAGGTCATCGGCGAACCGGCCCTTGTAGCCCAAATGCCTTACGTAAAGCATCTGCGGGTTGATGAACGGGAAAATCTCATCCAAAGGATGGTCATTAATCACGTGTAGTCGCAAGTCGGGCGGGTTGGGTATGTCAAAGTCGTGCCGCAATTGGGCTGGGGGCACATCCTCCCCAACTTCCTCTTTGGAGGACTGAGCCGCTTCATCGGCGACTCGCATGGCGTCGGCTTCTTCATCGAAAGACGCCACCAACTTGGCCCGCTCGTCGGCGTCCTGAATAGAGTTGGCCAAGGCCAGACCAGACATGGCATCTGGGGCATAGGCCACCATTCCGTCATACTCAGGGGCGATTCGGAGCCGAGTGAACCGGTTGGATAGAGCCGCGCCACCGACCAGCACTGGCGTGGTGATTCCGGCCTGGCTAAAGTCCTGTGCTGTTTCGACCATCATCTTGGCAGACTTAACCAGCAGCCCAGAGAGACCGACAATGTCAGGCTTGTGTTCTTTGACGGCTGCAATCAGCACATCGGGCGGAACTTTGATACCTAGGTTGATGACCTGGTAGCCGTTGTTACCCATGATTATTTCAACCAGGTTCTTGCCAATGTCATGGACGTCGCCTTTAACAGTTGCCAAGACGATCTTGCCTTTGACGGCAGCGTCTGCCTGCTCCATGTGGGGCTCAAGGTGCGACACCGAGAACTTCATGGACTCAGCGGATTGCAAAACTTCGGCCACAATCAATTGGTTGGCGTTGAACTGGCGGCCAACTTCGGACATGCCGTCCATCAGCGGTCCGTTGATGATCTCAAGCGGGGTCCGCCCCGTGAGGGCTTCGTCTAGGTCCTCGGCCAGTCCTTCTTTGGAGCCTTCAATGATGCAGAGAGCCAGGCGCTCATCTAGAGGTAGGCTCTTGCGTTCTTCTGAGGTTGCTTTGGGTGCCTTGTCCCGGAAATGGTCTGCAAAGGCTGCCACTGGGTCATCACCGCTGTACCAGATCAGGTTCTCGGCCAGTTTGCGTTCTTCTTCCGGGATGGATGCGTAGCGCTCCATACCCTCTGAGTTGACGATGGCCATGTCCAGTCCGGCTTGGACGCAGTGGTACAAGAATACTGAGTTCAGCACTTCTCTACCGGCTGCGGGCAGGCCAAAGGACACGTTGGAGATGCCCAAAATCGTCTTCACGCCGGGCAGGGCCTCTTTAATCAGCCGCACGCCCTCAACTGTCTCAGCGCCGGAACCAACGTAGTTTTGGTCGCCGGTGCCAACGGGGAAGACCAATGGGTCAAAGAAGATGTCTTCTATGGGAATCCCGTACTTCTCGGTTAGGAGTTTGGTCGAGCGGATAGCCACCTCAAGTTTTCGCTCCTTGGTGATGGCCTGGGCCTGCTCTTTATCATCGTCGATACAGCCAACCACCAGGGCCGCGCCGTAGCGCTTGGCCAGGGGAACAACGGCCTGGAACCGCTCTTCACCGTCTTCCAAGTTGATGGAGTTGATGATGGACTTGCCCTGGAGTTTGGTTAACGCAAGCTCAATCACGGCCGAATCAGTGGAGTCAATCATGATGGGAGCTTTGACTTTTTTTGGTCACCAAGTCCAGGAATTGAGCCACGTCTGCCATCTCGTCCCGGTCCGGGTCTTGGAGGCAAACGTCCAAGATGTGGGCGCCGTTTCTCACTTGACGGCGACCGATCTCGGCAGCCTCTTCAAATGAGCCCTCTTTGATGAGACGGCGGAACTTTCTACTGCCCAATACGTTGGTGCGCTCACCGACGATTGCGGGGCGGACTTCGTCATCGATCAATAGAGCCTCAATGCCGGAGACGCGGGTCTCTGGGCTGTCCACCAGCGGTCGCGCGGCCTTGCCGTCGGCCATCTCGGACAACAACTTAATATGCTCGGAGACGGTGCCACAGCAGCCTCCAATGATGTTGACCCAACCAGACTCGGCGAACCGGCCTACGGTCTCGGCCATGCCCTCTGGTGTCTCGTTGTAATTCCCGTCTTCGTCGGGCATGCCAGCGTTGGGCAGGCAGGCCACGGGGAACTTGGAGAGCGAGGCCAGCGTCCTGATGTGGTCGGTCATGAAGCTAGGGCCAGTGGCGCAGTTCAGTCCGATCCAGAGCAGGTCACGGTGAGCGAGGGACGTATAGAAAGCTTCAGCGTCTTGTCCTGCCAGCAGGGTGCCCATGGGCTCCACGGTGCCCTGTACTGCAACTGGGATTTCCTTGCCTAGTTCGGCAAAAGCCCGGTCAATGCCTTCTAGTCCAGCTTTAACGTTCAGGGTGTCCTGGCTGGTCTCCAGTAACAGCAGGTCAACGCCGCCCTCAATCAGACCGACGGCCTGAATGTGGTAGTCGTTGGCGAGTTCCTCAAAGGTAATACCACCAGTGACCGAGATCGTCTTGGTGGTGGGGCCCATGGAACCGGCAATGTACCGGGGTTTTTCCGGGGTCGACTCTTCCATTGCCACTTTCAAAGCTATAGCTGCGCCTTCTCGGTTGATGCGGCGGGCTTCGTGGGCAAGGTCATACTCGGCCAAGACCACTGGCGTAGCGCCAAAGGTCCCGGTCTCAATGATGTCGGCGCCAGCCTGCAGATAGCTCCGGTGGATATCCTCAATGACGTCCGGCCTGGTGATAATCAGGTACTCGTTGCACCCTTCATATTCTTCACCGCCAAAGTCTTCTGGCCCCAGGTCTTTGTTCTGGATGGCAGTGCCCATGGCCCCGTCCATCACGAGTATGCGTTGGGCCAGTGCCGATTTCAGTTCATCTATACGTGTATTTGTTGACATATTTGTTCAATCGTTGTTCAGATTTCGATTATTGAAAGACTAGCTATTGTAGCATCGGCCCACAGATGTGTGAACCGGAGACTTCCAATTTCGTGCCTGAGTGGAGACGTGATTTTGCCAGCGTTGCAGGCGTTTTATTTGTTGCTGGCGAACCAGTCTGTTAGAAGTGGACGGTTGATCTCCAGCCATTTAATGTTGAGTTTCACTCTCTCTAGGACTTGTCGAATGGTCCGTTCCGCTGCCGGGGCCGGGTGCTCCGCGAAGAAACTGTCCACCTCGTCAGACTTTTCCTGGGAGCTGAAGTGGCTGCAGATAGAGACCAACCGCATGAGGCCAAACCCGCCGCCGCCGTAGCGTCGGTCAAACTCTGTCCAATTGGACTTCACAAAGTCCCAGGCCAGGTCACGGCCCTTGGGGTTGGCAGCGATGCTGGCAACCAGGGTGACGGTGTCCTGAGATCTGACCTTGGAGGACAAAGAGTCTTCCAAGGCAGCGGTTAGGAGGTCTGCCTGCTGGAACCGGCTGAGCGACATTAGCAGCCTGATTTTCTCTTCGGCTAGGTCTGTCTCGCCTTCCAATTGCCAGATCGAGTCGTAGACATCCTTGCCGCCAGACTGGGCGGCAAGGGCAAAGACCACGCCGCGCAGATCGGGCGTCAATGTCTCCCGGTCAGCCAGGTATTTCTGGAAGCGTTCGGTAGCCTGGGCCGTTACCTCGGCGTTGTTATAGCTGCCGGCCTGACTGAGGACCGTTGATCGGAGCAACGCGTCCAGGTGACCCTCATCGGCCTTGGGTTCCCAGCCGATCTTCGCAGCTGCCGCGGCAAAGAGTTCACGGGCAAACTTCTGGTACGCGCCGTGTATCGGCTCTTCGGAGATGAGTTGTTCAATGTCCCGTAGGTTGCTGGCTAGGTCGCTCCACACCGAGGCATCGTTCTCGTTCTTGTAGGCATTGGCCATGGATATGAACTGGGTCACCGGAAGGATACCGGCTCGGGAGAGGGCGTAGGCGTCGTTTTGGATACCCAGACGGTCGGTGGCGTGCAGTTCCAAAGACTCGATGGCCGGGACCAGGCGCTGCCAGTCTTCTGCGGAGTAGTTCACCCGGAAGAACCCCGTCTGTAATGGGTTCAGTTTGACCCAGCTATCGGAGTTGCCGGGTACTTCTATCTGGGTTTGGTTGCCTTCCATGACGGTGATGGGAGATTCCTCCCCGCCCTGGCTGGCGCTGATTGGCACACGCCAGACTTCGGCGTCGGGTTCGCTATCGCCCAGCAGGCTGTCATAAACGAACCGTTCTTGGCTCACCGATAGTTGGGTCTTAGCTCCGCTGCGGTCTGACTCCACCTGCAGAACTGGGTAGCCCATCTGCTTCACCCAGGAGTCCATGATGGCTGTGACCGGCTGACCGGACTCCGTCTCCAGGGCTGACCAAAGGTCTTGGGTGCGGGCGTTGTCATACATGTGCCCAGACAGATAGCGGTTCAACCCCTTGCGGAAGGTCTCTTCGCCCAGGAAATTCTCCAGCATGCGGATGACCGACGCTCCCTTGCTGTAGCTAATGGCGTCGAATAGCTGGCTAACCTCCGCGGGGTTCATCACTGCCTGCTCGATGGGATGGGAGTTCTTCAGACCGTCCAAGCTTAGAGCCCGGTTGGTATCCATGTTCACAAACTGGGTCCACATTTCCCATTCGGGGAAGAGCCAGTCAACTGCTTTGTTGCCCATCCAGGAAGCAAAGCTCTCATTCAGCCACAGGTCGTCCCACCATTCCATGGTTACCAAGTCGCCGAACCACATGTGGGCCATCTCATGGGCAATAACTTCAGCAACCCGTTGGCGGGTGCCGGCTGAAGAGTTATCCGGGTCAACCAACAGAGCGGTCTCCCGATAGGTGACTGCCCCCCAGTTTTCCATGGCTCCAGCGGCGAAGTCTGGTATCGCGATGTGATCAAGCTTGGCTAGGGGATAGGGAATCCCGAAATAATCGTTGAAGTACCCGAGAAGCTTGACGGAGGTATCCAAGGCAAAGGTTGCCTGGTTTTCCTTGCCGGGGGTGGTCCAGACTCCGACCTTGGTGCCGCCTTCGGCACGCTCTTGGATCGAGACTAGGTTACCGACGATAAATGCCAGCAGGTAAGTTGACATAACCGGCGTTTCAGCGAACCGGACCGACTTCAAACCAGGACCCGGAATAGCCTCGTCAACCGCAGGTGTGTTAGAGATGGCTTCGTATTCGTCTGAGAACACTAGAGTAACTTCAAAGGTGGCCTTCTTGGCCGGTTCGTCCCAGCAGGGGAAGGCGCGGCGGGCGTCGGTCGGCTCAAATTGAGTGGTGGCCATGTACCGGGTTTCGCCGTCTTGGGCGGTGTATTCAGAGCGGTAAAAACCCATTAACTTATCGTTGAGTTCACCGCTGAAAATCATTTCCAATCGGCCGTCGCCCGGCTGAATGGTCTCACCGAAATCCAAGGTCGCGGTCTCTGCTTCTTTATCGATAGTGATTTTCGGGTTGGACAGCGTTACGCCATTGGCGTGAAGAGTGGCAACACTGATTTTAAGGTCGATGACGTTCAATACGATGGAGGTAGTCGCCTCCAACACCTGAAGGTCCACACTCTGCTCGCCGCTAAAGGTGAAATTCTTGAGGTCTGGGTGCAGTTTGATACGATATTTACTAGGTCGGGCTGTTTCGGGTAGGACCACCGCTTCGGATGCGGGCATGGCAATCTTCCTCCGTGGGTTTGACCTGATTTTTGGGGTGGGTTTTAGGCTGTTTAGCGCTGAAAACCAAGATAAAAGCAGAAGCTAAAAACCGCGATTATGGGCCTTTGAGACGGTGTCTAGCCCTGCTG
>Ga0308135_1000085_pt1 | contig 9149 bp, 2 predicted proteins | sample CB4_937_3310_MT_FD_202496 | JGI IMG/M metagenome (GOLD analysis project Ga0308135, IMG submission 202496) | Metatranscriptome of marine microbial communities from Western Arctic Ocean, Canada - CB4_937_33.10 (Metagenome Metatranscriptome) | ecosystem: Environmental > Aquatic > Marine > Oceanic ... | reverse complement strand
TGAAGAATTGAGGAGGCGTTACGAAGAACTTGTAACCACTTTTGTAACCACTAATGACAATGGGAATAAACAAAATTTCCCCAAACGGGGCATTAGTCACGGGAAAGAAGTGGTGGGCGGTACTGGATTTGAACCGGTGACCTCTGCGATGTCAACGCAGCGCTCTAAACCACTGAGCTAACCGCCCGCTATAATCTGAGGGTCGACGCTCGGGGTCTGGCGCGTCGGGTAAGTAAAGTCTATCAAGGTCCCGAGAACCTGGTCAAATTTTCCGCACGTTCGATACAAGTGCGATTTTCTGACCCGGCTCTCGAGGCCTTGGATTTTCTATAAGTCTAGTCGTCGCTGGACGGAATCTGTTGGAAGGCGTCGTTTACGATGGTTTCTTCGACGACGAAGTCTGCATCCTGTTTTCGTTCTTCGCCGCCCAGCAGAGCATGATCGCGCGGTTGGGTTCCACCGGACATGATGCCTAGCGGGTGAGGGACTGCGCCTTCTTCCAGTCCTTTAATTTCATCTCCGCTGAGGTCTAGGCGAGCGGGGATCAGCCTTCCGATAATGACATTTTCCTTGAGGCCGCGCAGGTAGTCGATCTCGCCGTTGACGGCGGATTCGGTCAGCACGCGGGTAGTCTCCTGGAAGGAGGCCGCCGCAAGGAAGCTGTCCATGTTCAGAGATGCTCTGGTAATGCCCAACAGCACTGGCGCGGCCGTTGCGGGTTCGCCGCCCTCGGCCAAGATGCCCTCGTTGGTCTCTTCGTAGTTCTGGCGGTCAATCAACTCCGCGGGCAGGAGTTCGGTGTCGCCGGGGTCGTCGATGCGGACCTTGCGGAGCATCTGAGAGATTATCAATTCCACGTGCTTGTTGTGGATTGGCACGCCCTGAGACTTGTAGACCGCCTGCACCTCGTCGATGAGGTAGCGGCGAACTGCGTCCCTGCCCTGAATGCTGAGAATCTGTTGAGGATTCTTGGGCCCAGAGGTAAGCGCCTGGCCTGCAATTACTGAGTCATTCGACCGAACGATGATGGCGGCGGCGGCGGGTATTACATACTCGCGCTGCTCCTCGTCGCTCCAGGAGATTGTGAGAGCGTCTCCATCCACACTGACGATTCCTGATACCCGGGCGATGAGGTCTGACGACTGAAGCGCGGTGGTCTCTTCGTCTTCCTCTGAAGCGTCTTCTGGCTCGGCGAGTCTTTCACCGATGGATACCATATCGCCGCCTTGCACGATGGACGAGAATCCTTCGGGCAAAATGTATTCGTCGCTGTATTCCTCTGTGCTGACGATGCGGATGCTCCGGCCTTCGGGAAGTTCTGTGACCTCCACGGTGCCTGCAATTTCGGAGAGAACAGCTTCACCCTTGGGGGTTCGCGCTTCGAACAACTCCTCGACCCTGGGCAGACCGGACGTGATGTCGGCTCCCACGATACCTCCGGTGTGGAAGGTACGCATGGTCAACTGTGTTCCCGGTTCGCCGATGCTCTGAGCCGCTATGATGCCGACAGCCTCTCCAGGCATTGCGGGCTTCATGGTTGCCAGCGATGTGCCGTAACACTTTTGGCAAACACCTTTGGGTGCTTCGCAGTTCATGGGAGACCGAACCATCACGGCATCGACACCTGCGGCTTCGAGTTTTGCCACGGCATCGTCGTCGATTACTTCGTTGCGGTCCATAACAATCTCGCCGGTGGACGGGTCGGCGACAGGGGCCGCCATGTACCGTGACTTGATCTGATCGCGGAAAGAGATGGCCATGTCGTTTTCATTGGTGGAGTCGATCCAGATGCCGGAGAGGGTATCGCAGTCCTCCAGCATGATGATGACTTCCTGGGATACGTCGATGAGTCGCCTGGTCAGATACCCGCTGTCCGCAGTTCTCAGGGCGGTGTCAGCAAGTCCCTTGCGAGCGCCGTGAGTGGAGATGAAGTACTCCAACACGCTGAGGCCCTCGCGGAAGTTGGCTTTGATCGGGCGGGGAATAATACGGCCCTTGGGGTCGGACATCAGTCCTCGCATACCCGCCATCTGCTTGATCTGGGCGATGTTTCCCTTCGCTCCAGAGTTTGCCATCAGGTAGATACCGCCGTAGTTATGGAGGTTTTCTTCGATGATCTTGGTTAGAGTGTCGTTTGTGTCGATCCAAACCTGGACAGCGTTAGAGTCACGCTCTTCTTCCGTGATCAGGCCGTCCATGTACTGTTGTTCCAGCATGGCAACTTTGTCTTCAGCCCCAGCAACAATGCCTGCTTTTTCTTGTGGAACTTCGACATCGTTAATGGCGATGGTGACTCCAGACATGGTGGCGTGCCGGAAGCCCAGGTTTTTGATGTTGTCGAGGACATCTGAAGTTCTGCGATTGCCCAGAGTCTTGTAACACAGAGCCACGATATCTTTGAGCGTGCCCTTTTCGATCTCCATGTTCTGGAACGGGATCTCTTCGGGTAGTTCGTCGTTGAGCAGGATGCGGCCCATGGTGGTTTCCAGAATCTCGGACTCACCGTTGGGGAGTTCGTGGCGTACTTTGATGAGCGCTCGAAGACCGATGATTTCCATATCGTAGGCCTGATGGGCGTCCTTGAAGTTGTTGAACCTGCGTCCGATGCCCTTGGCGCTCTCGTCAATGATGGTCATGTAGTACGTTCCCAGGACGATGTCCTGAGTAGGCGCTACAATCGGCTCGCCAGAGCTTGGAGAAAGCATGTTGAATGTGCTGAGCATCATGCGCCGAGCCTCGGTAACGGCCTCCCTTGAGAGGGGCACGTGGACGGCCATCTGGTCGCCGTCGAAGTCGGCGTTGAAGGCCGTGCAGACCAGAGGATGCACCTGGATTGCCGCGCCATCAATCAGCACAGGCTCGAAGGCCTGGATGCCAAGACGGTGCAACGTAGGTGCGCGGTTGAGAAGCACGGGCCGATCCTTGACAACCTCTTCGAGGATGTCCCAAACTTTGGGCCTGATGCGTTCTGCCATGCGCTTTGCGCTCTTGATGTTGTGGGCGTAGCCTTTCATGACAAGCCGGTTCATGACGAAGGGCTTGAACAGTTCAAGCGCCATGCGCCGGGGAAGGCCGCACTGATGGAGCCGGAGGTCTGGTCCGGCGATAATTACCGAACGGCCACTGTAGTCCACACGCTTGCCCAGCAGGTTCTGCCGGAAGCGACCCTGCTTGCCTCGTAGAAGGTCGGACAGAGACTTGAGCCGATGGTTGTGACTGCCTGATACGGGCCGCCCACGGCGTCCGTTGTCGATCAGAGCGTCCACGGCTTCCTGGAGCATGCGCTTCTCGTTGCGCACGATGATCTCAGGGGCCATGAGTTCGATGAGTCTCTTGAGTCTGTTGTTGCGGTTGATTACTCTGCGGTATAGGTCGTTCAGGTCGCTGGTGGCGAATCGACCGCCGTCAAGCTGCACCATCGGGCGCAGTTCGGGGGGCAGAACGGGCAGAGTTGTCAGAACCATCCAGTCGGGCTTGTTCCCGCTCTTTCGGAATGACTCGATGACACGAAGCCTTTTGATCGCCTTCTTGCGTCGCTGACCAGAGGTGGATTGCATCTCGTCTTGCAGTCCGTCTCGGACTACTTCGAGGTCTACGCCATTGAGGACTTTCAGAACTGCTTCTGCGCCCATTCCAGCTTTGAAGACGCTGGAGTACTGGTCTCGAAGCTCCCTGAACCGGGTCTCGGTCAGAAGCTGTCCGATTTTCAGGTCTTCCAGATCGTCGATCTGGTTCATTATGTCGCTTTCAAAATCGGCTTTACCCTGGTCGAGTTTTGCCTCGGCCTGTGCGATTGCGACCTGGAGGTCGGCTCGTGGGTCAGGAGTCTCCTCGTCAGTGGTCTTGCTGTTGTCGTCTTCCTCAGTCTCTTCCGAGTCTTCGGGAGGGTCGCCCAGTTCAGCCAGCTTGTTTTTGAGTTCTTCTATCTCCGCCATGACTTCCAGTTCGATCTTCCCTAGGCCTTCGTCCAGATCTTCTTGAAGCTGGTCAACCCTAGTCGTCCGAAGTTCGGTGTCGAGTTCGGTCACCAGATACTGGGCAAAGTACAGCACCCTGTCCAGGTTTCTGGGAGACAGGTCAAGCAGGAGTCCCAGTCGGCTGGGAGTTCCTTTGGAGAACCAGATGTGGGCTACCGGAGCGGCCAGGGCGATGTGCCCCATGCGCTCGCGACGCACTTTTGATCGGGCCACTTCGACGCCGCAGCGGTCGCAGATGACGCCCTTATAGCGGATTTTCTTGTATTTTCCACAGTAGCATTCCCAGTCCTTTGTGGGACCGAAAATGCGTTCGCAAAACAGACCGTCCTTTTCGGGACGGAGTGTCCGGTAGTTGATGGTCTCTGGCTTGGTTACCTCGCCATAAGACCAGATTTTGATCTGGTCAGGAGAGGCCAGCGAGATTCTAATTGCATTGAAGTCGTTACCGCCTAGGGCCATATTTCAAACTCCATCAAGCTGATAGTGTTGTCCCTGTTGCGTATTCGCCGATACTTTAGCTGCCAATTCGAGTTCCCCAATTGGGGTGCGAGGTAGCCGTAGCCTCGAATCAGGTACGTTTCAAAGAACGTACCTGATTGTCATTGGCTGGACTGCTTCCATGCTTGTTCTACTGGATGCTAGTCGTCGTCGCCGATTGTTTCTGGAGACACTGTTTCGGTTTCGGTCTGTTCGCTGGGCGCTGTTTCCAATTCGGATGTCGATCCGTTTTCCACAGCGCCGTTGGTATCGTTTGATCCGTTGTCGTCAGAGTCTGTGCCGACCGGCTGATCGTCTACAACTACGGACGGTGGCGTATCACTGATCTGTGCCTCTGCTTGGGCATTTTCGGTCACACCGACGGCCACGGGTATCTGAGCTACGGTGTCGCTGGTGGTATCGACCACGTCCAGGGCAGGGATTTGATCGGTTTCGTATTCTTCGTCCATGTCTGGCAGTTCAAGTTCGTCAAGCGACTCGTGAAGCAGTTCGACCGACAGGCCCAGGCTCTGAAGCTCTTTGAGCAGAACGTGAAACGATTCTGGTATGCCGGGTTGGATCACGTCTTCGCCCTTGACGATGGCTTCGTAGGTTTTGACCCTGCCCACCACGTCGTCTGACTTGACTGTCAGCATTTCCTGAAGGTTGTATGCGGCGGAGTATGCCTCCAACGCCCAGACCTCCATTTCGCCGAATCTCTGTCCGCCGAACTGGGCTTTACCGCCCAGGGGCTGCTGGGTTATCAGCGAGTACGGGCCGGTGGAGCGAGCGTGAATTTTGTCCTCAACCAGGTGGATCAACTTGAGCATGTAGATGTAGCCCACTGTGATTGGCTGGTCGAACTGGTCGCCGGTACGACCGTCGAAGAGGATAGCCTTCCCGATAATAGGTGCGGCGATCTGCTCTGCACGGTTGAGGCGCAGAATCTCGGTCATCATGTCTTCGTCCGACATGCCGGTGATATCTTGGCCCATAACTTCTTGGAGCCAAATTTCGTTGCAAGCTTTGCGAGGGACGCCGATCACGGCATCTTCGAACAGGGTTTCGTAATCGTAGCCGCGTTCGGTAACCCAGTTTCTTATAATCTTCTCGTCAATTTTGAAATTACCTTTGTGGACGGACATCCTCTCATCAACAGCGCCGGACTGTTCGACCATCCAGGCTTGAGCCAGGGCGTCTTCGATAGCGGTGTCTGGCGCGCCATCGAACACAGGAGTGATGGCTCGGAAGCCCAGAGCTTTGGCGGCCCAGCCCAGATGGGTTTCCAGAACCTGCCCCAGATTCATGCGCGAAGGCACTCCGATGGGGTTGAGGATTATGTCGATGGGTGTGCCGTCTTCCAGGAAGGGCATGTCCTCTTCGGGCAGTATCCGGGCGATAACGCCCTTGTTGCCGTGGCGTCCGGCCATCTTGTCGCCTTCGGTGACCTTACGGGTCTGAGCGACCCACAGGCGCACCAGTTTGTTAACGCCAGGAGGCAGTTCGTCTTTGTTGATTCGGCTAAGCACCTTGACGTCGATAATCTTCCCGCGCTGACCGTGGGGAACTCGCAGGGATGTGTCCTTAACGTCGCGAGCCTTTTCGCCGAAGATAGCTCGGAGGAGCTTTTCTTCTGCGCTCAACTCGGTCTCACCCTTGGGGGTGATCTTGCCGACTAGAATATCGCCGGGGCCGATCTCTGCGCCGACTCGGATGATGCCTTCTTCGTCCAGGTTTCGCAGGCTGTCTTCGCCGACGTTGGGGATGTCTCGTGTGATCTCCTCAGCGCCTAGCTTGGTGTCTCGGGCCTCGACTTCGTGCTTTTCGATGTGGATCGAGGTGAACTTATTTTCCTTCACCATTCTGTTGCTGATGATGATGGCGTCCTCGAAGTTGTAGCCTTCCCAACTCATGAAGGCGACCAGGACGTTTTGACCCAGAGCCAAGTCACCCTGTCCGGTGGAGGAACTGTCGGCCATCACCTGGCCCACTTTCACCAGATCACCTCTGGTGACGATGGGGCGCTGGTTTACGCATGTCCCTTGGTTGGAGCGGACAAACTTCAGCAATTTGTAGGTGTGGTTGGTTCCCTCAGAGTCGGTAACGATGATAATGTCGCCGGTGGATTGTGTGACCACACCGTCTGTGCGAGATATGATTATCTGACCGCTGTCTCTGGCAACACGGCCTTCCATGCCCGTGCCTACTAGAGGTGGGTCAGGACGCAGTAGAGGCACTGCCTGCCTCTGCATGTTCGATCCCATGAGGGCGCGGTTGGCGTCGTCGTGTTCAAGGAAGGGTATCAGCGCAGTGGACACACTCACCAACTGGATCGGAGCAACGTCTGCGTACTCCACGATTGTGGGTGATTCCATACCGACGAGGTCGCCCTTGCGGGTCTCGATCTTTTCGTCCAGCAGTTGGCCCAGCTCGTCAACAGTAGCGTTGGCCTGAGCGATGTATACCAGTTCTTCGTCATCTGCGGATAGGTAAGATATGTCTTTCGGGTTTGCCGAGATGAAGGGCTTTACGGAGATCAACTGCTCTGGCAGGGCAGCTATGCGCGTGAGCGTACCGGAACTTTTTCTGACCACGCCTTTTGCTCTGAGGACGTTCTTGCCATCAGGGCTTGCTACGTCTGCTGTGATGGTTCGGCCATCCAGGCGCGGGTCTGTGTTCGACATCTGATCGAATATCATGCGGTAGGGGGTTTCGATGAACCCGTACTCGTTTGTTCGGGCGTATGTCGCCAACGAACCCAGCAGGCCGATGTTCGGGCCTTCTGGTGTCTCGATGGGGCATATTCTGCCGTAGTGGGAGTGGTGGACGTCACGAACGTCGAAGCCCGCCCGCTCTCTGGACAGACCGCCAGGCCCCAGGGCTGAGAGTCGGCGTTTGTGGGTCAACTCTGCCAGGGGGTTGGTCTGGTCCATGAACTGGGATAGCTGGGAACCTCCGAAGAACTCTCGCACAGCGGCGACCACCGGCCTGATGTTGATCAGTGCGGCGGGCGTCGTGGTGGCGGGGTCCATCTGAGTGGTCATGCGCTCTTTGATGACCCGTTCCATCCTCAGTAGTCCGACGCGAACCTGGTTCTGGATAAGCTCGCCAACGGCTCGTACGCGACGGTTGCCAAGGTGGTCGATGTCGTCGGGGCCGAAGACGCTGTTGTTTATCTGAACCATTCTCTTTAGCAACGCGACTATATCGCCGGGCGCGAGAGTGAGTACCTTGTAGTTCTCTTCATCATCGACGTGCAGTTTGCGGTTCAACTTGTAGCGTCCCACTCTGCCGAGGTCGTATCGCCTGGGGTTGAAGAACAGGTTCTCCATCAGGTTCTTGGCGTTCTCCACGTTGGGAGGCTCGCCGGGACGAAGTCTGCGGTAGAACTCCAGGAGTGCCTCTTCTTTGTTAGTGACGTTGGCATCCTTCTCGATGGTGGTGCGCATGTACTGGTGTTCTTCGCTGGTGTCCACGTCTTCGAACAGGCCCATGAGATCGTCATCGGTCTCAAAGCCCATCGCCCTCAGCAGTGTGCTGACGGGAGTTTTGCGCTTGCGATCCACCTTTACGGAGATAATGTCTCGGTAGGAGGTCTCGAACTCCATCCATGCTCCCCTGTAAGGGATGAGCTTGGCGGCGGCGAGAGGTCGCCCTGTGGCAGGGTCGGAATCGGTGGTGAAGTACACACCCGGAGACCTGACCAACTGGCTAACGACAACACGTTCTGCGCCGTTGATGATGAACGTTCCTGTGGAGGTCATCATCGGTATGTCGCCAATGAACAGCGTCTGTTCTTTAATTTCGCCCTGTCCTGGGCCGCCTGCCTTGATCTTGAGTTGCACAGTTACATGCATGGGTGCAGAGTAGGTTATCTCCTTTTCTCTGCATGCCTCTTCACTGTTCTTTGGCGCCTCGAAATAGTGGTCGAGGAAAGACAGTTCGAATCTGCCACCGGGGAAGTCTTCAATAGGCGAGATTTCGTCGAAAAGCTCTTTCAGTCCTTCATCCTTCAAATGATCAAAGGAATCTAACTGCACTTGGATCAGGTTCGGCACATCAATGATGGCCGGAATTTTTGCGTAAGATCGTTTAATGGGGCTTGGGCCTTGACCGTGGTTTACCTGCAATGCGGTTGAGGTCATGCGTTGTCACACTCCTCGAAATGCGAATACTAAATCCGGAGTTACGATGCGGTCGAAATGTGCTAAAAGGGGTGGTTCAGGGGGCGAACTCATAGTAGAAGGGCGTGGATGCGGTGAAAAATTAGTACATAGTAACAGGGGCATAAATCGACCAGATACCAATGTTAGCATATCGTTAAGCCATTGTCAAATACAATAACTAAACCTCCACGAAGCGGTTAGCAATGAAAAAGTTCCGCGTTTCGCGAGCTTGCCGTCTGGTGCGGCGTTTTGTGGCGAACTGAGGCGCTATGGGGGCCTACGTCGAGGACTCGGCGAACCCTGTTAGGGCGTCCATGTGGCCATCGAGATAGCAATGGCCGAAGTACAATATGTTGTACTCGGTAGACTCTCGTGTCTCCTTATATCCGCGTTTTGGCTCCAGTCCATTGTCCTGGAGGTAAGACGTGATCTGGCTATCGGTGGATAGCTGTTCATCGGGATCGAACATCAACAGAACCCGTTGTTCTTCCGGGGCAACCGTGATGACTTCCATCTTCATAAAGCAACC
>Ga0308135_1000080_pt1 | contig 9386 bp, 19 predicted proteins | sample CB4_937_3310_MT_FD_202496 | JGI IMG/M metagenome (GOLD analysis project Ga0308135, IMG submission 202496) | Metatranscriptome of marine microbial communities from Western Arctic Ocean, Canada - CB4_937_33.10 (Metagenome Metatranscriptome) | ecosystem: Environmental > Aquatic > Marine > Oceanic ... | reverse complement strand
TCGCCCCGCGCCAGAATCTTGACCAGCTTGGCGTTGGACCGCACCACACCACGCGCCCGCAACAATTCTGGCGTGACCTCCGTACCCGCCTCGAAACGTTCGCACAGGGTGTCGAGATTCACGACGGCGTATTCCACGCGGAAGGGATTGAAGAACCCTCGCTTCGGCACACGGCGATGCAGCGGCATCTGACCGCCCTCGAACCCGCGCTTCCGCTGGAACCCGGACCGGGACTTCTGTCCCTTGTGACCACGCCCGGCCGTGACACCCGTGCCTGAGCCCTCGCCTCGTCCAACACGCTTCTTCGCGTGCTTCGCGCCCTTCGGTGGTTTGAGATCGCTGAGATTCATGGTCGTCAGTCCCCGACGTCGCTCACGTGCACCAGATGTCTGACCTTGTGGATCATCCCGCGGATCGACGGCACATCCTGGAGCACGACCGTGTGGTTGAGACGCCTGAGCCCCATTCCCCGCACGACCGCCAGTTGCCGTTTGTCGAACCCGATGGTGCTCCGGATCAGCGTCACACTGACTTTGCCGGCGCTCGCTGTGTTCGTCATGTTCCTATCTGCCTCGTCCCGCCGCATGCGATACGCTCGGATGCGCGCCCTGGACGCTTGCGCCGTGTCAGACGCCAATCTCCACCCGACGCGGATTCACCACCGACCGCTACAGCGTCACATGCTCCAGATCAACGCCGCGCAACCTGGCGATGTCGGCCGGGTTCTTGAGATCGGTGAACCCGGTGAACGTCGCGCGAACGACGTTGTGCGGGTTATCCGTGCCCAACGACTTGGTCACGATGTTCTGGACCCCGGCGGCTTCCATGACCGCTCGGACCGCTGCGCCGGCGATGATGCCGGTGCCGTCTGGCGCCGGCTTCAACAGGACCCGCCCGGCTCCGAACCGGCCGATGATCGTGTGTGGGATCGTGGTCCCGCTCAACGGCACTCGCACCAGCGCCTTCTTGGCGGCTTCGATGCCCTTCTTGATAGCGGACGGCACCTCTTTCGCCTTGCCGACGCCGAAACCGGCGACACCCAGGGAATCGCCCACCACGACGAGCGCGCTGAAGCTCAGGTTCTTGCCGCCCTTGACCACCTTGGTGACGCGGTTGATCGAGATCACCGTATCTTTCAGGTCGAAATCCTTCGGGTCGATCTTTGGTCGGGTATCGTTCATGAGTGTATCCGCATCAGAACTTCAGACCGGCGTCACGGGCGGCGTCAGCCACCTTGCGCACCCGTCCGTGATAGAGAAACCCGCCGCGGTCAAACACGACGCTCTTGATGCCTTTCTCGAGCAGCCGCTCCGCGACCAGCGTGCCAACGACGTGCGCCCCAGCCACGTTGCCACCGCGAGCGCCGGCTGAGAAGCCCGCTTTGACGGCAGGTTCCACACTCGACACCGACACGACCGTGGTTCCGGACGAGTCGTCGATCGCCTGGGCCGAAATGTGCGTCAGACTGCGGAATACCGCCAATCTGGGGCGCTCGGTGGTCCCGACGATCTTCTTGCGCTGCCGCAACGCGATCCGCCGGCGCCGGTCTTTTTTGGTCTTTACCTTCATCGCCGTGTCAACCCGAATGTAAATGAAGCCGGCGAAGCCACTTGATGCCTGCTGACTTCCGCCTTCTGACTTCTGCCTGCTCGAGCGCTCACCTACGCCCCGGTCTTGCCCACCTTCTTCTTCAACACCTCACCGGTGTATCGGATGCCCTTCTGCTTGTAGGGGTCCGGCTTCCGAAGAGCACGGAGGTTGGCCGCGACCTGCCCCACCGCCTGCCGGTCGATACCGGTGACGACGAGATGCGTCTGGTTCTGCACCGCCACCTCGACGCCCTTGGGCACATCGAACAGCACCTGGTGCGAGTACCCCAGCGCCAAGGTCAGCGACTGGCCTTTGGCCTCGGCCCGATAGCCGATCCCGACAATATCGAGGTCCCTCTGGAACCCATCCGACACACCCGTGACGGCGTTGGCCACCAGGCTGCGTGCCAGACCATGGAACTTCGAGAGCGAACGTTCATCCCGCTCGGGACGCGCCCGCAACGCTCCATCGACCATCTCGACAACGATCCCCGGTGGCAGCGGCTGACGCAGCGTCCCCTTTGGTCCCTTGACTTCGACGGCATCCGGGGCGATCTGCACCGTGACGCCCTTCGGGATTGGAATCGGCTTTTTACCCACTCGCGACATGGCGTGGCTCCTACCAGACGTTGCACAACACTTCGCCGCCAACACCGACCTTCACGGCGTCGCGTCCGGTCATCACACCGCGCGAGGTCGTGAGAATGCTGGTCCCGAGTCCGGCCAACACATGTGGCACGTTGTCCCGGCCGAAGTAGACGCGTCGCCCCGGGCGGCTTACACGCTGAATTCCGGAGATGACGGTCTCACCTCGTGAGCCGTATTTCAGCTGGATGCGGATCATCGACCGCGGAACCTGCCCCTTCTCGACCACCACATCCACCATTTTGAACGAATGGATATAGCCCTCGCTCTGCAGGATCCTGGCGATCTCCGTCTTGAGCCGCGAAGCCGGGACGTCCACCCGCTTCCTTCGCGGGGTGGTCGCGTTACGGATTCTCGTCAACATATCGGCGATCGAATCAGTCATGTCTCTTCAGTTCTTCGGCCTGTCCGCCGCTCCGCGCTCTGCGCGGGCGGCCCGGTACCGTCACCAACTGCTCTTTGTGACACCAGCGACGTCGCCCTCGAGGGCCAGCTTCCGGAAACACAGCCGGCAAAGCGCGAACTTACGCATGTACGCCCGAGGCCGGCCGCAGAGCTTGCATCGGTTCCGAAGTCGCACCTTGAACTTCGGCGGTTTAAGTTCCTTGACGATCTTCGCGATCGAAGCCATCTGAATCCTTTTAGTTGGTTCGGAACGGCATCCCCAGCAACTGGAGCAACCGCCGCCCTTCTTCGTCCGTTTTGGCCGTCGTCACCACCGTGACGTTCATGCCGCGAGACTTGTCAACAGACATATAGTCGATCTCGATGAACATCAACTGGTCGCGCAGCCCCAGCGTGTAATTGCCGCGGCCATCGAACCCCGTCGGCGACACCCCACGAAAGTCCCGCACCCGCGGCAAGGCGACCGAAATCAGTCGGTCCAGAAACTCATACATCCGGTCCCGCCGGAGTGTGACCATCGCTCCGATGGGCTGCCCCTGTCGCACCTTGAACTGCGCCACCGACTTCTTCGCCCGGGTGGTCAACGGCTTCTGCCCCGTGACCAGTCCCAGATCGGAGCTGCCGGCATCGATCAGCTTCGGGTTCTGCGTGGCCTCGCCCAACCCCATGTTGACCACGACACGCTGGAGCTTCGGCACCGCCATCACGTTGTCGTACCCGAACTCCTTGGTCAGGGTGGGAACCGCCGTTTCCTGATAGCGTTCTCTCAGTCGGCTCATCGATCGACGACTCCGTCACACTTGCGGCAGATCCGCACTTTTCGACCATCACCGAGTAGGCGGCGACCAATACGCGTCGCGGCGCCGCACTCGGGGCACACCAACTGCACATTCGAAGCGTGCAGCGCGGCCTCCCGTTCGACAACCCCCCCCTTGACGTTCTGGCCGGGGTTCGGCCGCGTGTGTCGTTTGGCGATGTTGACGCCCTCGACAATCAGCCGGTTCTTGTCGGGTGCCAGCCTGAGCACGCGCCCACGCTTCCCCCGGTCCTTCCCGGTGATCACGAGCACGTTGTCGTTTTTCCGAATGGGTGTCTGAATGCTCGACATAACCTGTTCTCACAGAAAACGGGAGGCCGGAGTCAGGAGACCGAAGGACAACCGAGGGCTTCTCCTGATGCCTGACTCCTGATTCCTCTGTCTCAGAGCACCTCCGGTGCCAGGGACACGATCTTCATGAACTTGCGCTCGCGGAGCTCACGCGCCACCGGCCCAAACACCCGGGTGCCGATCGGCTCCCCTTGTTCGTTGACCAGCACCGCCGCGTTTCGATCGAAGCGGATGTAGCTCCCGTCGCGGCGTCGATACTCCTTGCTCGTCCGCACGATGACGGCACGCACGACCTGGCCCTTCTTGACCGCCGATGACGGGACCGCTTCCTTGACAGACGCCGTGACGAGGTCGCCCAGACTGGCAAATCGACCGGTCGAACCGCCGAGCGGGTTGATCACCGCGATCTTGCGAGCCCCGGAGTTGTCCGCGACATCGAGAATCGATTGCATCTGGATCATGGTCTGCTCTCGCTCCTCAAATCACCTGGGCCCGCTCGATGACCCCGGTCACAGCCCAACGCTTGCGGCGACTCAACGGTCGTGTCTCGACGATGGAGACGACATCCCCCATCTTCGCGTTGTTGGACGCGTTATGCGCCATGAACTTCGAGGTCCGACGCTGGATCTTGCCGTAGAGCTCGTGGCGCACTCGGCGCTCGACCGCCACCACGACACTCTGATCCATCTTGTCGCTGACCACCACGCCCTGGACTTCTGCCTTGGTTCCCATCCAATGCTTTCTCGTTACTCGTCCGTCTCGGGTTCGGGCGTCGGGGTGCCGCCACCCAACGCCAGTTCCCGCAACAAGGTCTTCACGCGGGCCAGGTCACGCCGGGTGTCCTGTACCTTACCGGCCGCCTCCTGCTGTCCCATCGACTTCTGAAGCCGCAGCCGAAACACCTGCTCCGCAAGCTCGCCTTCGCGTTGCTCCAGATCCTGGGCGCCGAGCTCGCGCAGTTCCGCGATCTTGGTCATGACGCCTGTTCCTCGCCGAACCTGGTGGCAAACTTGGTGTGAATCGGCAGCTTCGCCGACGCTAGCCGCATGGCCTGCCGGGCCACCTCCATCTCGACACCTTCCATCTCGAACAAGATGCGCCCCTGCTTGACGACCGCCACCCACCCTTCGGGTGAGCCCTTGCCCTTCCCCATCCGCGTTTCCTGGGGCTTCTTGGTGATCGGCTTGTCAGGAAACACCCGGATCCAGATCTTCCCGCCCCGCTTGATGAAGCGGGTCATGGCGATGCGTGCCGCCTCGATCTGACGGTCGGTCAACCAGCACGGCTCCATCGCGCGGAGCCCGTAGTCGCCGAACGACACCGTTGACCCGCGCCACGCCTTGCCGGTCATACGGCCGCGGTGCTGCTTCCGGTGCTTGACTCTCTTTGGCATCAACATGATGACGTCACCTCGTGCATGGCGGCCTACGCCCTGGTCGGGCGGCGCGGCACCCGGTATTCCTCATCGCGGGCCAGCTGCGGCTGGTGGCGGTCACCCTTGTAGAGCCACACCTTCACGCCGATCTTGCCATACGTCGTGTTGGCTTCCGCGAAGCCATAGTCGATGTCCGCGCGCAGCGTCTGCAAGGGCAACTGGCCGTGCAAATACCACTCGCTTCGCGCGATCTCGGCGCCGTTGAGCCGACCGCCGACCCGGACCTTGATGCCACGCGCGCCGAACCGCAGTGCCGACTCGACCGCCTTCCGCATCGCCCGACGGAAGGCCACCCGCTTTTCGAGCTGCAGCGCCACCGACTCGCCGATGAGTTGGGCGTCGAGCTCTGGCTTCTGAATCTCCTGGATATTGATGAAGACCTCGCGCTTGGTCCGCTTCTGGATCTCCGTCTTGAGCTTGTCGACCTCGGTGCCCTTGCGCCCGATGATGATACCGGGACGCGACGTGCAGATATCGATCTTCAGCTTATTGGCGGCGCGCTCGATTTCGATCTTCGATACGCCCGCGTGCGCGAACCGCTTCTTCAGGTCGGCCCTGAGCGCGAGATCTTCGTGCAAAAGCTTGGCGTAGTCCTTATCCGCGTACCAGCGCGAACGCCAGGTCTTGTTGAAGCCCAGTCTGAATCCGTACGGATGAACCTTCTGCCCCATCTAGTTAACCTCGCGCCCCAACCGGGACGCCCCGTTGTGCTAGGTAGCCTTGGCCGCCTTTTTGGTTGCGCGCTTTGCCTTTGGCTTTGTGACCCGTTTCGCCCTGGCGCGGGGCGCGCGCGCTGGCGCGGACTCGTCCCCAGTTGACTCATCAGGCTGACTCGGTGGCACCGGAGCCGACACCCGAGCCACCACCTCAGGGCGTTCCGTGACATGGACCGTCAGATGCGCCGTGCGCTTGACGATCCTGAACGCTCGGCCCATCGGTGCCGGACGGATCCGCTTCTGCGAGGGGCCCTGATTGGCGTAACAGCTCGAGACGAACATCCGGTCTGCATCGCCGCTGGCGCCCTCTTTTTGCTGCGCGTTCGCCACGGCGGAACGCAGCACCTTCTCGATGTCTCGCGCGATGCGCTTCCGGGCGAACCGCAGCGTGGACAGCGCGAGGTCCACCTCCTGACCACGGATGAGATCCAAGACCAGTTTCGCCTTCTGGGCCGATGTCCGGACGTATCGGGCCGTGGCCCGCCCTTCGATCATCGCTATCTACCCTTCCCGACCGACGCGGCCTTGTCCCGCTTGCCGGTGTGCCCGCGAAAAAGCCGGGTCGGTGAGAACTCACCCAACTTGTGGCCCACCATGTTCTCGGTGAGATATACCGGCACGAACTTCCTGCCGTTGTGCACCGCGATGGTATGCCCCACCATCTCCGGCACGACGGTGGAGCGCCGCGACCAGGTCTTGATCACCTTCCGGTCCCCGGCCCGGTTCATGATCTCGACCTTCTCCAGTAACGGCAGATCCACGAACGGCCCTTTTCTCAGCGATCGACTCATAAACGCCTCGTCTCGACCACGCTCTCAACCGACTCCATCACTTTCGCCGCTTCCGGCGCTGTGTGATGAACTTGTCAGACGGTTTCCGGTGGCGGGTCTTGTAGCCTTTAGCGGGCATCCCCCATGGAGACACAGGGTGACGCCCGCCGGCGGCCTTCCCCTCGCCGCCACCGAGCGGATGGTCCACCGGGTTCATGGCAACTCCACGCACGTTGGGTCGCCGTCCGAGCCACCGCTTACGACCGGCCTTGCCCAGGGACACGTTCTCATGATCAACGTTGCCGACCTGACCCACAGTGGCCGAGCATTCCATCAGTATCCGACGCACTTCGCCCGAGGGCATACGGAGGGACGCATAGCGACCTTCCTTGGCCACCAACTGCACCGACGCACCCGCGCTGCGGGCTATCTGGCCACCCTTGCCCGGCTTGAGCTCAACGTTATGCAGCTGCGTGCCCAGCGGGATGTTCTTCAGCGGAAGCGCATTGCCCGGCAGAATGTCTACGCGGTCGCCGGCGATCACCGCGTCACCGACCTTCACGCCCGTCGGCTGAAGAATGTAGCGCTTTTCGCCGTCGGCATACGTGACCAGGGCAATTCGCGCCGACCGGTTGGGGTCGTACTCCACGGTGGAGACCGTGCCCGGCACGTCCTTCTTGTCGCGCTTGAAATCGATGATGCGATACGCCCGCTTGTGGCCACCGCCGCGTTGCCACATGGTGATCCGGCCGCGGTTGTTCCGACCACCAGACTTCGACAACGGCACCGTCAACGGCCGATACGGCCTTGTCGCCGTGATTTCGTCGAACGTCGAGACAGTCTGGAACCGCCGTCCCGGCGATGTCGGCTTGTACTTGCGAATTGTCATGGCCTTGACTCGATCACGCCGTCACGTAACCCATCGAACATGCCCACAATGCCCACGCTGTGCCTACGCTCCCTCGAGGAATTCCGGCACACTCTCGCCGGCCCGTAGGCGGACATACGCCTTCTTCCAGTCCGGCCGCTGACCGGAGAACCGACCCTGCCGTTTGATCTTGCCGTGATTGATCGAGGTGCGCACGCTCGAGACCTTCGAGCCCAGTAGCCGCTCGACCGCCTGCCTGATCTCGACCTTCGTGGCCCGCATCGCCACCTCGAGCACGATCGTTCGACCGTCTTCCCTCTGGACCGTGGTCTTCTCGGTAATGAGGGCACGCCGAATCACCTCGGTTTCTTTCATGCTCCCAGCACCTGTTCGAGTCGCTCGACCGCGCCTTTTGTGAGGACCAGCCGATTGGCATCGACGACCTCCCGTGCACCGAGACGTCCGGTCGACGACATCCGGATGCCGTGAATATTCCGCACCGCGAGCGACAGGTTCGAATCTGGCTTCACGTCAACCAGCAGGGCTTTCCCCTCGACGTCGAGTCGGCCAAGCAACTCCGCCGCCTGCCGTGTCCGTGGCGCCTCGACGGAAAGGTGGTCCACGACCAGCACCTCGGCGTCCCGGAACTTCTGGGTCAGCGCGGCGCGCAACGCGCCGAGGATCATCTTCTTGGGCAGGTGATACGCGTAGCTGCGCGGCTGTGGACCGAACACCGTGCCCCCCCCTCGCCACAGGGGGTTTCGGCTCTCGCCCACCCGAGCACGGCCGGTGCCCTTCTGCCGCCAGGGCTTCTTGCCCGTGCCGCTGACCTTGCCGCGGGTCTTGGTCGCATGCGTCCCCCGGTGCTCGCACGCCATCTGGTGCACCACCGCCTCCCAGATCACGTCGGTGTTCACACGCCCACCGAACACCTCGTCGCTGACCTCGAGGGAGCCCACTTTTTCGTTCCGCGAATCGACGACATCCAGTGTCATGGTCGCAACCGTCCGATCGCTATTTTCTCTTCTTCTTTGGAAGCTCGGTCGCCGGTGTCGGCACCCGTCTGGCCGCCACGGCCTTGCGCACCATCACAAGGCCACCCGGCGCCCCTGGAATCGCCCCCCGGACGATCAACAGGTGCTCTTCGGCATTGACCTGGATCACTTCGAGGTTCCGAACCGTCACCCGGTCGCCACCCATCCGGCCAGGCCCCCGCATCCCCTTGATGACCCGCGAAGGATAGGACGACGCGCCAATCGATCCAGGCGCACGATGGAACATCGACCCGTGACTGGCGCCGCCACCGGCGAACCCGTGGCGCTTCATGACACCCTGGAAGCCCTTACCGCGGCTCAGGCCAGTCACATCCACCTGCTCGCCATCGGCGAACAGCGAGGCCATGACCTGTTCGCCTTCGGCCGGGCCGTCGGTTCCGGCGACAAGGTCGACCTCGCGTCGGATCCGCGTCGGTGGCAGGTTGGCCTTTTTGTAGTGACCGGCCGTCGGCTTGTTCACCCTCGCCGGACCGCCCTCCACGAGCCCCAACTGCGCCGCGTCGTAGCCATCCCGCGCGGCCGTCTTCCGCTGGACGACTACGCACGGACCGGCCTTGATAACCGTCGCGGGCACGACCACGCCGTCCTCCTTGAACAGCTGGGTCATCCCGATTTTGCGTCCGAGAATACCGGTCACCATGGTCGTATCTACTTGTCCTTCCCGAACGCCTTGATCTCCACATCGACCCCGGCGGGCAGGTCCAGCTTCATCAACGCATCGACCGTCTGCGGCGTCGGCTCGAAGATGTCGATCAGTCGTTTGTGCGTCCGGATCTCAAACTGCTCGCGGGATTT
>Ga0308135_1000078_pt1 | contig 9425 bp, 20 predicted proteins | sample CB4_937_3310_MT_FD_202496 | JGI IMG/M metagenome (GOLD analysis project Ga0308135, IMG submission 202496) | Metatranscriptome of marine microbial communities from Western Arctic Ocean, Canada - CB4_937_33.10 (Metagenome Metatranscriptome) | ecosystem: Environmental > Aquatic > Marine > Oceanic ... | reverse complement strand
TAATACGCAGATGACCGTCAATTTATTGACGCCGATCGCGATGGATGAGGGGTTACGGTTTGCGATTCGGGAGGGTGGTCGGACGGTCGGTGCGGGCGTCGTCACTAAAATCCTCGAATAAGATTGGAATGAATCATCCAAATCATCGAGAGATTGGCGCACTGATTCATTTGTAATGGATCAATGAAAAAATGGAAAAAATGAGTCGACTTTTATGAATACGATGAACGAAAAGATCCGGATCCGCCTGAAGGCGTATGATCACCGGGTCCTCGACCAGTCCGTCAAAGAGATTGTTGAGACCGTGAAGCGGACAGGTGGGCGAGTTGCTGGCCCTATCCCTTTGCCAACACGCATTGAGCGTTTTACCGTAAACCGTTCTCCACATGTCGACAAGAAATCCCGTGAGCAATTTGAAATTCGTACACATAAACGTCTTCTCGATATTCTTGACCCGACCCAACAGACTATTGACGCCCTTGGCAAGCTTGAATTGGCCGCTGGTGTTGATGTCGAAATTAAGCTTGAGTAAGGAATTTTCACTATGAATGGCCTGATCGGTCGTAAAATTGGAATGAGTCAAGTTTTTGCTGAAGACGGGACGCTTATTCCGGTGACCGTTATCCAGACTGGACCCTGTACGATTGTGCAAAAGAAGACTGCGCAAAAGGATGGCTACACGGCTCTACAGCTCGGGTTTGGCTCCCGCAAATCTCAGCGGGTGTCTAAGCCAGTGCTCGGGCACTGTCAAGCATCTGGTAGCGGTCCCTTTGAGATATTGCGCGAATTTCGAACTATTGATATTGATCAATACGAAGTTGGCAGCCAGATCACTGCTGATCAAATTTTTCAATCTGGCGAAAGAGTTAATGTCGCCGGGCGAACAAAAGGACGTGGGTTCTCAGGCGTCATGAAACGCTACGGTATGGCTGGCTTCCCTGCCAGCCACGGTACGCATGAGTATTTCCGGCATGGTGGCTCCATTGGTAACCGCTCGTATCCAGGTCGTGTTTTCAAAGGAAAACACATGGCCGGCCACTATGGAGATGACCAGACAACGACTCAAAACCTGCGCGTTGTTGCCGTCCGTCCTGAAGAAAACCTGGTACTCATTCATGGCTCAGTACCAGGAGCTCGTGGCGGTATCGTTATATTGAGTAAGACAAAGAAGGGGTAAGAACGGTGGAAGAGCAACCCATACGGATTCCAGTACTCTCATCCCAACGTGAACCTGTCGGTGAGATTGAACTACCTACATCTATTACATCTCAGCCGCCACGCGAGCACCTTCTGTACGAAGTTGTGAAAATGCAGCTCGCAAACCGGCGAGCTGGAACCGCTTCAACAAAAACCAAGGGACAGGTCAGAGGCGGGGGGAAAAAACCCTGGCGTCAGAAAGGTACGGGGCGAGCACGATCTGGGAGTAGTCGTTCCCCTATCTGGGTTGGTGGCGGGACCGTGTTTGGGCCACAGCCGCGCTCGTACGCATATCGCCTCCCTCGGAGCGCCCGGCGCACAGCGTTGCTTGCTGCCCTGGCACACAAGCAACGCGATGGAAACCTCACCGTTGTAAATCAGATTGTCTTACCTGAACCCAAGACAAAGCACATGGTCCAATTTTTGTCTGGTTTAGAACTTACGAAGAGCGTTCTCATCGTTATCGCTGATACAGACCAAAATATTGAACGATCGGCTCGGAACCTTCCGCATGTAAAAGTCTTACGATGCGAAGGTTTAAACGTATACGATCTCTTGCGCTACCATAATTGTCTCTTTACGCAAGACTCTCTGGAGCAAGTGAGTAAAAGGTTTGCGGTATGAGCCAGAATAAATATACCATTCTTGCCTCTCCTGTGATTACAGAAAAGGCCACCTTTGTTAATGAAATCGGCAATCAAGTCGTGTTCAAGGTACATCCCCAAGCAAATAAAATTGCTATCAGGAACGCCGTAGAGCAACTGTTCCAAGTGAAAGTTATCCAGGTTCGCACTATTCAATACATGGGAAAAAAGCGACGTGTTGGCCGCTCTGTAGGGCGTAAGCCAGCCTGGAAGAAAGCCTATGTAACCCTTGCTGACGGAGCCCGAATCGATTTTTTTGGAGGAGTCTAGTCGATGGCGATTCGTGTCTACAAACCAACCTCAGCTGGCAGGCGCGCACAGAGCGTTTCCAGTTCCCCCGAGCTGAGCAAAAATTCGCCAGAACGCTCGCTTCTTGCCCCAATACACAAGAGTGGCGGTCGCAATAATCGTGGTCGGATTACCCATCTGCACCGCGGCGGTGGCCATAAGCGGCGTTATCGGATTATTGATTTCCGACGCGACAAAGATGGTATTCCCGGTAAAGTTGCCTCGATTGAGTACGATCCAAACCGCTCATCGCACATTGCCCTCCTTCACTATAAAGATGGAGAGAAGCGTTACATCTTAGCCCCACTTGGCCTCAAAGTCGGTGACGAGGTTATCTCAGGTGAAGGGTCTGATATTAAACCGGGTAATACCCTACAGCTGCGGAATATTCCACTTGGAACAATACTCCATAATATCGAATTGAAGATTGGAGCAGGTGGCCAGCTCGTCCGTGGGGCTGGCACTTCAGCACAACTGATGGCAAAAGAGGGCGCCTATGTGACGATCAAGATGCCGTCTGGCGAGATGCGTCTTATCCATCAGCTGTGTCGGGCAACGATTGGCCAGGTCGGCAATACGGACCACGAGAATGTAAGATACGGAAAAGCTGGCCGTTCGCGCTGGTTCGGCATACGTCCCCGCGTCCGTGGCATTGCGATGAACCCAGTTGACCATCCTATGGGCGGTGGCGAAGGACGGAGCAAGGGCAACCACCCGACTAGTCCATGGGGAGTACTGGCCAAAGGGCATAAGACGCGTAGTAACAGCCGGACAGATAAATATATCGTCCAGAAGAGAAAGAAATAGTATGCCGCGCTCAATCAAGAAGGGTCCCTTTATTGATGACCACCTGATGAAAAAGGTGAATACTCTTTTGGAGAGTGGAGATAAAAAGGTCATCCGGACCTGGTCCCGACGTTCGACTATTATCCCTGACATGATCGGTATGACGCTTGCTGTCCATAACGGTCGGAAGTTTATCCCTGTGTATGTCACAGAAAATATGATTGGCCATAAGCTCGGCGAATTTTCTCCAACCCGTACGTTTTATGGCCATGCTGGTGACCGTAAAGGGGATACCAGAAGGCGATAGTGTAGGAGAGTTCCGCTCTATGGAAACAAAAGCCATTACTCGTCATGTCCGCATGTCTCCACGTAAAGCCCGCCTCGTGGCCGGCCTTATCCGTGGTAAACAGGTGGAAGAAGCACTGCTTATCCTGCGCTTTACCCCAAAGAAAGCAGCTGGTATTCTAGCCAAAACTCTTCGTTCCGCTATTGCTAACGCAACCGATACGCAGAATGTTGACCCTGACGACCTGTATGTTAAACGCGCATATATTGACGGCGGAGCAACATTGAAACGTTTTATGCCACGCGCACATGGCCGGGCAACACCTATTCGGAAACGGACCAGCCATTTTACTGTCATCGTTGATGAAGGGAAGTAAGAGAAACGCATGGGCCAAAAAGTTCATCCTATAGGATTTCGCCTTGGAGTGCTCGAAAGTTGGCAGTCCCGCTGGTTTGCCGAGAAAGAGTATGCCGAGCTGCTACATGAAGATATACATATTCGCTCCTTTATTAAGAAGCGCCTCTACCATGCTGGCATTGCAAAGATCGAGATAGAGCGAGCCGCGAATAAGGCAAAAATAAATATCTATACCTCCAGACCCGGTATCGTCATTGGGAAAAAGGGAGCAGAGATTGAGAAGCTCAAGTCTGAACTCGCCCGGATGACGGTCCGTGAAGTGTATTTGAATATCCACGAAGTTCGTCGGCCGGATCTCGATGGACAGCTCGTGTCCGAGAATGTGGCTCTCCAACTTGAGCGCCGCATGGCTTTTCGTCGGGCAATGAAAGAGAGTGTTGCCCGAGCGATACGCATGGGAGCGCAAGGGGTGAAAGTTCGTTGTTCCGGCAGGTTGGCTGGGGCGGAGATCGCACGGACTGAGTGGTATCGCGAAGGGCGGGTCCCGCTCCACACGTTGCGCGCTGATATTAGTTATGGGACAGCTGAGGCCAAGACGACGTATGGCATCATTGGTATCAAGGTTTGGATTTTTCGAGGAGAAGTCTTGACCCGTGAAGAGGAACAGCAGCGTACTGCTGTTGGTGCATAAACCTCACTGCATTTCTTGGCTGCATTTCTTTTGCCCTGCTTTTTTGCGTAGTAGATGTTGATGTAAGGATTCGTTTATGCTGGCTCCGAAAAAAGTTCGCTTTCGTAGACACCATCGTGGCAAGATGCGCGGCAAGGCACAGCGCGGCAATACCTTGGCCTTCGGAGAGTTTGGTCTGCAGTCCACCCAACTTGGCTGGGTAACAGCTCGTGAGATCGAAGCAGCGAGAATTGCCCTGACACGCCACGCCAAACGTGCTGGGCAGATATGGATACGCATATTCCCCCATAAACCGGTTAGCAAAAAGCCGGCTGAAACACGAATGGGAAAAGGGAAACCTGGGCCGGAATTCTGGGTTGCGGTAGTCAGGCCAGGACATATGATCTTCGAGATGGAAGGCGTGCCTGAGGACGTTGCCCGTGAAGCCCTGCGACTGGCTTCGCATAAACTCTCGATTGCGACCCAAATTCGTGAACGGAGCGAGACACCGTATGCGAGCTAGAGAGATACGTGACTTGACTGAAGAGGAAGCCAGACAGAAAGAGCAGGAGCTGACGGAAGAGCTGTTCCGGCTGCGCATGCGGAGAGGGACGGGGCAAATAGACAACCCCATGCATTTACGTAACCTGCGGCGCGATATTGCTCGGTTCAAGACTATCCATCACGAACGATCACGTAAGCCATCTGCTTAGCCGACGAATAGATATGAGAGCCGAATGAGAATTTGGGAATAGGAAAATCCGTGGCAGAAAATAGAAAAGTACGTCAAGGGACTGTGGTCAGTGATAAAATGGACAAGACGGTTGTCGTCCGTGTCGAACGCCTTGTCCAACACCCAATGTACCGGAAGTACGTTCGTCAGCGGAAAAAATATAAAGCCCACGATCCTGAAAACAGTTGCCGGATTGGTGATCAGGTGGCCATTATTGAAACGCGACCCCTGAGCAAGGATAAACGCTGGCGTATCCAGACAATCCTGAGACAGTCCAATGCCGAATAAGGGATAAAGGAGTCCAGGATGGTGCAAGTCGAATCAGTACTAGATGTTGCGGATAACTCGGGCGCACGCCGCGTGCGCTGCATCCGGGTGCTTGGTGGGACAGGCAGGCGCTATGCTTCTGTTGGGGACGAGATTATTGTCTCTGTTCGAGAGGCGCTGCCCAATACAAAAGTAAAAAAAGGCGATGTGATGCGAGCGGTTGTTGTCCGGACTGCTAAAGAAATTGGTCGTCCAGATGGATCTTATATCCGCTTTGATACTAATTCGGCGGTTCTGCTTGATAACCAACGTGAGCCTCTTGGGACGAGAATTTTTGGCCCAGTTGCCCGAGAGCTGCGAGCCAAACGTTTCATGAAGATTATATCCCTGGCACCTGAGGTCTTGTAAAATCGCCCGATGCACGGCACGGGAATAGCCTATACCCCCGCGCAGACAAAATGCAAAACGAAGGACATATGGCACGACTGAAAGACCAGTATCGGAACGAAATACTCCCTGCGCTCAAGCAAGAGCTCGGATACGGCAATATTATGCAGGTGCCCGAGTTGAAAAAGATTGTGCTCAACATGGGTTTAGGGGAAGCTGTCCAGAACGCCAAAATATTGGAAAGCGGCGCTGCGGAACTGACGGTTATCGCTGGGCAGAAGCCGGTCATTACAAAGGCCCATCAATCGATTGCAAACTTCAAACTGCGTGAAGGCGTTCCTATAGGATGTTCTGTTACGCTGCGTGGGGAACGCATGTACGAGTTCTTTGATCGTTTAGTTAATGTTGCCCTTCCTCGTGTTCGGGACTTTCGGGGTATCTCTGATCGCTCATTTGACGGGCGCGGAAATTACTCTCTCGGGATACGTGAACACACGATTTTTCCCGAGGTTGATCTGGATAAAGTCGAGCAAGTGAAAGGTTTTACCATTACCATGGTCACTTCGGCACAGACGGACGTCGAGGGGCGTACTTTGCTGCGGACCATGGGGATGCCATTTCGGAGTTAATATGGCCCGGACATGTTTAAAAGTCAAAGCAAAACGCAAACAAAAATTCAAAGTTCGCCAGTATAACCGCTGCCCACTGTGCGGGCGTTCGCGCGGCTTCTACCGGCGTTTCCGTATGTGTCGCTTATGCTTGCGTAACTTTGCCCTGAAGGGGCAAATCCCTGGCTTGACCAAAGCAAGCTGGTAGAGGACGGTATGAGAGCAGACCCGATTGCAGATATGTTGACATGTATACGCAATGCTTTGCATGCGCGTAAGGAGCGAGTAGATCTTCCCCGTTCGCGCATGAAAGAGTCTATCCTCGCTATTATGAAGCAGGAAGGTTTCATTAGTGAGTATAGCACTATCCAAGAGGCGTCTCGCCCTATCCTGCGGATACAACTGAAGTACGATGCAAATGGTCGGCCGGTTGTTCTCGGCCTCAAACGCGTGAGCAAGCCTAGCCTGCGAAAATACGTTGGTGCCGAGGATATTCCCTCGGTCCGCAATGGACTAGGTGTCAATATTCTCTCGACGTCGCGTGGAGTGCTGGCTGATCGCGAAGCACGTAAACTCCACATCGGTGGAGAGATTCTGTGTAGCCTGTGGTAAAGCAGGAAAGAGAGTAGTTGTATGCCAGGTATTGGACATTGGCCTGTGGCTATCCCAGATAAAGTAAAGTTGTCCGAACAAGCTGGGACGATCACTGCTGAAGGGCCAAAAGGGAAACTTGACCTTACCCTCGATTCTTGTCTTTCCATTACAATTGAAGATGGGCAAGCTTCTGTCTCTCGCCAAAATGAAAAAGACGAGTCGCGGAAGACTAAAGCGATGCACGGTTTAACCCGTAAGCTTGTCGCAAATATGATCCAAGGCGTGAGCACTGGATTCTCGCGGGTGCTTGAAATTAACGGTGTGGGCTACCGCGCTGATGGGAGTGGCGATATTATCACCTTCTCCTTAGGTTTCTCCCACCAGATTATCTTCCAGCTTCCTCCCGGCGTTGAAGCGAAAATAGAGCGCCAGACACAGATTACGCTTGAAGCAATTGATAAACAGCTGCTGGGTGAAGTCGCAGCATCGATTCGCCGCTTGCGCCCGCCTGACCCATATAAGGCCAAAGGCATAAAATACGCAGAAGAGCAGATTCGTAGAAAGGCTGGCAAAACCGCCGGAGCACGCTAAGACTATGGCGCGAACACATATTCGGGAACACGGCAGACTGATCCGCAAAAAACGCGTACGCAAACGCGTCCGTGGGACAGATGGGCGTCCACGTCTCAGCATCTACCGGAGTAGCAAGCACCTGTATGCGCAGATTATCTCCGACGCAAGCGGGAAAACGTTAGTCTCAGCATCAACTTTATCTGGCGAATTGAGTGAGACGCTGCAGCAAAAAACAGCGACAGTCAATGCGGCTAAGGAAGTTGGGACCTTAATTGCTCGGAAATGTAAGGAGCAGGGGATTCAGCAGGTTATCTTTGATCGTAATGGCTTTCTCTACCATGGCCGGATACGCGCTGTTGCTGAGGCAGCGCGTGAAGCTGGATTGCAATTCTAAGGAGCACAAGTGTGACCCCTCTTGACGAACGGATTAACCCTGACGGACTAGATATCAAAGAAAGAGTCGTCCACATCAACCGCGTGAGTAAGGTTGTAAAAGGTGGACGGCGCTTTAGCTTCAGTGCGGTTATCGTGGCTGGAGATGGAGACGGACATGTTGGCTATGGGATGGGCAAGGCCCACGAAGTGCCAGAGGCAATCCGCAAAGGTGTTGAACGGGCGAAAAAGTCCTTGATCAAAGTCCCGTTGATAGAAGGTACCTTGCCGTACGAAGTGATTGGGCGCCATGGAGCTGGCCGGGTGCTTCTGAAGCCTGCTTCCCCAGGAACTGGTCTGATCGCTGGAGGCGGAGTACGGGCTGTTATGGAGCTGGCAGGGGTTCGGAACGCTCTCACAAAATGTCTTGGTTCGACAAACCCGCACAATTCTGTCCTCGCTACGTTGGAAGCCCTACGTGCGCTGTCCCTGCCTGAAGACGTCGCTGAACGCCTCGGCAAAACGGTTGAGGAATTAAAGGGCTAAATATTATGAGTGAAGCCGCGAATTCAGAGAGTTCAGAGGTCTTACAGATCACACTGAAACGAAGTGGGATCGGAGGGACGCGGCGGCAAAGGGAGACCTTACGCGGTCTCGGGCTGACTCGTCTTGAAAAGACTGTGATGCGAAACAATTCTCCTTCTTTGCAAGGCATGATTCGCAGAGTCCAACATCTTATCGAGGTACGAGCGTATGGATCTTAGTCACCTGAAACCCGCCCCTGGAGCGATAAAGAAGCGCAAGCGGCTCGGCCGTGGACCTGGCTCAGGCCAAGGCAAAACAGCGGGTCGCGGGCATAAAGGCGAGGGCTCACGCTCAGGCGGGACTCTCTCACCTGGGTATGAAGGTGGACAGATGCCACTGTCCAGGCGCTTACCAAAACGTGGCTTTCACAACCCATTCCGGACAGAATACCAGGTCGTAAACCTATACAGTTTAGAACGCTTTGAAGCGGGTGCGACGGTTGACTCTGGTGTCCTGCGTCAATCTGGCTTAGTCCAAGGCAAGAAAAAGATTAAGATTCTAGGAATGGGTGATCTAACCAAGGCACTGACTGTAAAAGCTGATGCCTTTAGCCAGCAAGCCCGCGAGAAGATTGTTGCCCTAGGCGGATCGGCCGAGGCATCTGGGTCGGCTCAGGTACCTGAGACGGCTGAGGTTAGATAAGCATGCTCGAAGGGTTCCAAAACGCAGCCAAGATTGCAGATCTGCGCCGCCGTCTCTTTTTCACGTTCGGCATGCTGGCCGTCTATCGTATTGGTGTTGCCATTCCGACGCCAGGCATTGACGGACAGGCACTGGCCGTCTTTTTCGAGCAAGCTGCAAGTACGGTCTTTGGTTTGGTCAATCTGTTTTCCGGCGGAGCGCTGGAACGCTTCTCTATTTTTGCCTTGGGCATTATGCCCTACATCAGTGCCTCTATTATTTTGCAGTTGCTGACTGTTGTCGTCCCAACCTTAGAGCGATTGTCCAAAGAGGGTGAGCTCGGTCGCCGCAAAATCACCCAATACACACGCTATAGCACCGTTGGACTTTCTCTGTTGCAAGGGTTCTTTATCAGTGTCGGTTTAGAACAGATTCAAGCGCCAGGCGGTAGTTCGGT
>Ga0308135_1000076_pt1 | contig 9582 bp, 4 predicted proteins | sample CB4_937_3310_MT_FD_202496 | JGI IMG/M metagenome (GOLD analysis project Ga0308135, IMG submission 202496) | Metatranscriptome of marine microbial communities from Western Arctic Ocean, Canada - CB4_937_33.10 (Metagenome Metatranscriptome) | ecosystem: Environmental > Aquatic > Marine > Oceanic ... | reverse complement strand
TGATTCAAGACGCCTGTCTGAAATCCATTAAGTTTATTGGTTATTAGACCTTTTTTCCCTAATTAGGGAGGTGAGGTTTTTTTGTCGTTGTTAAGGAGAGTGAACGTTCATGGTTGATTTGGCTTCAGCACCACTAAATTCGTCAAGCCTTGAAAAAAGGTCATACGCTCATATATCACAGATATTGGACGTTCCTAACCTTATCCAGATACAGACTGATTCATTTGAAAATCTGAAAAAAGACGGAATTAAGGACCTTTTTAAAGAGATTTTTCCGATACGCGATTTCACCGGGGAGAGATTTGAGCTGGATTTTATTGATCATGAATTTCGAACACCGAAGTACAACGAAAAGGAATGTCGCCAAAGGGAGATTACTTATTCGGCTCCTCTTTATGTGACCGCAAGGCTAACAATTAAGGAAACTGGGGAAGTTAAGGAGCAGCAACTCTTCATGGGAGATATTCCCATGATGACTATAAACGGCACATTTGTAATCAATGGCGCGGAACGTGTAGTTGTCAGCCAACTCGTGCGCTCTCCCGGAGTGTATTTCACTATTGAGCAAGATGCGACCACTGGGAGACGGCTGGCCATGGCTAAGTTCGTGCCATATAGAGGGGCATGGCTTGAGTTTGAAACTAGCGCCAGGGACGTAATATCTGTCAAAGTTGACCGGAAGAGGAAAACTCCAGTAACAACCCTGTTGAGGGCGATAGGCATTTCTACTGACAAGGAACTGTTAGACACGTTCAAGGATGTTGACCAATTACCAGACCATCAGTTTATTAAAACCACTATCGAACGAGACTCGGGAGTTAAGGACAAGAATGAGGCCTTGCTCGAGTTCTACAAACATTTGCGCCCGGGCGAGCCACCTAGCCAGGAGAATGCCGAGGCTCTTTTGGATAACCTGTTTTTTAATTCTCGTCGTTATGACTTGGGCAAAGTAGGTCGTTATAAGTTAAATCGGCGTCTAGCTCTTACACTACCAATTGAAACTAGGACTCTAACTAAGGAAGATATTGTTAAGGTAACTAAGATCATAATTCAGATCAACAATGGTTCCCAACGCGTGGATGATATAGATCATTTAGGCAATAGAAGGGTCAGGGCCGTCGGAGAGTTGATACTAAACCAACTCAGAGTTGGTTTAGTTAGGATGGAGCGTGTGGTGAGGGAGAGGATGACCATAAACGATACAGAACAGGCAACTCCGAGCGCGTTGGTAAATGTACGTCCAGTCGTAGCATCGATTCGTGAATTCTTTGGAGGGTCGCAATTATCTCAATTTATGGATCAGACGAATCCACTTGCTGAACTAACACACAAGCGGAGACTGTCGGCATTAGGACCGGGAGGCCTTTCGAGGGAACGAGCAGGTTTTGATGTTCGTGATGTCCATCATTCTCACTACGGTCGGATTTGTCCGATTGAGACACCGGAAGGACCTAATATAGGACTCTTGGGATCTCTAGCCACTTATGCAAAAACTAACGAATTTGGATTCATAGAAACGCCCTATAGGAAAGTATTCCATGAAATATCCAGTAAGTCTAAGGATCTAGAGGGTCGTTTGCTGCAGGATGATGTAAGAGGTGACGACGGAAAGATTCTTGCCAAATCTGGCCGTAAAATTACCAAATCACTAGTAACTAAGCTGAACGCTTTACCTAAATGTGATATTTCCGTACGGGCTTTTGTGAAACACGATAAGGACGAGATCAGTTATCTGGCTGCGGACGAAGAGGAGGCATACATAGTTGCTCAAGCAAACACGTTGTTGGACGATTGTGGGCAATTTGTTGAAAATCGAATTGAAATTCGGCAAGGTGAACGATTTGCCGTAGAACAACCTGATCAGGTTGACTTTATGGATGTTTCACCGATGCAGATAGTCAGTGTTTCAACAGCGCTTATTCCGTTTTTGGAACATGACGATGCCAATAGAGCTTTGATGGGTTCCAACATGCAGAGACAAGCAGTTCCTTTGGTACGACCAGAAGCTCCAATTGTGGGTACTGGCATGGAGCGTAGAGTGGCTGTTGACTCTGGTCAAGTAGCGCTTGCGACTTCCGACGGAGTAGTAACTTCTGTCGCTGGTGATCGGATAGTAGTCACTGATGTGAATGGGGAAGAACATGTTCACGACTTGTACAAATTCGTGCGTAGTAACCAAGGCACTTGCATGACTCAGAATCCGATCGTTGACAAAGGCGACTTAGTAAAACGTGGTGACCCGTTGGCAGACAGTTCGTCCACTGATAAAGGAGATTTGGCTTTGGGTCAAAACGTTTTAGTAGCGTTCATGAGTTGGGAAGGTTATAACTATGAAGATGCCATCATACTTAGCGAACGACTGTTGGAGCAAGATAAATTCACGTCAATTCATATAGAAAAGTACGAGTCAGAAGCTAGGGATACTAAGCTTGGACCTGAGGAAATCACTAGAGATATTCCTAATGTTGGTGAAGAGAGCTTGCGCAATCTAGATGACGACGGCGTAATACTGGTTGGAGCTGAGGTGGAGCCTGGAGACATCCTTGTAGGCAAGATAACCCCTAAAGGTGAAACTGAGCTAACAGCGGAGGAGAAGTTACTTCGAGCCATATTTGGTGAGAAGGCTAGGGATGTGAAAGATAGTTCCTTACGGGTCCCACATGGGGAGAGAGGGAAGGTTATAGATGTAAAGATACTTGACCGAGAAAATAAGGATGAATTGCCTCCAAGTGTCAACAAGCTAGTAAGAGTTTGGGTAGCTCAAACACGTAAAATTGCGGCCGGGGATAAAATGGCTGGACGTCATGGGAATAAAGGCGTTATTTCAAGAATTTTACCAGCCGAAGATATGCCATATCTTCCAGATGGAACTCCCGTTGACATCATATTAAACCCGATAGGGGTTCCTTCTAGAATGAACCTTGGACAAGTGCTTGAAACACACATTGGCTGGGCTGCAAAGTCTCTTAATTACTCTGTAGTGACCCCAGTGTTTGATGGAGCTGAAGACATCAAAATACAAGACGCACTAGCTCGTGCTTGGTTTGTGGAGGAATCTAAACTTTCTTTGTCGAATGGGCATTTCACAAATGGTGCGTCAAATGGAAATAAAGTTAGTACGGAAGTTACGGAATGGCTCAGCGATAGAGGTTATGATGCTCAGGAAATTTTTGATGACAGGAAAACGGGTTTTGCATCTGATGCCTGTGTCAAGATTTGGTTGCAAGAAGAGGGCGGAGTTGATACCTCAAAGTATGATGCGCAAGCACTACGAGATAAGGTACGTGTACTAAATATGGAAGGGAAGAACGTCCCTCCTATTTTTGGCAAGACGACTCTTTTCGACGGTAGGACTGGTGAACCCTTCGATCATCCCGTGACGGTTGGTTACATTTATATGATGAAGCTCATACATCTAGTCGAAGATAAGATTCATGCCAGATCAACGGGTCCATACTCACTGATTACGCAACAACCATTGGGTGGTAAAGCACAGTTTGGAGGTCAGCGATTTGGGGAAATGGAAGTTTGGGCTCTAGAGGCATATAGTGCTGCGCACAACCTCCAAGAGATGCTCACTGTAAAATCTGATGATGTAGTTGGCAGGGTGAAAACCTATGAATCTATCGTCAAGGGAGAGGATATAGTTCAGCCTGGTGTCCCAGAATCTTTTCATGTACTTCTAAAGGAATTGCAAAGCTTGGGTCTGTCAGTGGAATTACTCGGTGAAAACGATGAGGGGGTTGAATTGCCATTAGGGGATGGTGATGCATCCTTTGGTTTTGGAGATTACGGTGTGAACGAATTAACCGCGCATCAAAATGCCGTAGATAAACAAGCCCAGTCTGATGGCGAGGATTCTTTGGATGGCGATCAGCCGGCCGATATAATAAGCGATGTTCCTCAGCCAGATTTGGAGCGTGATGTTGAAGAGTTGGCTTCGGCTTTAAGCGGCGATTCTGAGTTGGTTGAGCCGCTCGAAGAAGTTGTCGGCGCCGAGGCTGACAGCCTTGAAGATGCCTCTCAAGAAACTGAGTAATGTAACGAGACAATTGTATAAGGTCTTTGTATTTAAGTAAGGAGAACTCAAAAGAATGGTAGAAAACGACGATTTCAGCTCAATGAGAATCTCGTTGGCATCGCCTGAGCAGGTGATGGATTGGTCATATGGAGAAGTAACCAAGCCTGAGACTATAAATTACAGAACCTTGAGACCTGAAAAGGACGGACTTTTCGATGAGAGAATTTTTGGCCCAACCAAAGATTGGGAATGTTTCTGCGGCAAGTACAAAAAGATACGCTACAAGGGCGTGATATGTGATCGGTGTGGTGTTGAGGTTACTAGGGCCAAGGTGAGACGGGAACGAATGGGGCATATTAAACTTGCTGCTCCAGTGGCTCACATTTGGTTTTCTAAGAGCACACCTAGCCGACTCGGACTTCTTTTAGACCTTTCCCCTAGGAACTTGGAACGTGTTCTTTATTTCGCCCAATATATAGTTATATCTGTGGATCATGACCTTCGCGATGAACTTCTTGAGGAACTGAAATCCCAGAGAGATACTGAGATCGAAAAATTACAAAATCAAGCTGGCAGCTCCGACTCTGAAGATGAGGCGTTATCCCAAGGAGAATCTGTTCAAAAAGAGAGCGATGAAACTCAAGTTGACGTAACTGAACCGGACACTTCAGATATTGAAGGTGCATACGAAAGTGCAAAGCAACGGATATGGGACGTATTTCAAAGTAAAATAGATAACCTAGAGGATATTAGACCTCTTCAGCTTCTAACGGAGAACAAATATAGGGAGCTGAGAGAAAGCTTTGAATCTATATTTGAAGCTGGTATGGGTGCAGAGGCGATTATTAGAGTTTTACAGAACACTAATCTGGTTGAACTTAAAGAGTGGCTTCAGAATGAGTTGCGAGTAAACGCGGGGCAGCGTCGGAAAAAAGCCATCAAGAGGCTTCGAGTGGTGGAGGCGTTCCGGAAGAGCGAAAACAAAGTTGAGTGGATGATACTCACGGTTTTGCCTGTACTTCCACCCGACCTTAGGCCGATGGTACAGCTTGATGGAGGCCGATTTGCCACTAGTGACCTGAATGATCTTTATAGGCGTGTGATTAATAGGAATAATAGACTCAGACGGCTATTGGATCTTGGCGCACCTGAAATCATAGCAAGAAATGAAAAACGTATGTTACAAGAGGCTGTAGATGCGTTGATAGATAATGGTAGACGGGGCAGAGCCATATCTGGAAGCCACAATCACAAACTTAAGTCATTATCTGACTTGTTACGTGGAAAACAAGGAAGATTTCGACAAAATCTTCTCGGTAAACGAGTAGATTACAGCGGGCGTTCAGTTATTGTTGTTGGCCCTGACCTTCTGATGCACCAATGTGGATTGCCTAAAAAGATGGCTTTAGAATTGTTCAAGCCTTTTGTGATGAATCGACTAGTTCTTGAAGGCCATGCACATAATATAAAGAGCGCAAAGCGCATGATTGAACGAGTTAGGCCTGAAGTATGGGACATCTTAGAGGATATAATCAAAGACCGCCCAGTGCTCTTAAATCGAGCTCCTACGCTCCATCGCTTGGGGATACAAGCGTTTCAGCCGGTTTTAACTGAAGGTAGTGCGATTGAAATACATCCACTGGTTTGCACCGCTTTTAACGCTGATTTTGATGGTGATCAGATGGCGGTCCATGTCCCACTTGCTAAGGAGGCAGTACGAGAAGCTCGGCACATTATGATGAGCACGAACAATATGCTTTCTCCTAGTTCGGGATATCCGATAGTTACTCCCACTTTAGACATTGTTTTGGGCTGCTATTACTTGACCCAAGTAGAGAATGGACTTAAAGGAGAAGGAAGCAAGTTCCATTCCCGCGAGGAGGCAACATTAGCCTATGATTATGATCTAGTCGACCTTAGAGCTGAAATACAAGTGCGTGGATCGGATCAGGAGGATGGATGGCTTAGAAGCTCTGTAGGCCGCATATTGTTTAACGAAATCCTTCCAGAAGAGATTGGTTTTAAGAATCAGGTTATGGATTCTAAGAGCTTGAGCACTCTCGTGGCAGAGTGTTATAAGATTCTCGGTAACGCTGGTACAGCGCCAGTGCTTGATGCAATAAAGCGACTAGGTTTTCATTATGCTACTAAGTCTGGTGCGACTATAGCCATTAGTGACATAGAAGTACCAGCTAAGAAGCAAGATCTAATGGCGGCCGCTAATAGCAGAATCGAAGAACTGGAAGGACAATACTTATCAGGGCTTATTAACGAAGATGAGAGATATGCTAAAGCAGTGTCAATATGGACCGAGGCCAGTGATCAAATGACTGATTTGATCACTGAAGTCTTACCGACGTATGGAGGGATATACATGATGGCTGTTTCCGGGGCCAAAGGTAATATCGCTCAAATCAAGCAGATGGCTGGTATGCGCGGACTAATGAGTAATCCTAGGGGTAAAATTATTGATCTACCTATAAGGTCAAGTTTTCGCGAAGGCCTTAGCGTTTTGGAGTATTTTATTTCCACCCACGGCGCGAGGAAAGGTCTTACTGACACAGCTCTGCGTACAGCTGAAAGTGGATATTTGACTAGGAGATTGATAGATATTTCTCAGGACGTCATCGTGTTGGAGGATGACTGTGGCACCATTGACGGTGTTTGGATTGAAAACGTTCCGGAAGATACTATGGCCCCACCGCTTAACAACCGCATTGCCGGTAGGCGCCTTGCATTGCCATTAGCCGATCCAAAGACCGGGGAAATCTTGCTAGATTTTAATATGGAATTGAATGATGAGAAGGCTAAAGACATAGTGGACCTAGGAATCTATCGAGTATGTGTTCGATCTCCGTTAACTTGTATTGCTAGGCGAGGTATTTGTCGTTTTTGCTACGGACGGAGCCCTGCTACCGGGAAGGATGTATTGCTTGGCGAGGCAGTAGGAATATTGGCTGCTCAGAGCATCGGAGAGCCTGGCACCCAACTTACAATGCGGACTTTCCACACAGGTGGTGTAGCTGGTATAGATATCACTAGCGGCACTAGTGGTCTGCCAAAAGTGGAAGAATTATTTGAGGCACGTTCGCCAAGAGGCATGGCATTGTTATCAGAGATTGACGGTAAAGTAGAGCTGGACGAAGACCTCGATGGCAGACGGCTCAGAGTGGTAAATTCTGAGCAATTTGAAGAAGAACATTCATTGCCAGAAGGTTACAAGTTAGCGGTGGCAGATGGTGATTGGGTTGAGTCTGGTATGCTACTTGCCAAGTCGGAAGAGACAAAGAAGAAAGCTTCTAGCAAAACGGGTACCGAAGAGGCGCTTTTGAGCAACATTTCTGGCCGGGTTTCGATTCGGCGTCGAAAAATAACGGTGAGCTGGGAAGAGCAAGAGCAACGAGAATATCTAATACCCCATTCTGCCAGACTCATTGTATCTGAGGGTCAGGAGGTTCTAGCTGGAGCAGCGTTAACCTCAGGATCACTCAGTCCACAAGATATTTTGCGTATTCTTGGGAAAGAAGCTACCCAGCGACATTTGGTTAGGGAAGTCCAGGCCGTTTATAGGACTCAGGGTATTACGATTGATGACAAGCATATTGAGATAATAGTGCGCCAAATGCTTCGTAAAGTTCGAGTTGATGGGATAGGCGATACAGAACTATTGCCTGGGGAACTTGTGGACCATTTCGTTTTTGAGGATTTGAACGCTAGAGTCTTGGCCGAAGGCGGAGAGCCTGCTACCGCCAGTTCAGTCCTTCTCGGTGTTACAAGAGCATCCTTAAATACGGATAGTTTCTTGGCTGCGGCTTCCTTTCAGGAGACAGCACGTGTTCTGACTGAGGCTGCAGTGAATGGTGCGACCGACAATTTACTTGGACTGAAAGAAAACGTGATAATTGGCAGGCTCATTCCGGCTCGCCTTGATAACACTGAGGAAGGCAGGATCAGGCTTGGGCTTCCGTTGATACCTGAAGAACTGCGATTAATTGATGGGACTTCGAAAGGTTTTGATGATAACAATGGGCAAGACGAGAAGGCAGAAGGTCTTCGACCTGAGGACCTTGGTGTAGTCGTAGACTTAGGAACCCAAGAAAAATCATCGAAGGCTGACCCGGTACCTGATTCCCCTGCGGATGAAGGGCTTGAAGACGATACAAGTGCTGTCGAATCCTAATGACTTGTGCCGCATAAAAGGCTTATTGACTGTTTTAAAGGATCAAAATGCGATTTGCTGCTAGTAGTCTTTCTGGCATGAGGTTGCGTAAGCATGGTGTGTCATCAGCCGCGTTGACTAGAACAACGGTTTTTGCTGTCAAGTGGTCTAATATAAATGGGTGGATGCTACCACTTATGTTTGTCAGGCCGATAATATTCATTGGCAAGAACATACTAGATGTTCAGCTGGATGGGGAATTAGCAGACAACGAGGCTTTGGCTCCTTTGGTGCATCAATATTGTCATGCGCATCAACGGTTACAGTGGGGCTTTGCATCCTATATCTGGCGCCATTTATCGGCCAGATTAGTTGCCAGATGGAAGCCGATTCACCATCTTCAAGTTGAGCGCGAACCTCATGAAATGATCAATCATGTGTACGATTATTATCAGCCCGGTAGTGGAGGCGTCACAAATAGCTAACGTGCTTTTAGTTTAAAAAATGGAAGTTAAATGAATTCGAAAACTGAGAGGAATCGAAATTGTATCCAATAGATTTGAGTGGCAAGAATGGGATTGTGTTCGGAGTTGCTAATGACAAAAGCATTGCATGGTCGATTGCTGAGACTTTGCATAAAGCAGGGGCTAATTTGGCACTGACATACCAAAATGAAAGATTGAAGAGTCGGGTGGCGAGGTTGGTTGAACAGTGGGACAATGTTACGTTATGGGAATGTGATGTCACGGACTCCAAGCAAATTGGTGAAGTTTTCCAAGAATTGAAGGGACGGTATGGCTCAATTTCTTTTGTGGTACATAGTGTAGCATTCGCTAACCGAGAAGACCTACTAGGAGCGTTTTCTGAGACATCTCGCGAAGGATTTATGAAAGCGCTTGATGTCAGTGCCTATTCTTTAATTCCTATAGCTAAGTATGCCGCGCCTTTAATGGTCGAGGGTGGAAGCATTGTGACTATCACATTTCACGCATCGGAGAAGGTGTATCCCGGATACAATGTAATGGGGACAGCTAAAGCAGCCCTTGAAAATGAAGTGAAACAGCTGGCCGCGGAGATGGGCCCTAACGAGATACGTGTTAATGCCTTGTCGCCAGGCCCTCTGGACACATTGTCTGCTAGAGGTATTGGTGGATTTCTAGATATGAAACACGTGCACGAGCAACGATCTCCGCTGAGGAGAAATACCACCCATGAGGAAGTTGGGGACGCTGCACTGTTTCTATGCAGCCAACTCTCGAGTGGTATTACTGGCACCATTTTGCCTGTGGATGGTGGGTACCATATCATGGGCATATGAAGACTGCTACTTCTTCGCTTTCGAGTGATTGCATGCCTACGAGTTGAATTTTTGGGCGAAGGTTTCTTAGGATACTCTCAGCAT
>Ga0308135_1000073_pt1 | contig 9677 bp, 7 predicted proteins | sample CB4_937_3310_MT_FD_202496 | JGI IMG/M metagenome (GOLD analysis project Ga0308135, IMG submission 202496) | Metatranscriptome of marine microbial communities from Western Arctic Ocean, Canada - CB4_937_33.10 (Metagenome Metatranscriptome) | ecosystem: Environmental > Aquatic > Marine > Oceanic ... | reverse complement strand
TTCCAAGCAGGGTTCGACTCAATCGATGACGGTGACGGTTTTTACTTTGGGTTCCGTTCGTTTCTTGAGAAGCGCGGATTTGAAAGGCGGGATGACATTCCATGTACCTGCACCGACAACGGAGACCACGGACACCAACCGGAATGCCGTTACGTAAAAACTTGCAATCGGTGACGCTCTCCCCACGTGAGACCATCTTCCCAACGGGTATTCAGGTTACTGGCCATGGTAATTACTTGCCTCCATTTTGCGTAAGTGTCTGAGAAGCAAGCATCTCGGGGCCAAATCGAAACCCCAAAGGGCTGGGGTCGGAATTGAACTTTCGACAAAAAAAGAAGCCGAAAATAACGTCGGCTTCCGTGCCTGGTTGGTGATTTTAGTGGTGGGCGGTACAGGACTCGAACCTGTGACCCCCTGCGTGTAAAGCAGGTGCTCTAACCAACTGAGCTAACCACCCATATTTACGCCTGCTGACAGTATATAACTGATTTTGCCGCTATGGGTCATATTAGTGTTAATCATTTGCTAGACAAGCAGGAGGCCAACCAGGTGCCTTCTGATCTGAAGGAGACCATGACCAACCTTGCAGACTACTAAAACCACCGCCGATATCACAATCCCTGAGCAACGTGGCGCCAGATGATGGCTTATCAGGGCGACGGGAAGCGATCTTGCTCAAACGAACGGTAGGAATCCGCCAGGGATATTGGGCAGCATGGGGACTGGTTTTCGGAAATCAGTCGTGCCTAAACGAGCCAATCATGTAAGGCGCCGGCCATCAACGAGTTCGGCGTCTTCTCCTAGCCCGACTGCCACGCCTTCCTTTCGAGGAATCTGACGGCCCATGACTTCAGCCAATCTGAAATGTTGGAGCCACGCTTCTCCCATATCGCAATGGATACCAATGACAAGAATCCCAAGGCAAGCAGTACCTTGCGCCAACCCCGAGATCGGTACTCCATTCTCACCTCGTGTTCGCCCGGTGGTAACTGAACTCCCATAAACCCGGGCATTAGCATTAAGGACTCCGCCTCTGCGCCGTCGACGGCGGTCCGCCAATTTGGATGGTAATCGGTCTACCCCAATCTTGTTAACGGCCTTTGAATTTGGGAGATCGCTTTTCCAAGAACGCGATGCGCGCCTCGTCAGCGTCTTCTGAGCCACCGAGAATACCACCGGCGTTAGAGGTTAGCACCATCGTGTTCTCAAGGGTGGTGTCCATGGCGGTACGCATAATACGTTTGCTGACCCACTGAACCATGGGCGGCACCCGCATGATGCGGTCACACAGGTCTCGGGTGGTCTGTTCTAACTCGCTGGAGTCCACTAAGTAATTCAACAATCCCCACTGGTAGGCCCGTTCTGCGTCCAATCGGCCAGTGTATGCGAACTCCAACGCCCTGCCCAATCCAGCCATCTTGGGCAGGTAGTAGCTGCCGCCATTCTCGAATATCTGGCCCAATTGGTGGTAGCCAACGAATTGAGTAGCCTCGCAGCCGACTCGGATGTCGCAGTGCAACGCCATGTCCATTCCGGAACCTACAGCGGCGCCGTTGATCATGGCGATAGTGGGTTTGCGGATGAGCGAAATATCCCGATGAAGTTGAGTGAACCCGTGGAAGAAGTGTTGGCGGATGTAGTCAGGGCTTTCTGTGTGGTCCCGGTTTCCGACAAAGTTCTCACCAAGCACATCAGGGTCGTTGTCGCGGCGCATGTCGGCCCCGGAGCAGAAGCCCTGACCCTCGCCGGTAAGTACGATAACGCGAACATCCGGGTCGTCGTCCGCCGCCCGCATGTATTCGCCGACCTTGGCCACGGTGCTCCGTTCCTGGGAGTTACCCATCAAGGCGTTACGGCGCTCCGGCCGGTTGAAAGTGATCCAGGCGATACCAGAATCTTCGACTTCATACTTCAGGTATTCAACAAGTTCAGGTCCCATTTGTTTCTCCTATTAGTAGCTCGATCAGCGCCCAGAGGCGCATGGATATTATGGGACGTATTCTGGCAAGGATTCTGTGTGGCGTCTAGCGGGGAGAGAAATAACCCGACGGGAGTTTACGGTTGAGCTTGCTAAAATTTCAACGAGCGATATTCGGTTGGAAGCCTTCGAGAAAGTACAGGGCAATATGGAAGATGGTCGAAATTGACTGGACTGATTCAATATTTCCAGAATTTACTATCTTGGCGATTACTCCCCACACTAATTTTACCGAGTTCGTACCAGACTCAGCCTGCTACGGCTGGAATCCAAGGAGGTGCATTCCGGAATCTATTTTTATCATCTCTCCGGTGGTGTAGGCCGCGTCTTCCAGCAGCCAGACCACGGTTCGGGCAACGGAGTCGGGGGTGGCCACTTCCCTTAAAGGCACCTGGGCATTGAACTTTTCAAACAAGGCTTCAGTTGCTTCTTCGCCGATTCCGTCGGCCCACCAACGCGAGGGAAACGCGCTGGGCATGATTGCATTAACCTTGATCTCTGGTGCCAAGGAACGGGCCAACGAAAGGGTCATGGTGTTCAATGCGCCTTTGGATGCTGCGTAGGCGATGGAGCTGCCCGCACCGGTGACGGCCGAGATCGACGATACGTTAACGATGGAACCGTGGCCCTGCTTTTTCATAGTGGGCGCAACCGCCCGGGCCATCTGGTATGGACCGACCACATTCACTGAGAAGACGTCCATGAATTGCTGGCCTTCCAAAGCTTCCAGGTCCTTGGAGTTGGCGAAGACCGAACGTGCGGCGTTGTTGACCAGCCCATCGATTCGGCCCCACTTTTCGATTGCCTCGTTCGCCATGCGACGGCAGTCCTCATCGACCGACACATCTGCTTTACATAATATGGATTCCACACCCAGGTAATCACAGACGGCCTCGGTCTCATGGGCCTCTTTCTCGCTCTTGGTGTAGTTAATGACGACGCGTGCGCCCTTGGCGGCCACTTGCTTGACGATGGCGGCGCCAAGTCCGGTGGCTGAGCCGGTGACGATGATTACGGAATCTCTCAGGTTCATGGTTCTCCATGCTGTTAGCTGACAGCTAACAGCGGTCAGCGTTTAACTTTCGGTTTAGGTGGACTAAATCCCCTCGGTTCCCCTTTGCAAAAATGGGAGGAGGCGTCGCAACCGGTAGGTATTTGGGCGCAGGCTCAGCCTGCTTAAAGCCCTAGTATGCGTTCGGCGTTGCCATGATTGATTAGCTCTCGGTCTGATTCTGAACAATTGAGGTTGTCCACCATTTCGTTGTATACCTCGAAATGGGCGAATGGATGATCGGTACCGTAGAGCAGTTTGTCGGCTCCGTAGACCTTGTAGCAGTATTCCAGCGCCTCCGGACTGTGGGCCACGGTGTCCACGTAAATCTTGGCGAAGGACTGCTGGGATGAATCCGACAGATTGTTCCAATCGTCGGGAGAGGTCCAAGCGTCAATCATGCGGCCGACGCGACCCTGGATGAAGGGAACGAACCCGCCGGTGTGCGGGACGATCAATTTCAGTTCGGGATATTCTTCAAAGACGCCGCTCATGACCATCCGCACGGTTGCCAGGGTGGTATCAAACATGAAGGCCATGCCGGGCACCAAGGGGCGGTGATCGATGCCGTTCATGTTGATGGGCGCGGTTGGGTGCATGTCCATGGGTATTCCTAGACTTTCGATGTGCTTGTACACCGGCCAGAATTCTTTGTTGTCCAGGGTCTTCTGGTTGATGTTGGAGAAGAGATACGCGCCCTTGAAACCAAGTTGCTGCACACAACGGTCAATCTCTGCGATGGTCCGGTCGGCGCTGCCCCAGCCGAGGGTGGCCCAGGCTTGGAACTTGCCGGGGTGTGACTGAATAACCTCTGCCAGATGGTCGTTGATGCGTGACGCCCAGTCGTCGGCTTCGGAGCCGCCAAGTAACTCAGGACCCGGCATGCCATGGCTCAGAATCGACATTCCAATATCAAGGTCTTCCATGTCCCGCAGCTTCTGGTCGACGTCGGCGTGGACTAGTGGTGACGCATGCAGGTAACCGCCGGTGCAGCTAACAAAGTAGGTACCGCCCCTCAGGACGCCCTGGGGCAGAGAGCTACGGCCCGCCAGGTATTCCAGGTAGGGCAGGTGGACCAGGTGGCTATGAACATCGATTCGCATGGGTACCTCCCAATTCCCTTATTAGATAAGGGAAGGCTTTTAGTCTTGATCAATATCGGGGACAGTTTAACCTGGCGAGCCTGGCGTCTCAATGGTGATAGTCAGCCATTTACAAGAATCAGAGTTTGGTGAAATCTGCTGCGATGGGCAATAATGATGTGGTTTGGATACCAGGCTTGGATCGGAGAGTGTATGAGAATCCTGTTGATCGCAACCAACCGCCACGGACGCTACATGAACAACATTCAGGCCCAGCCCCTGCCACTGGGACTAGCCTACATCGCTGGGTACTTGGACCCCGATAAGCATGAGACAAAAATGCTAGACCTGATGTTTGTTGACGATTATCTGGGGCAAGTGAAAAAGTCAGTGCAAGAATTTCAGCCAGACATGGTCGGACTGTCCATCAGAAACTTGGACAATGGCAGCAATTTGAACCCCGAGTCGGTGCTTCCAATCACGAAGGAAGTGACCGACCTGATCCGGTCGATCAGCAAAGCCACCATCGTTTGCGGTGGGCCGGCTTTCAGTATTCTCCCAACCGAGTGCTTCAATTTCGTTGGCCCTGATGTGGGCGTGGCAGGGAGCGGTGGCGACGTATTTTCCGACTTGGCTGACCGTATAGAAAGTCTGGAGTCGTACACGGACTTGCCCGGTCTGGTGTACCGTGCGGACGGCAATATCACAGTTACCGACCCGCAGCCTACTTCCGGGGTCATGAAGCCCCCGCGCCTGGAAGAATTGGACTTAGAGAAGTACTCCGAGGCTGGGTTCGGCGTTGGTGTCATCACCAAGTGGTTCAGCAGCCAGGGCGGAAGTAGCGACGCTTCCGACCGGCAAAACCTGCGGCCCATTCAAGAAGTCCTAGACGAGATCAAGGACATGAAGCAACGACTTGGGTTGAACAAATTCTTCTTCATCGCCAACGGTTTCAACGCCCCGGTCGATCACGCCAAGTCATTTTGCCAGGCGCTGATTGACGCCGATTTAGAGATAGAGTGGAACACCGGACTAGTCCCCCGAAATTGCGACCCGGAACTGATCGCCCTGATGAAAAAGTCAGGGTGCGCACTGGTGATAATAGGCGACCTGGTTGTCGATGCCATTAACCCCGATGAGTTGTCCGTCCGTCTAGACCAGATGCTTGAGGTTTGCCGACTGTGCGAAGAGGGCGGGCTGCCCTACACCGTGGGCCAGACCTTTGGCTCCCCCGGAGAGACAATGGAAACCGTGGAGCAAAAACTGGTCTTTCTTCGGGCCATCAATCCCACGGTCGCGAACCTGCGAATCGGGATACGGATGCTGCCCGGCTCCAAGTCAACCGACCAAGCAAGGGCCGACGGACGTGTTTTTACCGACAGCGATCTGCTGATGCCCACCTTTTACGTTTCAGAATCAGTGAACGACTGGATAGTAGACCACCTGCAGTCTGAAGCAAACAAAAACCCGAGTTGGAGCATTGATTAGGGACTGTGGCGACCAGACATTGGCTTAGGTTGCCCCCGCGCTCCCCTTTTACGAATGGGGGAGGAATGGATTGGTGCCGAAGGTATTTGGGTGCAGGCTCAGCCTGCCCGCCTAGAGGTTTAGGAGGGATTCGGCGTTGCCGTGGTAGATCAGTTCACGCTCGGCGTCGGTGCACTCTAGGCCGTCCATCATCTCGCGATAGATCTCCCAGTGCATGAACGGGTGATCGGTGCCGAACATTATTTTTTCCGGGCCAAACATATCGTAGCAGTACTTCATTGTCTCTGGGCTGTGCGCCACGGTGTCCACGTAGATGCGGCCCACCGATTCGGCCGACGGCCTGGCCAGTTTTGGCTCACCCTCCGGTGGTTCGTAGATATCGATCATCCGCTCTACCCGGCCCCGCAGGTAGGGTACCCAGCCACCGGTGTGGGGGACGATTAGTTTGAAGCCAGGTTCTTCCTCAAAAATGCCGCTCATCACCAGCCGCATAGTTGCCAGTGTCGAGTCGAACATTAGCGACATGCCACGCACCAGGGGTTGCAGGTCCATGCCATTCAGGTTCATGGGCGCAGTTGGGTGCAGGTTGATGGGCACTCCCAGCTTGGCGATGTGGCGGTAGACGAACATGAACTCGGGCGAGTCCACCACCTTTTGGTTGATGTTAGAGAAAAGCTGGACGCCCTTGTAGCCAAGCTCGTTGATACAGCGGTCAACCTCTTGGATCGAGCGTTCGGGACTGCCAAAACCAATGTTGGCCCAGCCAATGAAATTGCCTGGGTATTTCTGAATGACCTCGGCTTGAAAATCGTTCATCCGTGCGGCCCAGTCGTCGGCCTCCGCGCCGCCCAGCATTTCCGGGCCGGGGATGCCGTGGTTGATTACGGCCAAGTCCACTCCAATCTGTTCCATGTCCCTGAGTTTTTGTTCAACGTCGGCGTGCACTGCTGATGAAGTCTGCGTGTAGCCGCCACCGCAACTGATGAAGTAGGCACCGCCGCGCAGTACCGCCTTGGGCAGATTGCCGCGGCCGGTCAGAAATTCCAGGTATTCCGGCATCACCAGATGGCTATGAATGTCTATTAACAAAAATCCCCCTCGGTCCCCTTTTACGAAAAGGGAAAGTTATTTTTGTAGTGGTTAGGCCGTAGCATGATTAACAAATAACCAGAAGCTTTGATTATTAGTATTCAATACCCAATGATTGAAATAATACGGCATCAGTCCTATTATGATATATGGCATTTAACTGTTTGAGGCCCATTTAAACGACTTGGTCTCAAACACAGATTAATTTTTACCACAGAGTCATGCGACTTTCGTCGCATTTTTTCCAAACATTTGATAGATAGAAACGCCTTTCGCAGTCTGAACCTGGTGGCCTCTTTCCGGGATCTGAGTTCAACTGATACTAGAAAACGGGTCCTGCTTTCCCTGGCCTCAACCCAGTTGCTGGTTCAGCTCTCGACCATCCCTATGGCCCTTTCGGTGCCGTCGATGGCCGAGGACTTTGGCGTCGATGTTTCCCAGGCCGCCTGGACGATCATCGCTCGAATGCTGGTTTTGGGCAGCACTGTGTTCTTCTTCGCCCAGTTGGGTTCTCGAGTCGGCCACGTCAGGGTCTATTTCGTCGGCATCATACTAATGGCTCTTGCCTCCTTGTTGGCCGTCACCTCAGTCAATGTCACCCAGGCGGTGATCTGGAGCGGGTTCGTTGGGCTTGGCGCGTCCATGATCAGCTCCAACGCGAACCCCATCCTGGCGATAGTCTTTGGCGACAAAGAACGAGGCCGAGCATATTCGATCCCCATCATAGCGGCAAGGGTCGGCACACTGCTTGGTATGGTAGTGTTTGGCGTGTTCCTACAGTTCTTCAGTTGGCGGCTGGTCTTCCTGACATCGGTGCCAGTGGGCCTGTTTGCCCTGTGGATGGTACGCCCGCTATTGCAATATGAGTTGCTCAAGGCTGGTGAGGCCGCCAAGAACGTGGTAGTGGGCGCCCCCAGCGCACTCTTGATGATGGCCACCCTGGCAGTGTTCATCCTGTCCGGACTACACATACACGGGGGAGACGAAAGTTTCGTCAGCGCCGAGGCTTTGGAGTATCACCTGCCGGTGCACGGCCTGTTCTTAGTGATGGCCGCGGTGTTCATCATCGTTCAGCGGCGTTCGGCCCAGCCGTTCCTGAACTTCGGCCATTTCAAGAATAGCCAGTTCTCCATGGCACTGTTCAGTGACCACACCTTCCACATGTCCATGATGGCCGTGGTCATATTGGTACCCATATTGGTTGAAAACGGGCTGGGTTACGACCCCATCGTAGCGTCCTGGGTGCTGATTCCCGGTCAATTCCTGGGCATCTTCTTGCCTCTGATAGCAGGGTATTACTTCGACAAATCCAACCCACGGTGGATCCGACCAGCGGGTCTGCTGGCCATCGCTTCCGGATTTCTGATGCTGGCGCTGTTCTCTAGCTCAGTGGCAATCTGGGTGCTACCCATCCTGTTGATACCGGCGTTCATCGGGACCCATACGTTCAACGCACCCAGTAACGCCACAATCATGAACAGCCTGCCCGAGGACCGTAGCTTTGCTTCTGGTGTTATGGAGACCAGTCGGCAGATGGGGCACACCATCGGAGTGACCATCGCCGCCACCATGCTGGGGTTGGCTTTGCCGACGGGCATCAGCTTCATGACCGACGCCCAAGCCGAGCCATTCTACCGCACCGGCTTCCAGTACGCCGCTACCGCCGTAATCTTCACCATCCTTACCGGCGCATTGGTGGCCGCCTATCAAACGGGCATAATCGGCAAGAGGTACGGTAAAGCTTCCATCAGTGCCAAGGAAAAATATACAGTTTCGGCATCGGCGGACGACTAACCGAACTCTCATCAAACCAAACAGAAACCAAATCGCGAAGAAGTTAAAAAGCCCAACCTCAATGTTGAATTCAGGCTGGGCTTTTATTTACTTTGAAGTACTAGTTGGCTTAGCGTCAGTCCGCGGCGGCCGGGGCCAGAGTCTGGGCATCCAAAGGCAGGTCTTTTTCCCAGTCGGGAATAAGCTCCTGCTTGGTGGACTCCATAGTCAGGATGGCGACCATGCCGCCCAAGCTGGCCATTATGGAAACGGCCCAGGCCAGGTCATAGCTGCCAAAGGCGTCGTAGATGACGCTGCCGATTAGACCGCCAATGGCCATACCCAATCCGGCTCCCATGCTCTGGATGCCGAACACCGTCCGCACCGGGCCCATGCCGTAGTACTGGCGGTTGATCACCAGGAAAGCGGACATCTCGCCACCGAATCCGATGCCAAACACCCCGGCGAACAGATAGAACTGCCAGGCTTCTGAAGTCCAAAAAAGCATCAGCACCGACAGACCCTGTAGCAGATAAAAGAAGGCCATGACTCCCTTGGCCCCTAAGCGGTCGGATAATACCGGCACCAAGAACCGACTGCCGATGCTGGTGAAGGAGTAGATGCTGATGATGAACGTTGCCGCCTCCAAGGAGACACCCTTGGTAGTAGCGTAATTAACTCCGTGGACTATGACTATGGCATGCCCGGCGCAGCCTAGATGGTGAACCAACGGCAGGATCCAGAAGGCCCTGGTCTCCTTGGCACGTTTCATGAAGACTTTGCTTCTAATCTTGGAGACCTCACCACTGAAGGCGGCCACCGGGTTCTTAATACTCAGGTCGGTGCCGTAAGGCTGCTTGCCTCGGTCGGCCGGCTCACTGTGAAAGAAGGCCAACATCAGAAAAACAAAGGCCCCGCCGCCCGATCCAATAAGCAGGAACGCAGTCTGCCAGTCGGTCTGGGTCAGGAGAATGGCCAGCGCGGGGGCGAGCACCGATGCACCCATGCCGCCTGCGGACTGTTGGATGCCGACGGCAACTCCCAATTTTGTCTTGAACCATGCAGCGACGGTGGTGGGTATGTTGACCCTGAACATGGCCTGGGCTATGCCCAAGACGATGCTGTAGTAGAGGAATAGCTGCCAGATCTCGGTGATGGTGGCCAGCAGCATCAATCCGCCAGTGAAGCAGGCGGCACCTACTAGCATGACTTTTTT
>Ga0308135_1000064_pt1 | contig 9866 bp, 9 predicted proteins | sample CB4_937_3310_MT_FD_202496 | JGI IMG/M metagenome (GOLD analysis project Ga0308135, IMG submission 202496) | Metatranscriptome of marine microbial communities from Western Arctic Ocean, Canada - CB4_937_33.10 (Metagenome Metatranscriptome) | ecosystem: Environmental > Aquatic > Marine > Oceanic ... | reverse complement strand
GGGGTGATTATCGAGAGCGGATCAGTAGGTATGAGGGGATTAGATCGATGGTTTCAGGGACCAGTAGAACGTACCAAATTGCGTAATCTTCAAGATAGTCACGTAGCGAAGTTGAAAGGAATTCAGATTCCACTGCTCACTATACACGGGAAGGAGGATAATATAGTTCCACTGGCGCATGCCTTTGAGTTGCAAGATGCGGTGTCCTCAGAAGTAAAGAAACTGACGATTATCCCTGAAGTTGGCCATAATACCATATTCTTATTCGGTATCAAGCCATATATTGAAGCCCTTGGATCATTTGTTTGTACCGCGTAGTTAGTTCTTATAAAAATAGGAGGGCTAAGCACAGGGGTGCATAAAAGGCATTAGCGTTTGAATTGCCTTTCTTTGTCTATCAGATGACGACTGAGAGTGGTTGTGTTACACTTATGTATCTTGAGTAAGTAAAATATTGGCGTTGAATCCTAAAGGATGAAGCATCAGGGCTCACGGAATTATGGACTAAAAACTCCTAGCTAAGAGGTGCCTGGATGAAACTTACAGGTGGTCAGATAGTTTGCGAATCTTTACTACAAGAAGGTGTGACTGATATCTTTGGACTCCCAGGGGGTGCAATGTTGCCGCTTTACGGGACATTGCCTCAATATCCACAGCTCAATCATATTCTGGTACGACATGAGCAGGGTGCGGCAATGGCTGCAGATGGCTACGCTCGGGTCAGTGGCAAGGTTGGGGTTTGTTGGGCGACATCTGGGCCAGGTGCGACCAACATTGTGACAGGATTGGCTAACGCTATGATGGACTCTGTACCTCTAGTTGCTATTACGGGGCAGGTAGGTAGACCATCTATTGGTAAAGATGCGTTTCAAGAAACAGATGTGACTGGAGTAACCCTACCGGTTACAAAGCACAATTATTTGGTGATGCATGCGTCTGAAATAGCAAGAGTGATAAAAGAAGCGTTTTATATCGCAAGAACTGGACGTCCAGGTCCGGTTCTCGTGGATATACCGAAAGATGTTTTCACTGAAGAAGCTGAATTTCTTTACCCAGATTTCTGTGATCTTCCAGGGTATAGACCTGCCTTTGATCCTGATGTCAAGGAGATTGAATCTGCTGCAGAGTTGATTAACGCTGCGAAACGTCCAGTCATATTGGCTGGCCATGGTGTCTTATTATCTGGGGCATCAGAGGAATTGCGCACACTTGCTGAAAAAGCGCAGATTCCGGTTATCACTACTCTCTTGGGTATTAGTTCTTTTCCGGAGAGTCACATTCTCAGTATGGGTATGCCTGGCATGCATGGTGTTGCTTGGGCAAGTTACGCATTGCATGAGGCTGATGTGATCCTGAGCCTTGGAGCACGATTCGATGATCGTGTTACTGGAGATATAAGCAGATTCGCCCCCGACTCGAAAAAAATTCACTTTGATATTGATGTTTCCGAAATTGGAAAGACACTACCTACGAGTGTAGGGGTTGTTGGAGATATAAAACTAGGGGTCAGGAAATTGATTCCTATGGTTCAGCAAAAGAGCCATGCGCAATGGATGAGGCGTTTGGAGGAATTAAGGGATGAACATCCATCTCTGACAATTCGCAAAACACCTAAGCTCTTGCCACAATACATACTTCAAAAGATATCACAGATTACAGAATCACAAGCGATTATTGTGACTGGAGTAGGGCAACATCAGATGTGGGCTGCGCAGCATTGCACTTTTGAAGAACCTGGAACTCTCGTCACTTCTGGTGGGCTAGGAACTATGGGATTTGAAGTACCAGCAGCAATGGGGGCAAAAGTTGCACGTCCGGATAAACAAGTGTGGTCTATTGCCGGTGATGGTGGATTCCAGATGACTATGTCTGAGCTAGCGACTATTGCAGAGAACAAATTAGAGATCAAGTTCGCTATTCTGAATAATAATTTTCTTGGGATGGTTCGACAGTGGCAAGAGTTCTTCTACGAAAGGGAATATACAGCTACTCATTACACTGGCAATCCAGATTTTGTTAAGCTTGCAGATGCTTATGGGTTGACGGGGATTCGTGTGGATAATTCTGCTGATGTGGAAGGTGCAATTCGCCAGGCAATAAATACACCTGGTGCGGTCATATTGGATTTCCGAGTTGAGCAGGAGGAGAACGTGTTCCCTATGATACCTGCTGGTCAAAGCATTTATGAACTTATGGAGGAGCCAACTGAAATTGAGGAACCTGCGTAAATGACTGCAGTAGCCTATGAACATACAATCGTAGCATTAGTTCAAGATAGGGCTGGAGTGTTGAATCGCATTAGTAGCATGTTCAGACGGAGAGGGTACAACATCGTCAGCCTTGCTGTAGGGCACAGCGAGAAAAATGGGTTGTCAAGAATGACTTTTGTTGTCAATTGTGACGATGTCACAATTGACCAAGTACGCAAACAGCTAGATAAACTCATAGAGGTAATCGAAGTTACAGATATGACTGGTTTGGCTTCTGTAACACGTGAACTTGCTTTGATAAAAGTCGCTACTTCGCTGGAAACAAGGAGTGAGATAATTCAACTGGTGGATATATTTCGTGCCAATATAGTTGATGTAACTATCGATTCGGTGATTATAGAAGTCACAGGGGATGAGAATAAAGTGGATTCTCTGCTGACACTTTTGGATACTTTTGGTATTGTGGAAATTATGAGGACCGGGCGAATAGCCATTCCACGTGGGATGGCGTTGGGGGGGTAGACTACCGAGCACCGGGCAAATAGGAAAGGGTGAATAATGGCAAAAATGTATTATGACAGCGATGCGAATATTGATCTAATCGCAAACAAAATAATAGGAATAGTAGGCTATGGCAGCCAAGGGCATGCTCACGCTTTGAACCTAAAGGACAGCGGTATGAACGTTCGGGTCGGATTGTATGAAGGGAGTCCTAGTTGGGAAAAGGCAGAACAAGCTGGGCTGAAGGTATTGACTGTTTCTGAGTTAGCCGAGGAAGCAGACATTATAATGATGCTTGTGCCCGATACGTCTCAATCGAGGATATATAGGGAATCTATCGAAGGTAAAATGCGAGCGGGTAAAACATTGATGTTTGCCCATGGCTTCAATATACATTACCAACAGATTATGCCTCCACCTGCCGTTGATGTCTGTATGATTGCCCCTAAGGCCCCAGGTCATCGTGTTCGGGAAGTGTATACGCAAGGGGCAGGGGTTCCAGCGCTTATCGCAGTATCTCAAAACCCATCTGGGGTGGCATACGAAACTGGATTGGCTTATGCACGAGGTATTGGCTGCACCCGGGCTGGTGTGCTGGATACAACCTTTCAAGAAGAAACTGAGACTGATTTATTTGGAGAACAGACCGTGCTCTGTGGGGGGGTCTCTGCGTTGGTTAAGGCGGGCTTCGAGACATTAGTAGAAGCAGGATACCAACCAGAATCGGCCTATTTTGAGGTTATGCATGAGTTAAAGTTAATTGTAGATTTAATGTATCAGGGTGGCTTGGAGTACATGAGGTACTCAGTAAGTGATACCGCCGAATACGGGGACTACACCCGAGGTGTCAGGATTATTGATGGATCCGTTAAGGAGCGTATGAAGGAAGTTTTGGCAGAGATTCAAGATGGGACTTTCGCACGGGAGTGGATAGCCGAGAATGATGAGGGGCGGCATCGTTTTCGGCAGCTACGTGAACAAGAAACTGAACATCCAATTGAAGCAGTAGGTAAAGAACTGCGAGGGATGATGCCATTCCTGCGTCCATGAGTGGTATCCATTCATAAGTTCATTCGAGATGAAAGGTGTTTCTCGATGATGTTAATAGCAGAGAGTTTTAGCTTGGTCCGTCGAAAGAACGTTCAGAGCAAGGGTTCGTTATTGGCAAACTGCGTGTCCCTTTGATTCAAGAGGTACAAGGTCCCCGGAACTGTGTTATCTCTAAGGCATTATTTCTGGAAGAGTAACAATCGGGGAAGTGGCTTCTGTAAGGCATTTATTGCACTGGACCTCTTCCCACTAGTGAATGCTGGTATCCTATACATATTTTGGAAATTATAGAGGGTGTTATGGAATCAGAAAAAGTTTTGATATTCGATACTACCTTGCGAGATGGGGAACAAGCTGCAGGAGCAGCTATGACCATTAATGAAAAAATTGAAATAGCAGAGCAGCTTGAAAAATTGAAGGTTGATGTTATTGAGGCAGGGTTTGCTGCGAGCTCTCCTGGAGATTTTCAGGCGGTCAGTGCTATAGCAGCAAAGATTAAGGGAGCTTCAGTTGCTTCTCTTGCTAGAGCAAATCCTGATGATGTTGACCGTGCTGCCGAAGCAGTTCAAAGAGCCGAAAGTCCACGGATACATGTGTTTCTATCTACGTCAGATATACATCTGATGCATCAGCTACGCCGAAATCGTGAAGAAGTTATGGATATGGCGGTTGAGATGGTTCGTAGGGCAAAAGGGTACGTTGATGATGTAGAGTTTTCCCCTATGGATGCCACGAGAACCAATCCTGAGTATCTGTATACAATGCTTGAAGCTACTATTGCCGCAGGTGCTACAACAGTTAACATCCCAGATACGGTGGGCTATGCGATTCCCGATGAATTTGCTCGACTGATACAGAGCATATTCGAAAACGTTTCGAATATTCACAAGGCTCGGTTAAGTGTGCATTGCCACAATGATTTAGGTTTGGCTGTTGCTAATAGCTTGGCAGCTGTGGCAGTGGGGGCTCGACAAATCGAAGGGTGTATAAATGGGTTAGGTGAACGTGCGGGTAATGCATCACTCGAAGAAGTCGTCATGGGCATTCGAACTCGTGGTGATATTCTTGGTGCCTTCACTGGAGTTGATACTCAACAATTATATAACTCGAGTAGACTGGTTAGTGATATAACTGGTTTTGCAGTACAGCCTAATAAGGCTATTGTTGGTGCAAATGCATTTAGACATGCTTCTGGGATTCATCAAGATGCAGTTATCAAGGAAAGAACTACTTTTGAGATCATGGAACCTACTGAGGTGGGATGGCCTAGTAATGCAATAGTGCTTGGGAAATTATCTGGTCGTGCGGGACTCAGGTCAAGATTAGAAGAACTTGGATATAACCTTGATAAAGAAGAGCTTAACAATGCTTTCAAAGCATTCAAAGACTTGGCAGATAAGAAGAAAGAAGTGACTGATCGTGATTTGGAAGCTTTAATGGCAGAGGAGAGGCGAGTTGTTGCAGAGTTAGGAGCTTTTCGATTAGATCATGTACAAGTTTCTAGTGGGGATACATCGATGCCAACTGCGACAGTACAAATAGTTGGACCTAGTGATGAAGTGTTGCGAGATGCAGCTACTGGTGCAGGGCCGGTTGATGCGGTTTGCAATGCTATAAATCGTATTGTCCAAGTGCCTAGTCGTTTGGTGGAGTATTCAGTCAAGTCTATAACTGAAGGACTAGATGCTGTTGGAGATGTAAGTATAAGGGTAGAAAGTGATGGCAAGACATATGTTGGTAGAGGAGCATCTACGGACATCATCGTAGCTAGTGCGCGAGCATATATGAATGCGCTTAATAGGATTATTGCTATTGGGAATGATCAGAGTCCGGTTAGTAGTGACTAACGTGAGAGGGTGAAACGGCATTACAATAGGAAAGTAGAGGTATTCTATGGCAACAAAAACGATGTTCGATAAGATTTGGGATGCTCATGTGGTCGATAAAGGAGAGGGTAAGCCCACTACTCTGTATGTCGATTTGCATTTAGTGCATGAGGTGACATCCCCTCAGGCATTTGAGGGGTTGCGTGTAGCTGGACGGGAGGTCCGACGACCAGAGTTAACAGTTGCGACTGTTGACCATAATGTGCCGACGACCGATCGTTCTTTGCCAATCGCTGATGATATCTCACGAAGGCAAATTGAGGCACTAAATACAAATGCACGAGAATTCGGTATTGAATATTTCGATATGTTCAGTCCTGGACAAGGTATCGTTCATGTGATTGGCCCTGAACAGGGATATACCCAACCTGGTAGGGTAATAGTGTGTGGAGATAGCCATACATCGACACACGGGGCCTTTGGGGCATTTGCATTAGGTATTGGCACCTCTGAGGTCGAACATGTTTTAGCCACGCAATGTTTGGTACAGCAGAAGCCTAAGAATATGGAAATCAAAGTGAATGGCGATTTGCCTTTTGGTGTGACTGCTAAGGATCTAATACTTGCAATTATTGGCCAGATTGGAGTGGGCGGAGGAGTAGGGCATGTCATTGAATATACAGGTAAAGCCATACAGGACTTGTCGATGGCAGGGAGGATGACAATATGTAATATGTCGATTGAGGCTGGTGCTCGTGCAGGTATGATCGCCCCAGATGATACAACGTTTGAGTATATGAGAGGTAGACCTCAGGTACCACAAGGAGAATTGTTTGAAGAGGCTATTGTGGAGTGGCGGTCACTTGTAAGCGATCCAGACGCTCAGTTTGACACAGTGATTGAGATAGACGCCTCGAAGCTTGAACCATTCGTAAGCTGGGGAACTAATCCTGGAATGGTTACTTCTATTACCGGTAAAGTTCCAGACCCTGAGTTGTATCATGACGCTAGTGAAAAGGCAGCAGTTCAGCGTGCTTTGCAATATATGGACTTAGAACCGAATACTCCAATCAGTGCAATACAGGTGGATAAGGTATTTATTGGCTCTTGTACGAACTCTCGGATAGAAGATCTCCGAGCTGCTGCAGAAGTTGTTAATGGGAAAAAAGTAAACGATAGAGTGGGTGCAATGGTAGTTCCAGGCTCATTCGCAATTAAGATTAAAGCTGAACAAGAAGGATTGGACTTAATATTCAAGAACGCAGGGTTTGAATGGCGGGAAGCAGGGTGTTCTATGTGTTTGGGGATGAACCCTGATATCCTGCAAGCTGGGGAGCGATCAGCATCGACGTCTAATAGGAATTTTGAGGGCAGGCAAGGGCCAGGGGGTCGTACCCATCTGGTAAGTCCAGAGATGGCTGCAGCTGCTGCTATCGCTGGACATTTTGTTGATATACGAGAATGGAAATAAAGCGGTACTTCGAATTGAAGAGGAGTTGATAATGGAGCCGTTCGTGAGAATGACTGGGGTAGTTGCTGCTCTAGATAGGGAAAATGTAGATACAGACCAAATTATTCCAGCCGTGTATTTGAAGCGGATTGAGCGTACGGGATTCGGCCAATTCCTGTTTTCGCAACCAGGGTGGAGATTTCTTCCGGATGGTCAGTTGGATCCAAATTTTGAGCTTAATAGATCAGGATATGAAGGCGCTACTATATTAGTCGCAGGGAAGAATTTTGGTAGTGGGTCATCCAGAGAGCACGCACCGTGGGCGTTATTAGATTATGGTTTTAAGGTAATTATCGCACCTAGTTTTGCCGATATATTCCATAACAATTGTTTCCAAAATGGAATGCTACCAGTGACCTTGTCGGAAGAGGTTGTTAGAAGAATCACGGACAAGGCGGTAAAACAATCTGGCTATCAGTTGACGGTAGATTTAGAGGCGCTTGAGATTTCCGATGGTGAGGGATTCAGAATACCCTTCGATACAAATGAGTTTAGGCGAGACTGTCTGTTGAAGGGGCTAGATGATATTGGATTGACGTTGCAGATAGAGTCAAAAATTGGTGCCTTTGAGCAAAGGATAAAGAGAATCTAGTACCTTGTTGCTGAATGTGAGGGTGTTATGGAGTTTACGGTTGCGGTACTGCCTGGAGATGGTATTGGCCCAGAGGTTACTGAAGAGTCGGTAAAGATTTTGAACAAGGTAGGCGAGTTGTATGGGCATCAATTCATCTATGAGCATGGGGACGTTGGGGGAGTTGCTATAGATTCCTTTGGCGTAGCTTTGCCTGCACAAACGGCGAAAATAGCAGCGGATTCTGATGCTGTACTTTTTGGGGCGGTCGGAGGACCTAAGTGGGATGACCCATCTGCTTCAGTGCGACCTGAGGATGGAATATTAGGAATTCGTCGTCACCTGAAACTTTTTGCAAATCTTAGACCTGTTCAAATCTATCCTGAATTGTTGCAAGCTAGTCCTATAAAACAGGAGATTTTAGAGGGCGCTGATTTTTTAGTGATTCGTGAGCTTACAGGGGGGCTATATTTTGGAAAACCGAAGAAGCGATGGGTGACTAAGACAGGTCGTCAGTCAGTTGATACTTTGAAATACAGTGAAATTGAGATTAGAAGGATAATTCAGGTGGCCTTTGAACTTGCTAGAGGTCGTAGGAAATTCGTGACCTCAGTAGATAAGGCCAACGTCCTAGAGACATCTCGTTTGTGGCGTCAAGTGGCAACTGAGATTGCAGCGGAATATCCAGACGTGGGTCTTGAACATATGTTGGTTGATACTGCCGCAATGCAATTAGTTTCTAACCCCAAGAGATTTGATGTTGTTGTGACCGAAAATATGTTTGGTGATATTTTGACTGATGAGGCGGCAGTGATATCTGGATCGATGGGGATGCTGCCTTCTGCCAGTTTGGCAGGGATTCCCAATTTGGATGAAAAGGTTCGAACACTTGGGTTATATGAACCAATCCATGGTAGTGCTCCAGATATTGCTGGCAAAGGACTAGCTAATCCAACTGCTTCTATTTTGAGCGCTGCATTGATGCTTCGTTACTCTATGAGTTTGGGGACTGAGGCAGCAGCAATTGAAAATGCAGTGTCTCAAGTACTTAATGAGGGGTATCGGACAGCTGATATTGCTGAAGGATCGTCGGATTATCTGAGTACTACTGCTATGGGTTCAGAAATATTAAGAAGGTTAAAGTAGAGTCCTTTTTACTCCGAAAGTTTCAACGAAGTTGTTTGGATGTAGCTTCGGCCACCGTAGCTCAGTGGTAGAGCAGCTGTTTCGTAAACAGCAGGTCAACGGTTCGAGTCCGTTCGGTGGCTCCAACCACATGGAAAAAAATGATATTCTCCTATACAGACACTTTATAATTGCAGCGGTGGTCCGTTCTTAATTCCAGATCTAGGAGGGCTATTGTGGGTAATCTCACCTTACAAAAATGTGTGGCATGTAGACGGGATTCTCCGCCTGCTACCCTTGAAGACGTTGCATTGCTGATGCCGCAGATCCCTGAATGGGAGATGGTTCAAGAAAATCAAATCCCTAAATTGACGCGGCATTACAAGCTGAAGAATTTTCAAGAGGCATTAACCTTGACTAGAATGATTGGGGAGATAGCTGAACAGGAAGGACACCATCCTAGGCTCGTGACAGAGTGGGGCTCTTTGGTCGTGACATGGTGGACTCATAAGATTAGGAATCTTCATAAGAATGATTTTATTATGGCGGCTAAAACTGATGCTGCTTGGGAGCAGTATCAAGTGTTTATTAATCCTCTTGAGTAGTGTCAATATTGGAAGAGTATATGCAGAATCCTCGGGTATCCTTAGTTTACAGTGAATCTATGTCGTCTTATTCATTACGAGATGGGCATGTGCAGCAGCCTGTACGTGTTCGATATGCCTATGAGTTGATGGATGCATACGATATGTTTAGAGAAGGGACCACAGCTAGTGGCTCCAAGAATGGCTTCAGAATCAGAGATAAATGTTTACCACACATCTGAATATATTGAAGCAGTCAAGAGATTTAGCGATAACCCTAGTTCTCTAAATTCTGAAGCTTTTGGGTTTCATCCCTCAGGGGATACCCCGGCTTTCAAAACCATGTTTCCTATATGTTGTGAAATAACTGGTGCCTCTATACTTGGTGCTGAACTTATACTGAACGGTACTGCTGAACGCGTTTTTAGCCCCGGAGGAGGATGGCATCATGCGATGTCTAACCGTGCTTCCGGGTTTTGTGTTTTCAAT
>Ga0308135_1000060_pt1 | contig 10111 bp, 9 predicted proteins | sample CB4_937_3310_MT_FD_202496 | JGI IMG/M metagenome (GOLD analysis project Ga0308135, IMG submission 202496) | Metatranscriptome of marine microbial communities from Western Arctic Ocean, Canada - CB4_937_33.10 (Metagenome Metatranscriptome) | ecosystem: Environmental > Aquatic > Marine > Oceanic ... | reverse complement strand
CGTAAGTGGCGACCCTACGGAGGACGTTCTTGGCATTTCCTCCCAGCAGGATCGGCGGGTAGGGCTTCTGGACCGGCTTGGGATAGCTGTAGACCGGGGGAAAGTCATAATAACGGCCGTGGTTCGTCGCGGAGCGTTTACTTGGGTAGTGAACCGATGTATTGGGCGATGGCGGCGCGTTCGTCGCCGCTCAACAGCTTGCCGAAAGGCGGCATGACCGATGTGGGACCCAGCGGCCTGCTGGTTGCTTCCAGTCTGGACTCGATGAACGCGATCGGCCTGTTAGTGATGTCTGCAGAGACGATTGGCTCGTACCCGTAGTTCTCGGTCATCTTGGCCAAGACCGGGCCGGTGCCCTTGGCGTCGGCGCCGTGGCACATCTGACAGTTGACCCGGAACAGGTCCGCGCCGGTATCGGTCACCACGGAGGCAACCGGTGGATAGAATGCGACCGCACCGACAACTCCAGTCAACCGGGGCGGCTCTTGGGAGCGATAGGACTGCTGGTAATGCTGTTCGTAGAAGATATCAACCGGGTAGGAACCCTGGCTACAGCCGACCAACACGATGCCGAAAAGCGTAGCAAAGCCAAAGATCCAACGCTTAAGTCCGCGCTTACTGTGTGCCGTCCGAGGCCCGTCTAGGACCGCTTGGTCCGACTGGGCAGAATGTAAAATGACCCGCTTAATCATTAGGCCGACGGCCCTCCGTCTTTGAGTACCACGTCGACGGCCCCCGCCTGGGTCAGCAAAGTCTGGGTTTGAGTTAGCTGGTCTTCTTCAACGCTAACCAAGACGCCGATATAACCCTCTGTGATCCGAGTGTCGTACAGGCCCTGCTTGAACGCGGGCAAACGCGACTCGAAGATGATTCCAATGATCGTGAACACTATGGCCGTGAGCATAGTGCTCTCGTAGGTGACCACAGCCATGGGAGGCAGGGACAAGATCGGCTTGCCGCCCTGGACCAACGGATAGGCCATCTGGGTCATGGAAGTGAGCATGATGCCCACGGTCAGGCCGATGAGTGCGCCCACGAACGGGAAGATGTAGAGCCGGTGCGGCTCTTCTCTCTCTCCGAATGCGCCCTCTGGATAAGGGGTGTCCGTTAGAAAATCGTAATCAGTCGGAGCTACGCCTGCCGCCTTAAGCGCATCGCCTGCATCGGCGGCGTTGTCGGCGGTTTCAAACAGCCCTAATATCGGTGCTTTGGCCATTTTCCCTTTCCTCTAGATGCCTACTCTATTAGTCTTCTGGGCCTAGTTTTCCGGGCCTAGTCTTCTCTAAAGACGGCGGGCACTGTCACCCGGCCAATCTTAATCTCTGTTCTTAATATCTCGCCCTCTTTTATGTCATAGAGCGGGATAAGGGGCACTACCCTGGCGATAATCAGCATCAACATGGAGACCAGCGCGAAGGTGCCGATGATAATAATCCACTCCACCGAGCTGGGCCGGTAGGTGTACCAGTCAAAAACCAACAATTGCTTCCGGGCCAGGCCGGGAACGATGATCAAGAACCGTTCCAGCCACATACCAATGTTCACGAGGATACATGCCAAGGACATGATCCATAGATTTCTACGGGCCGATTTACTCAGCCAGATCGCCACCGGGGCGAAATAGGTCACTCCCACAAAGATCATCATCCATATGTTCCATGGACTGACCATAAACTGGAGATTTCTAACCGCGATCTCGTCTGCCTCCCGGCCGTAGAAGCCGAAGATGACTTCCATCACGAAGAAGTAGAACCATCCGGTGGTGCGGTCACGTAAAACCGCAAAGTCGGGTATCAACGCTACCAGTACGAACAAGATGCTCGACGTTAGGTAGGTGTAAACAGCACTGGGGTCCCAGACCAGGGGGGTCCGGACGTTTGGCCAGATGCCGCGTGCGTAGTCATAAGGTATGAAAGGCATCGTGTAGATCCAGTAAACCGTTCGCCAGGGGCGGCCGGTATGGATCAATGGCATGGTCATGGCCGTCATCAGTGAGAAGACGGTCAGAATCTCTGCTGCCCTGGTGGCAGGCCGGCGCCATTCAGCTTTCGAAAGACGCAGGATGGCAGAAAGCATCACCCCGGCATGGCTGATACCGATCCAGAACACGAAGTTGGTGATGAAGAATCCCCACATCACCGGGCGGTTCAGTCCAGTAACACCAAAGCCCTGGTTGATCATGAAACCCGCAGTACTCATGGCGATGAGCACTATGAGCCCAAGCACTGAAATGGTCCCGAAGAACCACTTAGGCGAGTTCAGGATGCTGACCAACAGCTCCCTGTTTATCTGTTTAGATTGTAGAGGTTTGCCTTCCTGCATGATGCTCCACCGGAGTAACCGGTCTGATTACTCAGGTTTGCCTAGTATCAAATATTCGCCACGGATGAACTTGCCCCACTTCTGGTAGAGAGCGCCTTCTTTGACCTCCCAGATCGAGAGGACAGGTAATATTCTGGTGGCTAGGAGATAGACGAATACTGCTGCGCCGATCCCTCCAATCACCATGAAGACGTCCCAGATGTCTGGATAAACCGGAGCAGGAACGTGTTCAAAGAAATACTCATATATCTCTTTACCGGGAGCCGCGTTGGCCGACCCCACGAAGATCCTGATGTTAAACATGACGGCGCCAATCATCACCAGCAGTCCGGCAAGGGCCGGACCCCAGGCACTGCGGCGAACGGGGTTCCAGAGCAGTACCGCGAACGGTAAGGCAAAGCTGAACGCAAGGTTCAGCAAGAAGATTATCGCGTAGGTGTCAGTGAGCAAGTACTTGATGATGTTCTCTTCAACTTCCAAACGGCCATACCAGAAGGTGATGAAGAAAGCGAAAAGATGGTAGACCCAGAGCAGGGTGATGCCGAGGAGCACCTTGCTTCCGCACCAGAAGGTCGACTTGCCTATGTAACCCTCGTAGCCACCCCATTTCCTAAGGATAAAGAGCGTGACCAAGATAGCTCCCAGGCCCATCTGGAAGCTGGTGATGGTGTAGATCACCGGGAATATCGAGTCTTTCCAACCAGGTATCAAGCTCTGAGCGTAGTCGGAGCTGATCAAAAATTGGACGAAGATCAGAGTCATGAAGTAGAAGGCGCCGAGCAGGGCCAGACCTGCCTTCTGGGCGTTCCATTGGCGCTTGGTGCCGTACCAGTTGCTGGCCAGCTTGCTGTAGAGCCAGCGCCTGAAGCCAGTGGCGGTGTGGCGGCACTCTGCCATGTCCGGCATCGCCGACAGCCACAGTATGAACATCGATGTCACCACCAGGCCGGCCACGCCAGCCAAGTTCCAAGCGTGGGGTGCGCCGATGGGTGCTTCGAACCAGATCGTCCGGCGGACGGCTAGTTCGCCTTCAATAATGCCGTCGATGGCGTCAGGGTTGCCTATGGACGGAAGGATGAACATCAGGGGGATGAACATCAGAAGGTTCAAGATTCCGACGATGGCGAAGAGCTCGGCTACCCGGGACAATGGCCGGCGCCAATGGCTCTTGGTGAACCGGAAAGCTACCGCAACCAAGGGGGCCGCGCCTGTCACCATGAACACCATGGAGAAGACCGACATGTAATAACCCCAGGCGCTGATGTCATCAAACCCATCGTCGGCGGCGCGGGCTATGAAGCCCACTATTCCGATAATGAATAAGATTCCAGTCGCCACCAGGGCCATTTTGAAGACCTGGGGTGAGGACTTGGTCTTTTCCCCAACCTCACGGCTCATCACCGTGACATCGGGAAATACCCACATGCCAGCGTGTTGTCCGTGTCCTTTTGCTTCGGTAGCCGCCATTTATTTAGGCCTTATCCAGCGGGAATGCTTCGACTTTCTTCAGATACAGCACGTTGGGTTTAGTGCCAATCTCTTCAAACAACCGGTAGACCCGGGTGTGATCTTCGTCAACGTGTCCGCCTTGGTGTCGCGTCTCAATCTGCTCGTTGGCTTCTTCGAAGTGCGCCTTCACCGGGCTCGTATCATCATGCTGGTCCGCAAACTGCAATGCGTTGGTCGGGCATGATTGGACGCAGGCGGGCATGTAATTGCCCTCTTTCATGCGGCGACTGTCCAGGTTCCGGTCGGCAACGGGAATCCGCTCGCCGGTCAGAGGCTCCAGGCCGCGACGTTCTACATTAACCTCTCCGCGGCGCAAGCGCTGCACGCAGAAAGAACATTTTTCCATGATTCCCCGGGTCCTGATGGTCACGTCGGGGTTCAATTGATTCCGAAGGCTCTTCGGCCACTTGGGTTCCCAGTAGTTGAACATCCTGACCGTGTAGGGACAGTTCACCGAGCAGTAACGGGTCCCTATGCAACGGTTGTAGATCTGGACGTTCATGCCTTCGTCGTTGTGATAGGTGGCGAACACGGGGCAGACCGGCTCGCAAGGGGCGTTCTCACAATGCTGACACAAGATCGGTATGAACTTGGCCTTAACATTGGGGAACTCGCCTTCCCAATAGCGTTCGATGCGGATCCATTGATAGGCCCGCCGCTGCTGATAGAAAGACTTAACGTTGATGGGGATGTTGTTCTCTGCCTGGCAGGCAACAACACAGGCCTGACAACCGGTACACCGGTCCAGGTCGATTACCATTCCCCATTTATGATCTACTCTTTGAGTTACCATCGGTTTACCTACTTACGCTTCTTAAATCTACGTTATTTAGCTATTGCAGCCGGGCGCCCGTTAGGCGTTCTCCGGAGCGATGGTCTTGATGATGTCTTCAGCAGGCGTTATACCAATCTCGACGGCCCTTACATTGCCCTCTAGTTTGGCTATGCTGACGCTTTCGCCGGTCTTGGCGACCCGGACTCTAGTCCCGGCCCATGCCAAGGAGCCTGTCCCGCTTACGGTGGTCAACTCCAAGACGTCCATGACGTTGGAGCTCTCGTTACCAGGGCGGTCGGTTGCGTAGTCGGAACCGTGCTTCCGGCCCTGCCCAAATGGAATGCTTATGGTATCCGGCGGAACTGCCGGGCTAGGGTAGGCAATACCTCTGATCGAGTCTTTGGAAGATTCGATCCTCAGGATATCCCCTTCTTTCACACCCAACCGGTCGGCCGTCGTGTCGTTCAGCTCAACCCAGGTCTGCCAGGTGACAGTGGACAATGGGTCCGGCGCAGACTGCAGCCACGGGAGGTGGCCGTTGTATCCGTCTAGCAGCGTGTTGTGGGCAAAGGGCACCAGATATAGGGAATCAGCCCCCATTCCAACACCCGAGAACTCAGGTTCAGCCGCTTTTCGGGCAATGGTCTGTAGTAGGCCGTCGGCCGGCTTAACTGTGGTAGGACCGTTTCTACGTTCGTCCCACCAGCCGCCGCGCCGTAGCATGTTGTTCCAGAATTCGTCGGCTGTAGTAGCCTCGATCGAACCACGGTTCAGGTTGAATAGGGCATCCGAACCCTCCCGCAGCATAGCCTTGAAGTTGGCCCAAGGCAGGTCGGATTCCTTGCCCAATTCCTGGGCCACCGACAGCAATACGTCCGGGAAGCTCAGCGGGTCAAGGTCGAACAGCGGGTTTACCACCGGCTGTTGCAGGCCCACCGTCTGGTAGCCCGGTCCCGGTTCGGAGATATCGTCGCCCCAGTCCTCCAGAGCCACGCGGTCGGGAAGGATCAGGTCGGCCATCGCACTGGTGTCGTCGAAGAACGGCGAGAAACTGACCACGAATAGGTCATCTGCCTCGGCGATAGCCTCTTTCAAATGCACAGAATCGGGCAGCCCATGAACCGGGTCTGCACCGTGCAGCAGTAACAGCTTCGTCTGGCCGCTGCGGATCTGTTCGGTAACGCGCGTCCAGTCTTCCAGGCTGCCTGCCGTGCTGGCGTTGGGTACATCGGACCAAGGACTGGCAGGATTGAATTTGAGCCCGCCCTTCTTTCCGGCGCTGCCCACCAGATGGTTCAGCGCGTAGATCGCTTCAAGGTTGAAGAGGCCGTTGCTCTGTGCACCGGCCGAACCACCACCGATGGCGATGCTGGGCTGGCTGGCCGCAAATTTGCGGGCCAGGTCTTTCAAGAACTCCACCGGGTCGCCGCCAGTCATTTCCGAGGTCAGCCCAGCCAGAGGGGCAACGACTTCGGGCCTAAACACTTCCAATGTCTGTCTGCCGGAACTTCCGCCGACGAACGAGTCAATATCGACACGGCTGTCTTGTAGACCTTCCGAGACGATCACCTGTGCCAAGCTCATTGCCAGGTAGCCTTCCCAACCGGGCCGCACCGGCAGCCATTTATCGGCGCTCGCCGCGGTCATGGAGAAGCGGGAATCTATCTGATAGAACATCCCCCGGTCTCTTCCTGCTCCCTGGCGGAACTCACCGTACCCGCGACTGAAGCGGGTGGGAGAGACCCAGGTTGAAAGGAAGTCGGCGCCAAAGGACAGGATGAACTTACTGTTGTCAAAGTCCAGGTCGGGCAGGGTGTCTTGATCAAAGACGTTCTTGATCGCTGCCCGGTAGGTGTTATTGTCAATCGCTTCGAAGCCCAGCCGTTCGCTGCCGATGGCGCTGGCGAACCGGTCGGCCAGAAGGGCCATGTGCCCTCTCAACGGCGCCGTAATGAACACCGAAGACGAGCCATTGGCTTGAAGAGCGCTACGCAGAGTGTCCATCCCGTTGGGCTGCCAGTTGATGGGTTGGTACTCTCCGGAACCGCGGGGACCACTACGACGCATGGCCGTGGGTATGCGGTCGGGATGGTAAAGGGCTTGCAGGCCTGCCTCGCAGCGGGCGTGCAGCTTGCCTTCATTGGTCGGGAAGTATGGGTTCCCCTGAATCATCTTTGCGCGGCCTTCCATCACCCTGACAACGATACCCTCGCAGGATGGGCAAGTCCGGCACAGGCTCGCATACCAGTTGTCATTCCCTCGAACCAAGTCTTCGGGCAGGCGGACAGAACTCTGGATTTCCAGTTCTCCGTCGCGGATGCCAAAGCCCTCACAGGCAACGGCTCCCACCGCACCTATGCCGGCCCAAGCAAGAAAGTTTCGCCTGGTTAGTTTCATCTACCTATGACCCTGTTTTGCATCTGAATTCATTACTTGTGACAGACCGTGCAGTCTGTGGGTGCGCTGTTCTCACGGTGACAATCAAGACAGGTACCCATCTTCAGTGACTGGCCGGCCTTGGGTTGCACTACGTCTTTGTTGCCGACATCGCCGTGACAGATGGTACACGTCTGGGCGACATCCGGTGTCGTGGCAAGCATTTCTCCGTTGATCCCATATTTGACTGGGATTTCTTCATCGGTGAAGTACCTGATATGGGCTTCATGTATGAATCGGACATGGTCCGGGAGGCGATGAACCCGTTCCCAGTCGATCGGCGTATCTGTTTCAAAGGCAGTTCTTACTTTTTCGATCTCTGCCTGGGCGGTCACTGTGCCGCCGTCGATGTCTTTATGGCAGAAGAGGCACGTTTCCACGGCAGGAACTGTGGCTGCTTGTCCCTTGGTTACGTTCCGGTGGCAGAACTCACACTGAATGTTGTTCTCTGCAACGTGGACCGTGTGGGGGAAGGCCACCGGCTGCTCCGGGGCGTTGCCAAGGCCAAACGGCGGGTTGGAAAACCAAGAGATCAGTAAAACGATAACTATAAAACCCATGATGACCGTTACGACCCCACCGGCAACCATCAGGGGCATCATTTTCCGACTTGGCATCATCTAGTTATTTGTTCCGTTCATCGTTTTCTTAAGTTCGCTCGTCATTATTGAATACAGGGGATTATCAGGCTGCTCTTGGAGCAGCTAGATAAAGACCCTGCTGTAGATCTTCTGGACGTCCAATTGGGCGTTGATCATCAGTATCAGAATCACCACGCCAGCAACGAACAATAAAGCAGCGAATCCGGTCATCGGCACTCGCAGTTTTTGAGCCGACTCCGGTATTTGGCCGCCCTGAATCATCGAGGGGATGATCGCGTGGGCTGTTAGCAATGTGATCCCGAATGTCAAAACGATCGGCAGGTAAATCCAGAACCACTGGAGGAACATGTGGATGTTATTCCACTCAACACTCGTTAATGCTTTTGGGTCGTCGAGCATAGATATCCGTCTTGACTAAAGTTCCGATGTTTTACGGGGGGATGCTAGGAATGGACCCGCGCGTAAAAAAGCCTCCGGTCAGAGGCCAGGTGAAAAATATCACAACGCCATATGGGTGTCAAGGGATTTCAGCTTCGGTTAGCCCTTTTTCCAGGCTCACCATGGCGGCATGATTTGAGCCTTTCTTCAGACTGGCGGATTGCTGTTAAACCAGTCGACGATCTCCGAACCGGTGGCAGACCAGACGTCCTGGTGGCCCATAACATGGCCCAGCGCCTCTTCCAGGTAGCCGATGCGGAACGGTTGGCCGATCAGCCACGGGTGGAGGTTGATGGTCATAAGACGGCCGTTGGACGCTCCGTCTTTATACATCACATCAAATCCGTCCTTCAGCGACTGGGCGAAGCGGTCAACGGTCACACGGCGGTTGGACATGGTGAACAGGTCGTCCATCTCCAGCATGGTCGGCAGGGCGGTCAGGCCGTCCCTCATGGGGTAGGGCTGTTCGTCGTTGACCCAGTCGCAGACGTAATCTATGCCAGCCTGGCGCAGCAGGTCGGGCGTCCTCTCCGACTCACCATAGTCGGTTCCGAACCAGCCTCGGGGGGTGGAGCCGGTGGCCTTTTCCATGGCCTCTATAGAGGAGCGGATGTACACCGTTTCGTGCTCCACTGACATCTGACTTGAGATCATCTGGCTGCCGGAGATACCGTGGGCGATTATCTCGCAGCCGCGACCCTGGCAATGCTTCACCAGATACGGATAGCCTTCTGCGGTCTGGGTGTCCATGGCCACGGTGGCCTTGATACCAAGGCTGTCCAGCACGTCCAACACCCGGAATATTCCCACCCGGTGGCCGTAATCACGGTGCGAGAACCGGGGGTAGTCCGGGAAAGGCCGAACGCCTAGGCCTCCGGCTTGGTCGGCGCTGAAGCTGCCTTCCGGCTGCTCCCATTCTGTGTGTTCCAAGGTAACGATCACGCACAAGGCAACCTTGGCGTTATTGGGCCAGCTAAGTTTGCCTCTGGTTGAAATCGGGGACCACTCGTGGTGCGGGTGGTCCATCCCTAGTCGTCTTTCAGCGGGCATGGGTACGTCTCCCGTTAGCTTAATCAGTGTTGGACTTTAGACCCTGTACTGCTTGGCGTGGTCCACGGCCTCGTCGTAGTTATTCTTGATGTAATACTCGGCGATGTCGTCTGCGGTGGTCATCCAAACGTCACTGTGGGACGTTATATAGCTGAGTATCTCGTCCAGGTATTTGATCCGGTGGGGCTGGCCGATCAGGAATGGATGAAGGGCGATACACATCACCCGGCCGCTCTCGGCGCCTTCCTTATATAGCTGGTCGAACTGCCGCTTGCAGATCTCCGCGAAATAATCGGCCTCGTAATTGACCCGGAATAACGGCGAGTCGTTCAGCTCGATTGAATACGGGACCGAAACGAGCTTCCCCGACTCCACGCTGATTGGCACTGGCTGATCGTCGTGCATCCAGTCGGTGTGGTAGATCAGGCCGGCCTCGGCCATCAGGTCGGGGGTGCGGACAGTGCCGGAGATGGCCGGGCCCAGCATCCCTTTCAACTGTTTGCCGGTCTGCCGTTTCAGTGTTTCTATGTTGTCCCGATAGAACTCCCGCTCCTCCTCTTCCGTATAGGCATAGAGGTAACGCGTGTTATAGATGCCGTGAGTCATGAAATCATAGTCGCGTTCCACCATGGCGTCGCGGATCTCCGGGAAGTGCTCCAGAACTGCCAGGTTCAATGACACACAACTGCGGATCTTGTACTGGTCCAAGACCTCAAGCATCCGCCAAAACCCGACCCGATTGCCGTAGTCCCGGTAGGAATACTGCTGCACATCGGGGTATGGCGTGCGGGGCCATGGGTCGCGGGGGCCATGCTTCAGAGGCATGTATTCGTAGTGTTCAACATTGGGTGCGATCCACAGCGCCACCCGTTCGCCGTTGGGCCATTTGATGGGCGGGCGCTCGATTATCGGGCTGTAATCTACTCGATGCGGAGGAAGGGACATGTTCTGGATGCCTCCTAGTTTGATGGCTCCGGCG
>Ga0308135_1000057_pt1 | contig 10253 bp, 20 predicted proteins | sample CB4_937_3310_MT_FD_202496 | JGI IMG/M metagenome (GOLD analysis project Ga0308135, IMG submission 202496) | Metatranscriptome of marine microbial communities from Western Arctic Ocean, Canada - CB4_937_33.10 (Metagenome Metatranscriptome) | ecosystem: Environmental > Aquatic > Marine > Oceanic ... | reverse complement strand
GTACTTTCTGTTGCAGTAGAGCCCAAAACTCGAACCGACCAGGAAAAGATGTCGGCCGCATTGGTTCGACTCGCTGATGAAGACCCCACGCTCGTCGTCTCTTCAGACGAAGAGAGTGGTCAAGTCATTCTTGCTGGAATGGGTGAACTCCACCTCGACGTTATCGTCGAGCGAATGCGACGTGAGTTCAATGTTGATGCAACGGTTGGCGCTCCTCGAGTTGCTTACCGAGAGACCGTTACGAGGGTCGCAACTGCCCAGGGTAAATTGGTCAAGCAGACTGGTGGTCACGGACAGTTCGGTGACTGCACGCTGCGACTCGAGCCTGTTGAACCGGGCGCCGGGTTGCTGTTTGAATCTGAAATCACTGGTTCAACCCTACCTCGTGAGTACTTCAGGCCAATCGAGCAAGGCTTCCGTGAAGCTGCCCGATCTGGTGTGATCGCCGGATACCCGGTTGTCGATATGAAGGCAGTGCTGGTAGACGGTTCGTACCACGAAGTTGACTCTTCAGAAATGGCTTTCAAAGTGGCTGCCTCGATGGCGTTCAAGTCCGCTATGGCGAAGGGCAAACCTGCCCTTCTTGAGCCGATCATGAAGATTGAAGTTGTTACTCCTTCTGAATACCTTGGTGATGTACTTGGAGACTTGAACTCCAGGCGTTCTCAGGTTCAGAACATGGAATCCCGTGGCGAAGCGCAGGCAATCGTTGCGTTTATCCCGCTCGCGGAAACCTTCCAGTACGCAACGCACGTTCGATCGATCACTACGGGTCGTGCCAGTTTCTCTATGGAGCTGGATCACTACTCGGCGGTGCCTAAGAACGTTGCAGAGAAAGTGACAGGAAACTAAGGAATGCCAGGACAGAAAATTCGAATCGTCCTAAAAGCGTTCGATCACCGACTACTAGACATCTCCGCTCAGCAGATTATGGAAACTGCGGAACGAACAGGTGCCCAGACAGCCGGACCGGTTCCTTTGCCAACGGCAAAGCGAAGGTTCACAGTGATTCGAGGGCCTCACGTACACAAAGACTCCCGAGAGTACTTCGAGTTGCGCGTTCACAAACGCCTTATCGACATCCTCGAGCCTAGCTCGAAGACGATCGATTCGCTAACGCGACTCAACGTGCCCGCTGGTGTTGATATCGCTATCAAGCTCTAAAAGCCAAATAGTACAAACGGTAAGCAAGAAAACGAAAATGACTATCGCTGGACTTCTCGGTCGAAAGATCGGAATGACAACCTACTACCACGATAACGGAACCGCTGAGTCGGTTACGGCAGTCGAGGTCGGGCCGTGTGTCGTCACGCAGGTGAAGACACAAGCTCGAGATGGCTACGAAGCTGTCCAGGTCGGATTCCTTGTCGCAAACAAGCTGAATCAGGCCGAAGCCGGGCATCAAGCCCGGGCAGGTGGCAAGTTCGTGCACCTTCAGGAATTTGGCGTGGATGACCTCGCTGAATTCGAAGTTGGGCAAGAACTGAAAGCCGACTTATTTGAAATTGGAGAACCGATCAAAGTGACCGGTACTTCTAAGGGCAAGGGTTTCGCTGGTGTTGTACGCCGGTGGAACTTCGCTGGTGGCCCAAAGACACACGGTCAGTCCGACCGTCACCGCTCACCAGGTTCAATTGGTGCAGGTTCCTCTCCGGGACGTGTATGGCCAGGAACCAAAATGGGTGGTCACTACGGTGTCGACACAAACACAATAAGAGGCCTGAGGGTCGTAGCTGCCGATGTCGAGAAGAACGTGTTGCTAGTTCGAGGTTCCATTCCTGGAGCAAAGAACGGCATCGTTCGAATCGAGAGGCAGGGTCAATAATGGATCTGCAAGTAAAAGACAACAAGGGCAAGATCGTTGGATCAGTCGCTGCAAGCGATCAGGTCTGGCGAGCCGAGAGCAACGACGCTCTCCTGCATCAGGTCATAGTGGCCCAGCAGGCGAACAAGCGTCGCGGTACTCAAGACACGCAGCAGCGTAATGATGTGAGCTTCTCAACGAGGAAGATTCGACCCCAGAAGGGAACCGGTCAGGCTCGTCAGGGCAGCAAGCGTTCTCCATTGCTTAAGGGTGGTGGTGTAGCCCACGGGCCGCACCCACGAAGCTACCGACAGCGTCTTCCTAAGAAGATGCGCCGACAAGCACTGCGAATCGCACTATCTGAGAAGATCCGTGACGAAGCGCTGACAGTTATCGACGCATTGACTCTGGATGCACCGAAGAGCAGCACTATCCGAGACATCGTGGCGGCGTTCGAGCTCAAGGGCCGAACACTTATCGTTACAGGCTCGACTGATCAGAATGTGGTCAGGTCGGCAAACAACATTCCAGGTGTCGAAGTGCAGACAGCTGCCCTGATGAACCCGCTGGAAACCACAAGTGTTCCAAACTTGATCGTTACCCAAGAGGCGCTGGAGGCTATCGATAGTCTCTGGGGCGAGAAAGGCAACGACTAATGAGTCTCGCTAACGTTCTACGACGCCCAATCGTTACCGAGAAGAGCACTCTTCTTGGCGAACAGGGTCGTTATGTATTTGAAGTTGAAACATCGGCTACTAAGCACGACATTGCGAAAGCAGTCGAGTGGGCATTCGATGTCAAGGTGGTCAAAGTGAACACCTTGAAAGTTCCAGGCAAGATGAAGCAATACGGTCGACGACCGTCGAAGCAGCCTGACTGGAAAAAAGCCATCGTATCTCTGCAAGCCGGCGATACTATTCAGCTGTTTGAGGGGGCATAAGGAATGGGACTGAAAGAGTTTAAGCCTACGTCTCCCGGTCGTCGCGATACAGTCGCCGACGATTACAAGGACGTCACAACGAGCAATCCTGAAAAGTCTCTGCTCGGAATAATCAAGAAAACTGGTGGTCGAAACAACCGCGGTCGAGTAACAGTTCGACATCGTGGTGGTGGGCACAAGCGCCGTTACAGAATTATCGACTTCAAACGCGATAAATCTGGAACAGCCACAGTACTGTCGATCGAGTACGATCCAAACCGAACGGCCCGGATCGCCCTCGTACTATTCGAAGACGGAATGAAGCGCTACATCGTTGCACCTAGCGGTGTGAAGGTTGGCGACACCGTTGCGAGTGGTGACGGCGTTCCTGTAACAACAGGTAACACGCGTTCACTGGGTTCATTCCCAACTGGTACGCAGGTTCACAATATTGAAGTTACTCCCGGTAAGGGTGGGCAGATGGTCAAGAGCGCCGGTGCGGTTGCTCAGGTCATGGCACACGAATCGGGATACACACTCGTTCGACTACCGTCGGGTGAGATGCGAAGGCTGCTGAGCACATGTTCAGCAACCGTGGGTCAGGTTTCAAACCTGGATCACAAAAACGAAAAACTTGGTAAAGCTGGTCGGAACCGTCACCGCGGTCGCCGCCCAACCGTTCGAGGTTCAGTAATGAGCCCGGCAGCTCACCCGCATGGTGGTGGTGAAGGACGTTCCGGTATCGGAATGCCTGGACCTAAGACCAAATGGGGCAAGCCGGCACTTGGTGTACGTACGCGTCGAAACAAGCGCACGAACAAATTTATCCTGAGGCGGAGGTATGACCGCTAGAAAACCGCAAGGTTTTTTGGCAGTCGAGACTTAACAGATGTCACGGTCAATCAAAAAAGGTCCATACGTAGACCCTAAACTGATGAAGAAGGTAGCTGCAATCCAGGCTGCTGGTTCACGTAACGTGATCCGAACTTGGGCGCGCGCTTCAATGATCATGCCTGAAATGGTCAGCCTGACTATCGCCGTCCACGACGGACGTCGGTTCATTCCAGTCCTCATTACAGAAAACATGGTTGGTCACAGGCTCGGTGAATTTGCACCTACCCGAACCTTCCGTGGTCACATCGGTCGGTCCGATCGGACAACGGGTTAGATATGGCGATAGCAAGAACAAAAAACGTAGGAATATCCGATTACAAGCTCAGGCTTGTAATAGATCAAATTCGCGGCAAGATGGTTGTCGACGCATACCCAATGCTTCGATTCATGACCAGCCCTGCCGCAGCTGAGATCCTGAAGATTCTCAAGGCTGCAGCTGCCAACGCTGAGAACAACGACCTCCAGTCTCTAGAAGACTTGAAGATCGTTCGAATCACCGCTGACAAGGCAACCTGGGTACGACGCTTCAGGCCCAAGGCACGAGGCCGTGTTGGTGCATTCGACAGGCCGACATCTCACATCACCATCGAAGTCGATGAGGTAAGGATCTAGATATGGGTCAAAAAACACACCCGATCGGGTTCCGACTCGGCGGCGTACAAGATTGGCGAGCACACTGGTTTGCCAGCAAGGCATCGGACTACCGACGTCTTACTGAAGAAGACCAGAAGATTCGTGGACTGATTCAGGATCGATACGCTGAATCTGGTGCCATTTCTCGTGTTGAGATTGAACGTGGCGCGCAGGACTTGGTCGTAACGATCAACACTGCACGACCCGGAATCATCATCGGACGAGGTGGTACGCGAGTCGATGAGCTTCGAGGCGATCTCGAAAAGCTCACCGAGAAGCGATCACGACTAAATATTCAAGAAATCCGACAGCCAGAACTCGATGCGACCCTCGTTGGTCAGTCGATTGCTGAACAGCTCGAACGACGTGTCGCCTACAGGCGTGCGGTTCGTCTTGCAATGCAGCGCACAATGCAGTCGGGTGCACTTGGCATCAAGGTTGTTGTTTCAGGTCGACTCGGCGGTGCCGAAATCGCCCGAACCGACAAGCAGAAGGAAGGTCGAACGCCGCTTCACACGTTGCGTGCGCAGATCGACTTCGCAGTATCTGAAGCTAAGACAACCTTTGGTGTTGTTGGCGTCAAGGTGTGGATTTACACCGGCGACATGATTCCTTCAGCTGAAAACCTGCGAGCACGTGCACAATCACGACTCTCGCTGGGCGCTTCGCAAGAAGGTCAGGGCGCACAGGGCGGCAGTCAGAAACCTTCTGGCGGCGGCGGTGGTCGCTCCGGCGGTCGCAGCGGCGGTGGACAATCATCTGGTAAAGCCAGCGGTGCACGTAATGACGGGGGCAAAAAGTAGACATGCTTCAGCCAAAGCGCACAAAGTTCCGTAAGGAACACCGAGGTCGAATGAATGGCATTCGAACCAAGGGCTCGACGCTGGCATTCGGCGAGTTCGGTCTCAAGGCAGAAGGTCCCGGTTGGGTCACTGCTCGAGAGATCGAAGCAGCTCGACGTGCCATTACCGGTTATGTAAAACGTGGCGGACAGCTCTGGGTACGATTGTTCCCGGCAAAGCCCGTCAGCTCCCGACCTGCTGAAACCCGCATGGGTGGTGGTAAGGGTGCAGTTGATCACTGGGTAGCAGTGGTACGACGTGGACGAATGCTCTACGAAATTGCCGACGTTCCGGAAGCGGATGCGCGTGAGGCCCTGCGAAGAGCAGCCCACAAGCTGAGCATTCCAACGAGGATCGTCGCTCGGAGTGAAGAATTTTAAGGATGCTCGATTACGGGATCGCACCAAGTGACCCAAAAGTCTGGCAGGAACTGAAAAACGATGCGGATTAGCGAAGTAAGAGAATTAAATGACACCGAACTCGTAAAAGAGCTCGGCGATCAGGAACGCGCCATGATGAACCTCCGGTTCCGCAAGGCGACAATGCAGTTGACGAACACGAACGAACTCGGGGTAACCCGAAAGACAATTGCGCGCATCAAGACAGTGCTTCGAGAACGCTCGATCACTACAACCTTGGAAGCCGTACAGGGTGCCGTTACGGCAGAAGGAGAATAGGTTGGCGCGCAAACAGCAAACCGGCACTGTTCTGAAAGACAAGAACGACAAGAGCGTTGTGGTTGGCGTCTCTTGGTTGCAACGTGACCGAATTTACAAAAAGGCTCGACGTAAGCTGACCAAGTTTGTCGTTCACGACGAACAGAACGCAGCGACCGTAGGTGACCGTGTATTGATCGAGGAAAGCCGACCGGTTTCCAAGACCAAACGATGGCGTCTGGTTAGCATCATCGACAAAGTCGACGTTGCTGAAGTACAGCCTTCCGACATCGTCAGTGAAGCTGCTCTCGCAGGTGCAGATGAATCTGATGAAGGGTCTGAGGACTAGAAATGATTCAGAGAGAGACACGGCTTAAAGTCGCCGACAACTCTGGCGCACGAGAGGTGCTTTGCATCAACATCGTCGGAGGAAGCGCGCGTCGTTACGCAAGTCTGGGTGACGTGATCACCTGCACAGTAAAAGATGCTCAGCCCGGTGGCACCGTAAAAATGCACCAGGTAGTAAAAGCTGTCGTTGTTCGAACATCGAAAGAAGTTCGAAGAGCCGACGGTTCATATATCAGGTTCGACGACAACGCATGCGTGATCATCGGTGACGATGAAAACCCTCGTGGCACTCGGATCTTTGGCCCGGTAGCACGTGAACTTCGAAACAAGAAGTTCATGCGCATCGTGTCGCTGGCTCCGGAGGTTCTATAACCAATGAGTCAGACACGTATTAAAAGAGACGACGAAGTACTCGTAATCTCAGGAAAAGATAAGGGCAAGCGTGGCTCTGTGATTCGAGTTCTTGTTGAAAAGAACAGAGTCGTGGTTGAAGGCGTAAACATGGTTACTCGCCATGTGAAGGCACAACCCGGCGTGGCACAGACCGGCATGGTCCAGGGAGAGGGATCAATCTCACTCTCTAATGTAATGCTCATCGATCCAAACACCGGCATCGCCGGTCGCACTGGTCAGAAAGTCCTCGAAGACGGGACAAAAGTAAGGGTGGTCAAGAGTGGCAAACGCTCCTGACAATAAAAAAGAAGAACAGGCAGTAGAGGCAAAGGCTTCTAAACCTGCAGTCAAAAAGGCAACGGCCAAAAAGCCGGTAGCCTCCAAGGCGAAAGCCAAGACCGCAGCGAAGAAACCCGCCGCTACGAAAAAACCTGCAGCAAAAAAGCCAGCAGCTTCTAAAGAGCCAAAGGCCGAAGCAAAGCCAAAAGCCAAAGCGAAAGCCAAGGCCGGTGTTGTAGACGTTCCCCGCATGAAACAGCTTTACCGCGATGACGTGGTAGAAGTGCTCATGCGTGATTTCGGCTACAAAAACGTAATGGAAGTGCCGAAGCTCGATAAGATCGTGCTGAACATCGGACTCGGTGAAGCGCTCGACAGCAACTCTGCTGTTGGTGCAGCAACCGGCGATCTTCAGAAGATCACAGGCCAGAAGCCGCTCGAAAACAAAGCCAAAGTTTCTATCGCAAACTTCAAACTACGTGAAGGTTCTGTAATTGGAACTTCGGTAACCCTTCGTGGCAGCCGAATGTGGCAGTTCTACGATCGCTTCGTGAACGTAACGCTCCCTCGTGTGCGTGACTTCCGAGGTATCAGCCGAACTGCTTTCGACGGTCGCGGAAACTACTCTCTTGGAATGCGCGATCAGTCGACATTCCCTGAGATTGACTACAATGAAATCGATCGTATGCGTGGTATGCAGCTGACATTTGTCACTACTGCTCGTAGCGACGAAGAGGGGCGCCGGCTCCTTGAACTACTCGGCATGCCATTTGCGCGTGTTGATGAGCCCGTTGGGGCCCTCTAAACCATCTGGAGATATTTGTATTGGCTAAGAAGTCGATGATCGAAAGAGAAAAGCGCCGCCAGAAATTGGTAGATACTCACGCGGAAAACCGCACAGAGTTGCGCAAGATTTCGATCGACATTCACCGAACCCCCGAAGAACGCTTCGCCGCACGCCAGGAACTGGCAAAGCTGCCCCGCAACTCTGCAAAGGTTCGACTGCGTAACCGTTGTGCTGTAACAGGCCGACCGCGCGGATACATGCGTTTTTTTGGCCTTTCACGAATCACCTTCCGCGAACTTGCACTGAAGGGCGAACTGCCTGGAATCCGCAAGGGAAGCCTGTAATAGCCGTTAGCTAGAGAGAATCGATTAAGGTGCCAGTAACAGACCCCATAGCCGACATGCTCACCCGTATCCGTAACGCGGTACAGGTGCACCATGAATCACTTGAACTCCCTGCATCACGCATGAAGTCTTCTTTGTTGAAGCTCATCGCTGACGAAGGGTTTATTTCAAGCTTCTCGGCACTCGAAGAAGACGGTCCCGAGAAGAAACTCGAGATCCAACTTCGATACTACGAAGACAAAACCCCTGTAATTCAGGGACTCAAACGCGTAAGCAAACCTGGACTCAGAGTTTACGTGGGTAAAAACGAAGTGCCTCGGTACTTCGGCGGCCTCGGAGTGGCATTCATGTCTACTTCCAAGGGCGTAATGACGGGCCAACAGGCACGTCGACAGGGTGTCGGTGGAGAACTGCTTTTCTACATCTGGTAGAAACAGTCCTCAACCAATATTTGCAAGAACAACTAGAAGAAATCGAAATTACGAGAGAAGATCTAAAGTGTCTCGAATAGGTAGAGCCCCAATAACAGTGCCAGATGGCGTTGACGTAAAAGTCGACGGCACGACGGTCACTGTTAAAGGCAAGGTCGGCGAACTCACGCGAACCCTGCCGGCGACAATGAAAATTGACCTGACCGACGGAGTAATCACAGTCGCCCGTCCTAACGACGATCCCGACCAGCGAGCGCTTCACGGTCTAACCCGAAGCCTGCTGAACAACATGGTTATTGGCTGTTCAGAAGGGTATTCGAAGCGCCTCGAGCTGATCGGTACTGGTTACCGAGTACAGCAGAGGGGCAAGGCGTTGGAAATCAACGTGGGCTACTCCCACTCGGTTCCGATCACACCGATCGGCCTCAACATACTCGCAGCCGATGGTCAGGCGTTCATCAACATTACCGGCCCGAGCAAAGAAGACGTAGGCGAGCAGGCTGCTCAAATACGCAAGGTACGAAAGCCCAACCCATACACGGGTAACGGCATCAAATATTCAGACGAAGTCATCCGACGCAAGGCTGGTAAAACAGCAGTTGGAAGTGGTACGTAATCATGGGTAACCGAAAATTCGACACTCGAAAACGGTGGATTAGGCACAGACGTGTTCGTAAGAACGTACGTGGAATTGCCGCTCGACCAAGACTCGCTGTTTTCCGAAGCAGCAATCATATTTACGCTCAGGTTATCGACGACGATCGCGGCCACACGCTGGCAGCGGCTACTTCGCTCGATCTCAAGACAAACGACACGAAGATCGATGTTGCAAAGGTTGTCGGTGGCGCAGTAGCCAAGGCAGCACTCGCAGCAGGTATCACCAAGGTTGTATTCGATCGGGGTGGCTACAAATATCACGGCCGCGTCAAGGCACTTGCCGACGCTGCACGCTCAGAAGGACTTAGCTTCTAACATGACCTCACAGAACGATAACCGCGGCGGCGGCGGCCCTCGAGGCGGCGGCGGCGGTGGCGGACGTGGTCCCGGTGGACCAGGCGGACAAGGTGGCGGTCGCGGTCCCGGTGGACCAGGCGGTCAAGGTGGTGGACGTGGTCCCGGTGGACCAGGCGGTCAAGGTGGTGGACGTGGTCCCGGCGGACCAGGCGGTCAAGGTGGTGGACGTGGTCCCGGCGGAGAACGCCGAGGTCGTCGACCAAGACGTGACGAAGAAGACTCAGGTCTCGTCGAACGCGTTGTAAAGATCCGAAGGGTTTCAAAGGTCGTCAAGGGTGGCCGAAACCTCACATTTAACGCAATGGTTGTAGTCGGAGACGGCAACGGAAACGTTGGCGCAGCTCTCGGCAAAGCCGGTGCAGTTCCCGACGCTGTTCGCAAGGGAACCGCATACGCCAAAAAGGCAATGGCCCACGTCGAGCTGAACGGCCCGACGATTCCACACGAGATCACGTCTAAGTTCTCAGGCGCAAAGGTGCTCTTGAAGCCCGCTGCTCCTGGTACCGGTGTGATCGCTGGTGGTGGTGTCCGCGCCGTGATGGAGGCAGTTGGTGTCAAGGACGTTCTTTCTAAGACGTTCGGTTCAGCCAACACCATCAATATCGTAAAGGCCACACTCGAAGCACTTGCTCAGCTCCGCGACCCTGTCGCTGCAGTTGAACGACGCAAGGGTGTTAGCAAGCCTGCTGAAGAAGCAGCTTCCTAGAGACTGATTACCATGGCCAAACTACGCATTACCCAACTTCGAAGCGGTATCGGCACGAAGCCTGCACAACGGGCTACGCTGAAGGCACTCGGACTCCGAAGAATCCGCCACGAGGTTGTCCAGAACGACAGCCCACAGATTCGCGGAATGATCGCAAGAGTCATTCACCTCATCTCAGTTGAGGAAACGAAGTAATTATTCAG
>Ga0308135_1000054_pt1 | contig 10623 bp, 9 predicted proteins | sample CB4_937_3310_MT_FD_202496 | JGI IMG/M metagenome (GOLD analysis project Ga0308135, IMG submission 202496) | Metatranscriptome of marine microbial communities from Western Arctic Ocean, Canada - CB4_937_33.10 (Metagenome Metatranscriptome) | ecosystem: Environmental > Aquatic > Marine > Oceanic ... | reverse complement strand
CAGGGAGCAAAGGACTGGTTCAGACAGAATTCTTTGGTGAAATCCAAGGCGGCCTGGGCTGCGCCGATGTAGGCAGCGGCAAAACCGATGCTGAAACCCTGGGTCACACCGGTGTAAAAACCCTGACCGGGCTCACCCAGCACGCCGTCTTTGGTGACGACGCAATTGTCCAACTTCATGCTGGGACTGACAGTTCCCCGCATGCCCAAAGTATTCCATTCATCCAACTGGGAAAGCCCAGAAACATCATTTGGTATCAAAGCCAACAACTGCGACCCCACAGGGTCTGACGTGTTACCGGCGTTGCAGTGAATCATGTAACGGTGTGCGCCGCCCGACATGGTGCAGAAGTGCTTCACGCCGTTTAGCACGTAACCCTCACCGTCCGGGGTGATGGTTGTGTGGCGAAAGGCGGAGCCTCCCCTAGTTTCAGGTTCACTGCCCCAACTGCCAAAGAGCTTGCCATCATCGACAATCTCCGGGTAGTACATGGCCCTCTGTTTGTCGGTGCCCAAGGCGTCGATGAACCGCATAACAGTTGAGTGCATGTGCACGGTCATGCCGGTGTTGGTGCAGCCGCCGGCCAGCTTTTCAATGATCATGACGTAGGTCAGCATGTCCAGCTCGTGACCGCCGTACTTCTTGGGTATACCAATGGTCAGCAGGCCGTTCTGCCAAACGTCATGCCAGCTTTCTTTGGGATTGGTGCCGCTGGCGTCCACCTCGGCGGCGCGGGGCGCTAGGCACTCATGTGCGATGCGTTCCGCTGTATCAACCAACGCTTGTTGGTCTTTGTTAAGAGCCGGGCTCATGGAAACTCCTAAGAAACTCCTGGAAAACTCTTGCTTAAATCTGGCATGCTGCCAGACGCCTAATCTTCAGGATAGGTCAGCCGCAGCAGGGTGTGCCGCCGATTGGTGGTGTGGGGCCTGACCTGCTCCGGCCAGCGGCCCAACTCAACTGCTTCTCCCCATTCCGGGGAACTGAGAATCTCCGGACTCTCAATCTCATACATGGCATGAAAACGGGGCTGGCCATCGGGTGAGACAGTCTGGGTCTTACCCCCGATCAATACTTGAAAGGCCTGGGCCTCGAACCGGGTGATGGGTCCCACTCCGGAGATCTTGCCCAACTCCGGGCAATGCTCGGTGTTGTAGACCTCATGGAACAAGGCCTCTTTGGCCGGGTCGACGTCCATGCTTGCAATGAAGAGGTACTTCGATTTCGGGGCCATGGCCAGCCTCCTGCTATTTTCGATTTTTAAGCCGCGACTTTTACCTAGGCGGGCAGCCTAGAAAGGTCGGCGGTGGGAGAACTCAACTTCCTCGTTGGTGATGAACTCCAGCAAAACAGCTTTGCCCTCTTCCTCGGTGACCTTGCGGGCCCGAGTGAAAGCGGCGCTGATCTGGTTGGGGTCTGTGATGCGCTCAGCGTAACCGCCCATGGCCTTGCCCAAGTCGGCGTAATTGCCGCCCAGGTCTCGGGTGCCGTAGAGATTATGGGAGTCGGTCATTTGCTTGGTTTCAACGGCCATGGTCGAGTTGTTCAGCACCACGGTGATGATTGGAATGTTGCTACGGACGGCAGTCTCAAAGTCCAGACCAACCATACCGAAGGCGGCATCGCCCATGAAGTTGACACAGACTTTTTCCGGGGCGGCCAGCTTGGCGCCGATGGTCAGACCCAGGCCGGTGCCCAGGCCGTGAGACTTGCCCCAGCCCAGGTAGGTTCGGGGGCCGTTTGACCGGTAGAACGGGGTCAACTGGTCGCGGGGGCTGCCCGAGTCGTGGGTGACGATGGCGTCTTCCGGCGGAATCGTGTGCATGAAGTCCCAGATGACCCGGTACGGGGTCATGGGAGTTGAGCTATCAGAGAGCTTGGCCCGCCACTGGGCCAGCCAGCCTTCACGCTCTGACTGAACTTCCTTCGCGGTGGACTGGTCGTCTTTGCGGCTGTTGCCGACGATGGCCTGGCAGGCTTCAATCAACTGTCGCAAGACCAACTTGGCGTCGCCGACGATGGGCAGGTCGATGTTGTAGTCCTTGTTGATGTCTGACGCGTCGTTGGTGGCCTGGATCAATGTCTTTCCGGACGGTATGTTCATAACCATGCCGTGCTTGGTGAAGCTGGTGCCAATACCGCAGATCAGGTCTGACCGGCGGATGAAGTGGTAGGCGTGTCCGGAGATGGTCGGGCCAGTGCTGCCCAGGGCCAACGGGTGGACCTCCGGGAAGGCGCTCTTGCCCAACAATGTGCTGGCTACCGGGACCTGTAGCAATTCTGCCAGCTCCAGCAGTTCATCGGTGGCCTTGGCGTAGAGCACACCTTGACCGGCCATGATCACCGGGTAGTGGGCAGCGCAGAGGGCTTTGGCAGCGGCTTCAACGTCGGCCGGGTTGCCCTGGCTAACGGTGGGACGACTTGGTACGTAGTAGAAAGACTCTTCGCTGACTTCTTCCAGCGCCACATCGGCGGGAATCTCAACAGCCATGGGGCCGCCCCGACCCTGACGCAGCCCGGCGAAAGCCCGGCGCATGATATCTGAGGTTCGGTCGGCCACGTTAACTTGTTCGATGGCCTTGGTGATGTCGGCATAACCCTTGAGTGAGTTGTAATGAGGTGCGACGCCGGCTCTGTCTCGTGGGTGGCCCAGGGGTAGCAGTAGTATCGGCACGGAGTCGGAAAATGAGGTTGCGATACCGGGGTAGGCGTTTTCAGCACCCGGCCCGTATTGCATGGCAAACACGCCCATGTGGTCGCCGTTGCTAACGCGACTGAGGCCGTCGGCGATTCCTACACCAACGCGCTCTTGGCGGCAGATGATGGGCCGGATCCCACCAAGGGCGGCGGCTTCAATCACTGGGGTTGTCGGGAAACAAGGAAGGTACTGAACGCCCTCCCGCTTTAGAATCTCTGTTATGGCTTCAATCGTGTTCAATTGGGGCCGCCTCCTGATTAATGTCGTTGTTTAAGTTTCTATTGACGTTGTTAATGATGTTTCAGCGTGGCTGAAACGGCATAGTTTCAGGGCTCATGGGGTTAGGGAAACAGTGCAAATCACAACCCTAGTTTTTAGCCACGGCGAGTATACCACCGCTCACGAATGGAGGCATCAGCGAATCGACGTAGACCCGACCCGGAGCGGCCACTGGATTCTGAGGAGCGCCGTAGGTTGACCCTACCAGGGGAAACAACTGTCATTCAGAGGAGTGCCGTAGGCTGACCCAACCAGGAGAAACAACTGTCATCCAGAGGAGTTCCGTTGGTCGATGAAGAATTTGCCAACCTTCAACTTGTCAGACTCTTCACTCCGCTCAGGGTGAGACCGGAGGCCGTGAACGACGAGTCTTTTGTAGAACCGCTAATCCTGAGCTCCGACCAAGGTCGAGAGTCTCGATTTATCGGACTTGTCGAAGGACGTGTTTTCGGATGACCAATGAGTTACGCAGAATCGAGTGGTTCGACAGGCTCACCATGAGCGGAACGTTCCCTCACCATGAGCGAGTGGTTTGGTTGGCATATGAATGTTGGCGTAGGGGCAGGTTTCTAACCTGCCCTGTTTGTGCACGGCCAATTAATTGTGGCAACCAGGTTTTCTGCGTCCACGGTCGGCTGCAACGGCAAGGTTTGGCCTAACCGTGCCGGGCGGGTTATAAACTCGCCCCTACAGCGGTGCTCGGCTCGCGGCCTGGCTGCAAATCCCGTCATTCCTGCGAAGGCAGGAATCCAGATGACCCGCCAAAACCCTCTCCTGTACGGCAAGACAATCATCACGGCAACAGAATAATCCGCAAATGGTGGGCCTGTCGAACCATTGCCTATTCGCAGATTTGAATGCATGACAAGTAGAACTTCGTCTAAATCAGGCTGACGCTGAGCGCACTAATCCCGCCTGAAGCCATGCGTGGCCAACATTGTGCCAGCTAAGTCAGGCAGACCTATGCTGGATGGCTTTAGGCTTAAGCTTTATTCAGGGCTTCAATGCGGACTGCGGCCGGTTTCAGAATGGCGTAGAGGAAGTCGTTGGCGGGGGTGGGGATTTCCAGTTCCCGCGCCATGCGAACCACAGTACCGGTCAGTCCTTCCAGCTCCACGGGACGCTGGTCGGTGAAATCTTTGGCCATTGACGCGCGACCCTGACCAGGGAAGCGGTCCAGAGAATCCATGGCCCAGGCAAGAGAGTCGGGCATGATGGGAGCGCCGCGGGCTTTGCCAACGGCCAGTACCTCTTCAATGGCGTCGCGTATCAGTTGTCTGGTCTCCGGCTTGGTGCGCATCTCTTCATAGACGCAGTTGGCAGCGGCGCAGACGGCTGCGGACCCGGCGATGTACGCAAACTTTTTCCAGAGCATTCCGGGCATATTCTCGTGCAGGTTTACCCGCCAACCGGCTTCCTGGAAGCGTTGTAGCAGGTTTTCACCTCGGCGGCTGATGCCCACGTTCATTTCGCCGAAAGCCGCGATGCCAGGCCCGTTTTGAGTGACAACGCCCGGTTCAGAAATGCGACCTTCCATGTAAGCAGAACCGATCATGACGTGGTCTTCACCCACGGTCTCGGCTAATATCTCGCCGTTATCGATGCCGTTTTGCAGGGTCAGTACCACTGTCTCCGGGCCGATTAGGGGAAGGACAGCGGAGACGGCGTCCGAGTTGTGGTACATCTTGACTGTGAAGATCACCAAGTCTTGCTCGCCGACGCTCGACGTATTGCTTGTGGCATTGCCGGGAACAGTGAATGTGCCGTCTAATTGGCTCTCCACCCTTAGTCCGTTATCCTGGATGGCCCGCAAATGCGGCCCCCTGGCAATAAACGTTACTTCATGTCCGGCGCGGGCCAATAACCCGCCAAAGTAACCGCCGACTCCACCGGCCCCAATGACCGCTACCTTCATGTCCTCGCTGGCTCCTATGCCCATTGGTAACCCAACTCCCTCACTAAGTGATCAGTCCCTGTTTTAGTTTTTATCAATGATACAGCGATTTTAAATTCGGCTTAGTCCCGGTTTTCCACCGGGTGGCTAAATTTTTCTCGCAGGTCCCGCTTCAGTACTTTGCCCATGACGTTGCGGGGTAATTCTCCCACAAAGATTACGGAACGGGGCCGCTTGTAACCGGCCAGCCGCTCCCTGCAGAATTCGATGATCTGCTCTTCGGTGACGTGGTCGGATTGGCCAACGACTACCGCTCGTACCTCTTCACCCCATTCCACGTCCGGCACGCCAATCACGGCGGCGTCGTCTAGTTCGGGGTGAGAGCGCAGCACCTGTTCCACTTCTTCAGGTGAGATCATCTCGCCGCCGCGCTTGATGAAGTCCTTGGCGCGACCCGACAGAAATATGTAGCCGTCTTCGTCCTGGTAGCCCAGGTCTCCGGTGTAGATCCAGCCGTCGCGTATCGTGTCACGAGTGGCGGCTTCTTCCCGCCAGTAACCGGCCATCATTCGGGAGCCTCGGGCCACAATCTCGCCGTTCTCGCCTACCGATACCGTCTTTCCTTCTTCGTCCACGATGCTAACTTCCACATCGTCCAGAGGCTTGCCGATCGAGGTTAGGCGTTTCAGCTTGGTTTCGATCTCTTCCGGGCTGCCGTCCAACACGTGGTCGTCCGGCGGCAACATGGTGATGGTGGAAGCGGTCTCAGTCTGGCCAAAGGCGTTGATGAACCGTGCGCCGGGGAATTTCCCAATCGCGTCTCGAATTACTTCCAGGGGCATGGGGGCCGCGCCGTAGGTAATGACGCTGAGCGACGATAGGTCGTAGTCGCCAAAATTGGGGTGCTCAATCAGGTGCTTCAGCATGGTCGGTACCAGCATGGCCCGATTGGCTTGGTTCTCCTGGGCTAGTTTTAGCCATTCGCTAGCGTCGAACTGGCGCATCACCACCAACGTGCGCCCGCCGTAAACCGCAGCCAAAGCGGCTTGGAGTCCGGCTATGTGATAGAAGGGCACCGTGATGAGATTGCTTTCTTCGACGTCTGGGTCGGCTGGCTCAACGGTGGCTAGCAGGTACGACGAAAAGCTGTCATGGGTCAGCATCACGCCCTTGGGGACGCCCGTGGTGCCGGCGGTGAACATGATTACTGTTGTGTCTTCGTCGCCAGCCTCCGGGAAGTGCATCTGGTCGGGCGATGACTCGGCGAGAAATTCTTCGTAATTCTTGCCGTTCTCGGTGGCCTCTCCGTCCAAGATTATGATGCCTTCAGATAAACGACTGCCTTCCGGGACCAGCGGTAAATACCGTTCCCCCAGCAGGAGGCAAGTGGGCGAGGCAATCTCCAGCATCTGGGCCAGTTCGTCGGTCTTGGCCCTGAAGTTTACGGGCACGTAGATGGCGTCAAGCTGGGCCGCCGCAAAATAGGCTTCAATGCACTGATTGGTGTTTACCTGCATGGTCGCCACCCGGTCACCAGCGCCAACTCCCAACTCGGAAAGTCCGTTGGCCAGCCGGTTGACCCGCTCTGCCAGACCTTCAAAGGTGATGGTCTGGCCGTCAAATACCATTGCGGCGCGTTCTGGGACGATGGCCCCGGCAATGGTCAAAAATTCAGAGGTGTTCATCTATAAATTCTCGCGTAATTCCTGAAGTATCTAGCTGGTCAGCCTGGCTGCCAAACGGCTTTCAAGCTCCAGTGCTTTGGGCAGGTCCAGGTCCATCCCCTGGCGTAGCAACTGCTTCATTGCGGTCACTGCATCGGTCGGTAATTCTGCCAATTTGTCAGCCAAACGCCAGGCTTCATCTCTGAGCGACTCCGGTGGTGTCAGCCGGGTTATCAAGCCCATGGATAGCGCTTCTTCGCTCTCGATACGCCGACCCGTCAGCAGTAAATCCATGGCCCGCGATGTGCCGATTGCCCTGGGTAGAGTCTGGGTGCCACCGGCAGCCGGAATCATCCCCAGTTGGACCTCTGGTAGAGCAAACACCGTGCCCGTGGCAGCCAGCCGAATGTCGCACAGCAGGGCAATCTCTAGCCCGGAACCGATGCAGTATCCGTGTACTGCAGCGACGATTGGTTTATGCAAGTTTACCAGTTGCCCCCAAACGTCTCTTTCCCAGCGTACTTGCCGGGCAATCACCTGGGACGGCGCAGTGCCAAATTCGGTCAAGTCGGCGCCGGCACAAAAGCCGCGTCCCTCGCCGGTAATCAACAATGTTCGGATTTCTGGGTCCAGTTGGACTGTGGCTAGGGCTTCCGAGAAATCATCCCGCATCTGCACGTTGTAGGCATTAACCACCTGGGGACGGTTCAATGAGATATGGGCCACCGCACCGTGCACCTGAAACAGCAGGGTCTGGAAGCCGCCTGAATCAGGCCCAGTATGAGACATAGGTAAAGAGACTATGCCTCTGGGACGGCCCTGGCGTAGAGGTCGTCCAAATCTACTTCTGTATAACGAAGACCAATGTTCTCCAGGGCATGGGCGTCACTTACCGCCATCAACATCAGATCATGCTCCGACGCGATCTCTGAGACCTGGTCCTTGCGGATGTGCCAATTGTGGATGTAGTTGTCAATCTCGATGGCGTGGATATCCGGCTCAATCAGTATCTCTGGCGAGTAATAACCCGGATGGCAATACGTGCGAAACACGCCGCCACCGTCAGGCAGGAATAATTCAGCTACCTGGTACTCGGCAAAGGGGTTGGCTTCCGGGCGAATCTCAATCTCCCAGCCGGGCAGGATGACCACCTGACCGGGGAAATGCTTTTCCACTATCTCGCGGAGTTCCATGCCCCACTCCTTATTGTGATGGTCGGTGATACCGATGCCATCAATGCCTTGAGACTTGATCTGGTTAACGATCTTCTCCGCGATCTCAACGGTTGGCGGCACAAAATTGAAAGCCTCCCACGGGTGGGTGTGGAGGTCTAGTTTTAATTTCAAAGAGATTCCCTTTGCGTATCTCGCGTGACTATTGAGCGTTGTTGAATGAAAGGTGTTGAATCAGGACCCGGTGAATTCAGGGCCCGGTTTGTCTAAGAACGATTTTAACCCTTCGGCCCTGTCCGATGTGGATTGCAGTATAACGTTCAGGTCGGCTTCCAGTCTCAGACCCTGGTCTAAGGATAGGTCCAGACCCTTGCCAACGGCCTCTTTGGCGTATCGCGCGCCGATGGGACTACCGCCAGTTATCTGCGCTGCTATCTCCGAGACTATCTGACCCAAGTTTCTGGGTTGGTCGGCTACTCGGTTGACCAGGCCAATGGCCAAGGCCTCCGCAGCGTCGACCATTCTGCCAGTCAGCAGCATATCCCTGGCCCAGGACGGGCCAACCAACCTGGGCAGTCTTTGGGTGCCTCCGTCTTGGGGAAGGATACCCTTGGCCAGTCCGGAGAAGCCAAAACGGGCGGAAGGGACGCAAATGCGCAGGTCCCCCGCCAATGCAAGTTCCAAGCCCGGGCCGGTGGCATCGCCATTCAGGGCCACCAACACCGGAATCTTCAGTGCGGCAATTTTACTTCCGGTAGATTCAACGGTTTCTTCTTCGCCCTGTTCTCCGTGGCTCTCGTCGTGGTCTTCTCCCGGATTTTCTATAGAAAAGACTTCACCGGCGGCTGTCAGCACTAGCAGGCGTAGCCTGTCGTTCTCAGATATGAGGCGGCAGGATTCTCCCAAAGAGAAGGCCATCTCTGTATCGATCCGGTTGCCATTGTTCGGACGATTAAGCGTAATGGTTGCCAAGTAGGCGTCCAATGTGAGAGTCACGGAACCAATTGTGATAGTGTCGGCGATGGGAATTCCTCTTTGTGAACCTGTATTCAAGTCACCCGTATTCAAGACAATCCAAGAATCCATAAACACACCCAGGAACGTACCCAGGGCAGTTGTTGGCAAAGTGTCTGGGCGGCGGGTGTTACTCAACACCTGAATACTAGGCCGGACACACGAATGTTGACAAGGTCTTGTGCCCGCCCTAACATGAATTGGCACTCTCAATTCGGGAGTGCTAATTCTACGTGAGAATAATGCCGGGCTACCATATTTCCCCGGCGATTTAGAAGGAGGCCACGGTGGCAAACTTTACGCCATTGGGAGAACGTGTAGTGGTGAAGCCCAGCGAGGGTGAACAGACCACTAAAGGCGGGATATATCTACCCGATACCGCCAAGGAAAAGCCCCAGGAGGGTGAGGTCATCGCCGTTGGACCCGGCAGGGTCAGCGAGGATGGCAGCCGGATTCCCATGGAACTAGCCAAGGGAGACCGCGTCATTTACTCCAAGTTCGCCGGTACTGAGTACAAAGACGGCGACGACGAGTTACTGATTCTTCGGGAAAGCGACATTCTAGCCAAGATTGGCTAGCCAGCAACCCTAACTTTGAACCAAACACAGGGCGGGCATTAGCTCAGCCTTGACCTACCTGCAGGAGGATTAGGATGCCAGCAAAGAAGTTGGCCTACGCCGAGGAAGCGCGGAAAGCACTCCGTGTCGGAATCGACATTTTGGCTGATTCAGTTAAAGTCACCCTCGGTCCCAAGGGCCGTAACGTGGTGTTGGACAAGTCGTTTGGCCCGCCCCAAGTGTGCAGCGACGGCGTCACCATCGCCAAAGAAATTGAACTTCCCGACGCGTTTGAGAACATGGGCGCGCAGCTCCTGAAAGAAGCTGCCACCAAGACCAACGACGCTGCCGGTGACGGCACCACTACCTCCGTTGTGTTGGCCCAGGCCATCATCAATGAAGGTTTCAAAAACGTCACCGCAGGCGCCGACCCCATGGCCATCAAACGGGGTATTGAGAAAGCCGTTGCTTCCGTGGTTGCGGAAGTACAGACCATGGCCCAGGTTGTGGAGACTCGGGAGCGCATCGGCCAGGTTGCCAGCCTCTCCGCCCACGAAGAAGCCATTGGTGAAACCATTGCCGAGGCCATGGAAAAAGTCGGCAAGGACGGCGTCATCACCGTTGAAGAGTCTAAGGGATTGACCGACGACATTGAGTATGTCGACGGCATGCAGATTGACCGTGGTTACATCTCCCCTTACTTCATAACCAACCCAGAACGTATGGAATCAGTGATGGAAGACCCCACTGTCATCATCACCGATAAGAAGATCTCGGCCGTGGCCGACATGCTTCCCGCTCTGGAGAAACTGCTCCAGGTCGGCAAGAAGAACGTTGTAATCATCGCTGAAGACGTAGACGGCGAAGCCCTGGCCACCCTGGTGGTCAACAAGCTACGCGGTACCCTTAGCGTTCTGGCCATCAAGGCCCCTGGCTTTGGCGACCGCCGGAAGGCCATGTTGGAAGACATTGCCATTCTGACCGGTGGCACAGTGATCAGCGAGGAGACCGGTCAAAAGCTGGACGCCGCAACGGTTGAAGACTTCGGATCCGCCCGCACAATCACGGCCACCAAAGATGAGGCCACCATTGTTGAGGGTAGAGGTTCTGAGGATGCCATCCAAGGCCGCATCACCCAGATCAAAGCCCAAATCGAAGACACCACATCTGAATTCGACCGGGAAAAGCTCCAAGAGCGGATGGCCAAGCTGTCCGGCGGCGTTGCCGTGATCAAGGTTGGCGCAGCCACCGAGATCGAACTTAAAGAGCGCAAAGCCAGGGTCGAAGACGCCCTCTCAGCCACCCGTTCTGCGGTGGAAGAAGGTATCGTCCCCGGAGGCGGAGT
>Ga0308135_1000048_pt1 | contig 11038 bp, 10 predicted proteins | sample CB4_937_3310_MT_FD_202496 | JGI IMG/M metagenome (GOLD analysis project Ga0308135, IMG submission 202496) | Metatranscriptome of marine microbial communities from Western Arctic Ocean, Canada - CB4_937_33.10 (Metagenome Metatranscriptome) | ecosystem: Environmental > Aquatic > Marine > Oceanic ... | reverse complement strand
TCCAAATGGCGCCAATTCGACCAAAAGTGACCACTGGTGTGGTAGTCGAGATGTCCGGAACAAACCCGATCAAAGCGACCTCGTAACCAATGTCTGCCACTGATCTTTGAGAAAGGTCGGCAAATACTTGGTTGGAGACTGGCAGACTGACCGTTAAGCCTGGAGTGGGGTCGTCCAGCGTTAATAACGCTAGGTCACGGTGGCTGTCGTACCCAGTAACGGTGGCCCTTTGGTAGACGCCGCCTTCCACGGACACATCCACCCTGGATGCCTCTCTAATAACGTGCTCTGCGGTGATGATCTCAGTGGGTGAGATACGCACCCCAGACCCCTGGGAAAAAGCCAGATTGATGAAGGTGACTGCGCTCCGAATATCGCCAATGAATTCGCTGAAGTCTGGCTGAGGCTTTCCGGGCAATCCTTCCGGTCCCCTTGGGCCAACGAATCCGGGAAAACCCCTTGAGCCCGTTTCTCCAGTCCGTCCCTGCTCTCCCTGTTCGCCTTGTGGGCCTAGCTCTCCAGCTTCTCCCAATGGGCCCTGGCATGCCAGTAGCGTGAAAATGCCGATAATGATGAGCGCCATCATGGTAAGCCGGAGGCGTCTAGCCCGAATATTGCAGTCGGATGTTTTCAAGCTATACACTGGTTCCCGTTGAATAATCGTCGTGGCAGTTGCTCTGTCGTGCCTCGGCGTTTTTATTTGGCATGTTTATATACGGTTATCCAACAACTTTCCGATGTACCAACTAATTAACAGGCTGCCATTTTTCTACGGCTGGAGCATCTTATTTGCGGCCGGAAGTTCAATGGTTGTCAGAAACGCCGCTGCCAGTTTAACCCTGGCCGTATTCATATTCCCAATGTCTGAAGACCTGGGTTGGAGCCGAACGTTGATTGCTGGCGCTGCCAGCTTTGGCGGGTTGATGGCCATGGTAGCGTCGCCGATCACCGGGTGGGCGCTGGACCGGTACGGCGCCAGAGTGATACTCACCGCCAGCGTCATCGCTCTGGGTTTCTCCACTATGTCGTTGGCTTGGGCGACAGCGCCAGTAGCATTCTACCTGGCATACGGCGCAGGGCGCGTCCTATTTGCCAGTCCATTGAATATCGGTTGTTCGGTGATCGTGTCCCGGTGGTTCGTTAGGAAGCGAGGCCGGGCCACGGGAATCCTGTTCATGTCGCATTCACTTGGCATGATTACCTTTCCCCTTTTGGCTGGCGTTATGATCAGCTATCGTGGCTGGCAAGATGCTTGGACCGTGATGGGCCTGTTGGTCTTTGTGCTGGCTTTGGGGCCGGTCTCCATGCTGGTCCGGCAAAGCCCCGAATCTGTGGGTTTGCTGCCCGATGGCGATGAACCGGACCAACTGGAAGAAGGTGAAACTTCATCGCCGGCTACTGAAGAAGTGAGCTGGACGCTCCGGGAGGCGATGCGCACTCCCACACTGTGGCTCTTAGCCATATCCACCGGCTTTCTATACCTGCTGCAGTCCGGCACCAACATCCACCAGGCAGCCTTTTTCCTGGATCAGGGGCTTGGTGTAGGCGTCTCAGCCGCCTCAATCATCATGAACGCCATATTCACGGGTCTGGGCAGTCTGTTCTGGGGCTGGGTCGTCGACCGAGTGCCAGTGCGCTACACCTATGCCGGTGTCGCGCTGATGATGTCTGGGGCTCTGGTGATGTTTACCATGGCTGACACCGCGATTGAAGCCTTGGTTGTGGCTGCGATATTTGGGACTGCCGTGGGCGGAATATTGGTGGTGCCAGTGGTTGCCTACGCCAACTACTTTGGCCGTGGTTCGCTCAGCACCATCCGGGGCGTGACCGAGCCACTTGTCTCGCTGGGCCAGGCAATCGGCGGGCTATTCTCCGGCATCGTCTACGATGTGACCGGCAGCTACCGAGACGCCTTTATAGTCCTGGCAATAGTGGGTGCCGCAACCATTGCCCTGCTCCTATCAACCCGAGCTCCAAACCGCCAGTGCCGATAGAGGTAGAGAGCGGCAGTTAAGGGGTTCCGGAACTGCCCCTACTTAAACTCTGGCAGGACCTCTGCGGAGATGGTCTCCATGAGTCGTTTTAGGGCGGAGACATCTCCTGAGTTTAGGGCCAGCACTATGTGATCAACCCCGGCGTCTTGGTAGGCCTTGATGTTGGCTACCATCATTGCTGGGTCGTTCCCAGGGAGCGTGGTTCGGCTGGAATTACGGTCACTGGAAGGCTTGCCGTGCACTTCAACCTCAACTCTGGTTGACCAAGTCATCTGTGAAGCGTCACGACCGGCTGCGGTGGCGGCTTTTATTATCTCCTGCTTGGTCAGCGCGTAACCCTCTGGCGAAACACCGGTGGGATGCCAACCGTCGCCCCTAAGCGCCGTCCGATTGATGGCACCGGCGCTGGCTCCGCCAACCCATATCGGGATGCTGGACTGCACCGGTTTGGGTGAGAAGTAGAGGTCTGAAAAATCCCAACGCTTGCTCTGGTAGGTTGGCAGATGGTTGGACCAGAGCTCTTTCATGATGTCGATGCATTCGTTGGTGAGAGAGCCCCTCTCGCGCATGGAGATTCCCAGGGCATTAAACTCTTCGGTCATTGCACCCACACCAACGCCAAGGGCGAGCCTGCCTCCGGAAATCTGGTCCAGGGTGGCGGCGTACTTAGCCAGTTCCACCGGGTTGTGGTACGGCAGCACCAGAACTGAGGTTCCCAGTGTCACCTTTGAGGTGGTGGCTGCTAAGAATGAAAGGGTGGACATGGGGTGGTAGTAGGGCTTGTCAGCCAGCCGTTCACGTATATATCCCGTGTTGAAAAGGTGGTCCATGACCCAGACGGAATCGAATCCTAGATTCTCGGCCAGAGGGCCAAATTCCAAGACCTGTTTTGGGTCTTCGACGCCCCAGTTATTGGGAATAGTGACACCAAATTCCACGGGGAACTCCTCGTTTGGTTAGATGCGTGCTTAGACGTGTTGGTAGGCGGCATGGAACCGGTTTTTAGATCCCTAGAACAGAAACTAGGCTGTGTTTATGGCCTCGATGAGGCGGGCGGTCTCAACGGCAGCAACGGCCGTGTTGGCTCCCATGTTGCCCGACTTACCACCGGCTCGGTTCAGGGCCTGTTCCATGTTCTCGGTGGTGAGGACGCCGAAGATCACCGGCACACCGGTCTCCAAGGCCACGGAATTTATTCCTCCGGCAGATTGGCCAGCCACCATGTCGTAATGGGAGGTCTCGCCGCGAATCACTGCGCCAAGGCAAATAATCGCCTCGTAGCGGCCAGTCTTGGCCAAGGCTTTGGCGACCACCGACAGCTCAAACGAGCCGGGCACCCAACTGACTGATATGTCTTCGTCTCGGACTCCGTGGCGCTCCAAGGTTTCTACGGCCGAGTCCAGCAGTTTTCTGGTGATGATTTCGTTAAAACGGGCAACAACCAAGCCTACATGTAGGCCGTGGCCGTTCATATCGCCCTTAATCTCTTTGGGCACGCTTATTTCTCCTGGTGCAGTTTGTGAGTGTGTTCAAGTGACTCGACTTAGGTCAGGGCAATCTCTTATAACAGAAAATAACTGCACAAACCTAACTTAATGCTTTTGGTAAATCGCTGGAATCAACGATAGCTGGTGCGATGAGCACTCTGGGAGCCGATTCCGGCTGGTCGCTCTGGGGTTACGGGCCAGAGGCTGGATGGAGACCAGTTTACACGGGAAGCAGTGGGTTATCCAGTTTTGTCCAGCATGTCACGGATGGTGAACATGCGCTGAAACAGGGTGAAACAAGAGACTACAGCAATGGCCAGCAGCATCCATTCAATCTGTCCGATTATCAGGCCAACGCCCAGTAAAACAACCCGTTCGGGACGGGTCATCAGCCCTGCTTTGGTGAACACACCTAGTCCTTCGCCTCTGGCGCGGAGATAGCTAACACCCTGGGAGAAAATCAGAGCCAGCAACAGCACGGTGATGAAGAAGATCTGCCGATCTTCACTAATGTCATCCCGTAGCGCGTAGACGGCGATGCCGACGAATAGAGCAGCTTCACTGAGACGGTCGAACACCGAATCCAGCAGCGCGCCGAAAGGACTGGCTTTGCCGGTGAGTCGGGCCAACCCGCCGTCCAGCAGGTCCAGACCACCACCAACCAAGAAGACTATTCCACCGGCCAGCAGCCAGCCAGCGCCGACCAGGTACGCAGACACAACGGTAATCAGAAAGCCGAGGATGGTTATGCCGTTGGGGGTAAACTTGAGGGCCCGGAATAACTTGGCACCTGGCAGTTCCAGATATCGAAGCACCGCTCCCCTAAATTCGTCCCGACCTAGAAGAGCCATTAGCAGGAAGCGCTCTTGGCGGCCTGCATGCAGGTTTGATAATACTTCTCAACCCGGCCGGCAACTACTTCCCAACGGTATTCTTCTGCCAACCGTCTGCCTTGGGCACCCAGTTTGTTGCGAAGCTCGGCGTCTTTGGCCAGGATTCCCAGCGTCTTGGCCAAGGCGTCGCTGTCTTTCTTGGGTACAAACATTCCTTGCTCGCCTTCAGTCATCACGCCGCGGAAACCTTCAATGTCTGATGCGACCACCGGTTTCCCGGCTGCCATCGCTTCCAACAGAACGATGCCAAAGCTTTCTGCGCCGGTGGCGGGAGAGCAGAAAATGTCAGAGCTGGCGTAATAACGGGGCAGGTCATCATAGGAAACGCGGCCCACAAACTCCACATCTTGGAGGTTGTGCGAGCTTAAGATCCGGTACGATTCTTTGTCCGGATTTCCAGGGCCAACCACTATCAACCTGATGTTCGGTTGCTCCCATTTTAGCTTGCTGTACGCCTCTAGCAAATACCGCAGACCCTTGCGTTTTTCCAGGCGACCGACGAACAAGATGTTCAGCTTGCCGTCCTGATATTCGGGGTATGGAGCGGCTTCTGATGCAAAGTGTTTGAAGTCTATCCCGTTGGGAATGATCTCGTAATCGCCCGGAAAAGTGTTGTTTACATAACGGCGGGCGGCTGGGGAGACGGCGATATTTCCGTGGAGTCTTGCCTGCCAGCGTTTGGTGATTGGGGAGGTGAACCGGTAGAGATGCTGACGGTTATATGAGGCGTGGAAAGTGCCAACATTGACTGATTTGGAGAACTCCAAGACACACAGTGGGAGAATCGGCGCCATGGGTTCGTGGAGATGGACGATATCGAACTGCTCTTTTTTCAATAACGCCCTAACTTTGGGGTAGAGCCACCAGGACAAGGAGACCCTGGCGATGGAGCCACCACTGGGTAGTGGTACTGAACGGCCAAGGGGTACCAATAAGTCAGCGTCCACGCATTCTCGGGATGGCGTATGGGGCGCTAGAACTTGGACTTCATGTCCTGAACGTCCAAGCTCTCTGGCCAATTGAGAAACGTGGGCTGTCACCCCGCCAGGCCAGGTGAAGTCATATGGAGAAACCATAGCGATCTTCACGGTGTCACTCCCATCTCATCGCTCCCGTGAGGACTTAGCTGTTTGATGCTTCCTCGGCGATGAATGCCTCAACCATATCGCGGGCCTGGTCATCGGTGTGCTGGAAGGGCGGCGATTTCATGTAGTAGGCGCTGGGTCCTTCAATGGCTCCACCCACGCCACGGTCCATTGCCAGTTTGGCGCACCGGATGGCGTCAACTACGACACCAGCAGAGTTGGGGCTGTCCCATACTTCCAACTTGAGCTCCAGGTTCAGCGGAGCGCCGCCAAAGCCGCGGCCTTCCATGCGGATGTAGCACCACTTTCTATCTTTCAACCATGGCACGTGGTCGCTGGGGCCAATGTGGACATCGTCCGGTTCCGGCTCCTCGTCCATCTGGGATGTGACGGCTGAAGTCTTAGAAATCTTCTTGGACACCAAACGCTCGCGTTCCAGCATGTTTAGGAAGTCAGTGTTTCCGCCAAAGTTCAATTGGTACGTGTTGTCCAGCGTGACGCCTCGGTCTTCAAACAAGCGGGTCAGCACGCGGTGGGTGATGGTTGCGCCCAACTGGGACTTGATGTCGTCGCCGACGATGGGCACGCCGCGCTCTTCAAACCGGTTGCGCCAGTATTCTTCTCGGGCCAGGAATACTGGTATGCAGTTCACCATACCGCAGCGGGCGTTTAGAATCTGCTCCACGTACCATTTGGTCGCCTGCTCACTGCCGACCGGGAGGTAGTTGATGACCACATCAACTTCTCTCTCTTGCAGAATGCCGGTGATGTCTGAAGTTGAGCCGGGCGCTTTTTTGACAATATCTTCTAGGTATTTGCCAATGCCGTCGTGGGTCATTCCGCGGTCGACAATGACGCCAGTTTTTGGAACTTCAGCGAATTTTATTGTGTTGTTGGGTGCGGCAAAAATTGCTTCTGACAGGTCTTTGCCGACCTTAGTCTCGTCAATATCAAAGGCCGCTACTACTTCAATGTCTTCAATCCTGTATCCGCCAATGGTGTTGTGCATTACCCCGGAGATTTCTACATCTTCCGGAATCTCTACATATTTATGAATCCCTTGGACCAGTGATGAGGCGCAGTTGCCCACGCCAATGATTGCAACCTTGATTTTCCCCACGGATATGGCTCCTTTTGCCGTTAACGTACGCCGGTTAGACAGTGTGAACTAGGCTCTTGCATTTTAGCAATTTGGCCTAGTTGCCACAAGAGAGGCGGTTACGGATTGCGACGCTTGTTTACTTTATTCGGATGGCCTTTTGCTTTCTGATACGTCAGATGCCGTATGGGCGACGTCTGACGTATCATGGGCTAAATAATTGGTGATTAGAAGAACCGAATGATTCCTGTGCGGTCATCATATCGGAACCGCACTCCGATTGTCTCAGGAACACGACCATCTTGAAGGCGTTCTTTGATGGTCGCTTCTATTTTCGCTGAAGCATCTTCCGGGGTTGAGGCGTTGCGGATTACCTCAGCCAGTTCTTCTATGGTCATATTATCGGTTATGCCGTCAGTGGCGAGAAATATCTTATCCCCGGCCGCTGGAGTTATCTCGACAACTGCCGGAGCGCCCAGGGTTTCGGATGCGCCGATTGCTCTGGCGACTCCAACATGAAGGAACCCGCCCGCATTCCCGGATAGTTTCTTGTGGCCGTCTTTGTTGATCAGGAACACCGGGCTGTCACCGGCGGAAACGATCTGGATGGTTTCACCTCGGCCCAGCACTGCGGAGACTGTCGTCAGCAGAAATCGGCCTGATCCTACACTGAAAAAGTCTGCGTTCATCTCGGTGAGAAGTGAGACTATATCCTCTGAATTGTTCAGGATCCCTGAGTCTAGCGCATCCCTTAACTCGGTGCTGGCCTGCTCTCCACCGTGTCCGGTGACGCCGTCTAATACCACGTCCAAAAACTCATCGCCTCCCAAGTCTTTGGTGAGAAAGCAGTCTTCTCCGTGGGCTGAATTGTCCTGCATCGTGGTGACTTTACTTGCCAACATTACGGCCAAACCTCGGCTAATTTTATTGAAGTGATTTCCAGAATAATTTCTAGAATTTAGCTCGGCTGTGCTAACTCTGCTAACTAATATATGCGCTAGTTCGTATCTGCGCCATCAGCTTGAGTAGTCAGACATTTCTGTATCGGGGTCAAACAAGAACGCCCGCCAATAATCTTCTTTCAACCAGTGGGCTGATTCCTGCCAGGTTGTAATCGCTTCTGGGGCGTTGTCCCCGGCGGCGTTCCTGGCATCCAGTTGATCCAAGTACGTTGTCAGGTCGGCGCGAAACTGGGCGTATTCAGTGTAGCTCCGGCCTCTGACCTTATCCAGAATGACTGATCCGGACTGCACCAACGGTTCTGGGCATTGGGACAACTCACGCGCCATTTCGTCCAGTTCTTGTTCTATGTTCACTATGGGACGTATTCCCCGTGGGTCGCGGTAGCCTTTTGAATCGGCCGGCGGCTCCTCTGGGGTGGTATAGAACTTTATGATCTCCAAGCAAACGTCATTGATGTCAAAAGGAGGCCGGCCCCTGGGCGCTTCGCCATCCAGTTTAACCAGTGCGCCGGCGTCAATCATCGTGATCTGGCCGGGACCCGGCTGGTAAAAGATGTTCTGAGGCCGCAGGTCCAAGATGATGTAGCCGGCCTTGAGATAAACCTCTTCTAAGTCCAATATTTGGTTGTGTATTGGGTTGCTTGGCACCGAACTGGATTTGACCAAGGGAAACAACGAAAACAGGTTTTGGCCAACTCCGATGGGCACCCCTTTGAACTTGGACATCATATCGCCCAACAGAGGTATGCCAGAGGCTCGTCCTTCCACCAGCACCTGGTACTCCGCGTTTAGCTCGTCACCGAAGAAAGAGTCGTGGTTTCCCTTGTCGGTGTAGCCAAGTATGGGTGAGATTAGGTTGGTAGAGAATCCTATTTCATAGTAGGCCTGCAGAATCTTCTCTGTTCGGGCCTCAATGGCTTCGTGTTGGTTTCGGCTGATGGCTTGGGGCACAGGCCGTTTGATGGCCACCTGCTGGCCGGTCTCCCGGTCAGTAGCTGCCTTCACTTCGTAGTCGGCGCCGGTGCCAAGTCTGCCGGTAATTTCGTACCGGTCGAGGTCAACCTTCTCCAAGGATACTGCTCCAGATGAGTTTGGCCTTTGGAATTTAGATGGGATCGGGCTGTTTACCACACTGAATCGCGGTTCAATATAGGCGTTAATTGGGTCTAAATAACCCAGGTTGCAGGCCGACTGGATGGTACCCTTTGGCCTGGGGAAATGCAACAGTTGCCTGAGGCTAAATTAGAGCCTGAGGCACCATTGTCGTAGGGTGATTAATCTGGCTTGCCGGGGGCGCGGTACAGCAAGGTGACCCATTCATCCTGCGGCCACTCACTGACCAAGGTGAACCCCAAAGGCTCCACGGCATCAGCGACTTCCGGTTTCTGGGTTTCCAGCAGCCCGGAGGCGATGAATAGTGCTCCTGGTTTCAAGGCTGTGAGTATGAACGGGCAGCGGTCGACCACGCCACGGGCTGAGATATTCGCCACGGCCAGATCGAAGTCTGCCTCAGGAGCGGTTGGGTGGGGCACTGAACCTTGGCCCAACCGGACTTGCTTGGTGATACCCGCCCGACGGAAGTTTCTGCGGGCTGCGGACACCGCTTGGGTGTCGATGTCTAGAGAGGTCACGAGCTTGGCGCCCAGTTTCATGGCCGCCATGGTCAAGATGCCGGAGCCGGTGCCCAGGTCCAGAACTGTCATGCCGGGAGTTATGTGTTGCTCCATAGCCTGTAAGCAGGTGTCGGTAGTGGGGTGGTATCCGGTGCCAAAGGCGATGCCGGGATCAAGTTCAATCACGATGTCATCTGGCTCTGGTTCCAGTTCCAGCCAGGTGGGTTTGATGACCAGGTTCTTGCCGATTCGCAGGATTCGGAAATGGGATTTCCACGTGTTTTGCCAATCTTCATCGTCATCCAAGTCTCGAATTTGTAATTCGCCGATGGGTTCGATAGAGGCTACTAACCTGACGCCGACGTCGATGCGGGCCATGCGCTGTCTGGAACCGGTTGTTATATAGGTGCGGAGCAGGACCTGGCCCTTGCCGGCCAGCTCAGTGCTCAGCCCTTTCCCGTAGCGGCCAAACAGGTATGAGATCGGCTCCACGAATTCATGGGGAACAGTGATGCTTAATTCTTGCCAGGCCACGGGCTCTCCTCATTGCAGGGCATTTAAGGGCGTTTTATTTAATTCAAGGACATTAAGTAAAAAGACCCGCAGGACCGGCGGTCCCCAGGTCTTTTATAACTATTTATGGTACCTGAAGAAATCTTAGGTCAGAAATCTCAGGTTCTATCGGCTCTGAGTTGATGCGGAAGACGGTCAACTCAGTTTTTCTTTTAACTTGTCAAAGAGGCCTTTGTCATCTTCGGAAGATTCGTCCTTGCGGGATTTGCCGCTGGAACTGGCGAATGATTCGGCCAACTCTTTTAGCAACTCCTGTTGGCGGTCGTCCAAAGACGCAGGAACTCTCACATTTACCATGACCCTCAGGTCGCCCCGACGGTTGCCGTGCAAATGGGGAACGCCCTTGCCCTTGATTCGGAACTCCGAACCGGTCTGGGTCCCCATAGGCAGTTTCAGGTCTTCATCATCGCCGTCCAGGGTGGGGATGGCTTTGTTCACGCCCAGAGCGGCTTCCGCAATGTTGATGGGTAGGTCATAAATGAGATCAGAGCCGTCACGGTCGAAGAACTGGTGTTCTTGAACGTCGATGTACACATAAAGGTTTCCGGTGCCGCCGCCTTCAGCGCCCGCGTCGCCCTCGCCGCTGAGTCGCACTTGCATGCCACCCTCGACTCCGGCGGGAATGGACACGGAAATCTTGCGGGTCTTGCGTTCTTTGCCACCGCCCCTGCAATTTGAGCACGGCGTTTTGATAATCTTGCCGCGGCCTTGGCAGCTGGTGCAGGTGGTTACCTGGGTGAACTGCCCAAATACGCTGCGCTGGGCGCGGCGGACTTGGCCGTGTCCCTTGCAGGTGTTGCACGTGTCCAGAGATGTACCAGGCTCGTTTCCTGCCCCGTCACAGACGCCGCAGTCCTCAAGGCGGGTTAGCTCAAGCTCGCGATCGGCACCGAAGACCGATTCTTCAAATGCGAGCACAACTCGGTGCTGCAGATCGGCGCCCCGCTGTGCCTGACGTTGACCGGTACGGTCACCAAAGAACGAGTCGAATATATCGCCAAAGCCGCCAAAACCATCAAAGCCGTCAAAGGGCTGGCCGGAGTTGCCGTTGCCGCCCATGCCGACTTTCCCAAATTGGTCGTATTGAGCCCTTTTGTTCCGGTCGGAAAGGACCTGGTAGGCTTCGTTAATTTCCTTGAATTTATCTTCTGCGTCGGGGCTTTTGTTGCGGTCGGGGTGGAACTCCATGGCCTTCTTGCGAAAAGCCTTGCGGATGTCCTCCTCGCCCACGCCTCTAGGAACGCCGAGGATGTCGTAATAATCCGTGTTAGCCATTTACGAACACCGTTGTGTTCTGTTCTCCAAGCTGGATATAGATAAGGGATCAGATGA
>Ga0308135_1000044_pt1 | contig 11769 bp, 1 predicted proteins | sample CB4_937_3310_MT_FD_202496 | JGI IMG/M metagenome (GOLD analysis project Ga0308135, IMG submission 202496) | Metatranscriptome of marine microbial communities from Western Arctic Ocean, Canada - CB4_937_33.10 (Metagenome Metatranscriptome) | ecosystem: Environmental > Aquatic > Marine > Oceanic ... | reverse complement strand
GCCGTCCGGAGCGCCGGCCCTCTCGTCGGTGGCGTCTGTGTTGATGCTGTCGTGCCCGGCTAACACCATGGGCCAACGGTAATCATAGTACTGACCCGGGAAAAAGAAGGCCTGGGTGAAACCGTCGCTTTCGGCCGGGTTGTGTCCGTTGTGCTCGTGGGTCGCAATCGTGTGCAGTCCGAAGCCGAAGTTCGCCGCTGGGTCAATCGGCAGCGCGTTGTAATGCCGAAACAAGATCTCTTCCCCGTAACGCGTCATCAGCAACTTGGGCGGCAAAGTCCCATCGAAGGTCCACAACGCGTTGGCCTTCTGAACGGGCATGTTAGGATGGAACTTGACCAGTATTCCCTCCGTAGTGCCGTTGAACTCTCCCACCCCAACGGTATTGTGGTAGAGCCCGGTTTCCCCCTCGCTGCCAGGCAATGGCGGACCGAATTCGCCGGCGCTGTAACCGTGATTCTGGCTCTCATCACGAAGCCCCTGGTTAGTCCGAGCCCCCGCCTGGGCGGTTTGGAAGTAGACCTCGGGAGTGAATTCCTCCCAACGTTGATGGGCCCAGTCCTCTCCTGGAGGTCGCCCATCCGCCGGAGGATGGGCGAGCTGACGACCGAGGAATGCTTCGATGTCCGGTCGCCATGGGTTCAAATAGAGACTGTCTGTCTCGCGTGTTGGGTAGGGGAAAAGGCTCTGTGCGAGAAAGTCATCAAGAGCCTGACCGTCTGGCGAGCTCCCGGCATCCAGGGGACGCGGGAATGGGTTGGCCTCGGGCAACTCGTCTGGATCGGGCATTGGCAGGAGACCAAATTCCTCCTCGCGCAGCATCTGCTGCGTAAAGGGCAAGGCGCCAAAGAGCGGACTCGGCACCGCGCCCGTTGGGATGTCGAATTTCAGAGAGCTCTTCGATGCCATTTTTATGTCCAGCAGCAGTGGGTCTCGAAAATTCACTTTGTTGATATTCTCGCCGGCGTCTTCAAGGGTCCCGGTAAGACCTCCTTCAACGGCAGACACGTTCGCAGGCTCGAGACCTACGGGCAGCTCTCGTGCGATACTCCCGGGGACAGGCCCTTCCAGAGCAATCAGGGCATTGAGAGCTTCAATGACGTCGCTCAAGCCCCCGAGGGCTAACGGTATGGCGAGACACAAAACGCCCACGATCGATATCGCTATGTTTGTGATGCGAAACCAACGCGTCCGTAACTTCGAAGGCGAACGAGACGTCGGAATCTTATTTCGATCGACTGATTTTCTATTCATACGAGCTCCCTGCAGCTGCGCAGCTCTACTGAGAAGTCCAATATCTGAGAGGAGTGCGCGTGTCCAGGTACTCCGAACTCCTCAACTCTATTTTGATAGGTCTGAAGACGGGCTGTCCAAATTGTCTTCGACTCGACGAACATACTCCGCTTCTCAGATGGCCCCCCTACGGGGCATGCTCCAACCCGACGGCGACGGCACGCTGGCCGCCGCCGTCGAGTGAAAGCTTCACTTCATCTTTGAAGTCGTGACGGAACCGTATGGCTCACTCCTCACTACAAGTGGCCGTTGGTGTCTCGCACCCCAAGACTTCGTCCGCTGCCAAGACACTTGGCCCGCACGCGGGGAACGGTTCTACCGGTTGCAAACCTCCAATGATGATGTACGTCAGCAACCTGATCACGTCGGCGATGTCCACCCTCCTGTCACCGTTGGCGTTTAACGACGCGATGCAGCCCGGCGTTTTACCACCGAGGAGTTGCCACTTCAGACTACAGAGGGCATCGTTCAGGTCGACAAAACCGTCACCGTCGCACTCGCCGCGGAGAAAACGCGGGGGTGGCTCAATGCCGTTGACTGAGGTGAGCACGACGCCTTGAGCGTCGTTGACCGTCGAGTCACCATCGAGCTCGGCGTATGCGAACAGACCGCAGATACCGAGGTTGAACGTCGCCGTCGTCGGCCCATTGACCAGCGGAGTCAAGTCGGCCCCGCGGATCGACCACACAATGTTGACGTTGAGCGGGTCGACTGCCAACGTCACCGGGTCGGTGATGGCGACGATCTCCGGAAAGAAGGCCCCCGTCAAGATCGAAGTTGCGTCTGTTGTGAATGACAGGCTGATGTTCTCGACCGACTGCTCGGCGGTGCCGTCGAACCCGGGCGCGAACACGAGCGCCATATCGTCGAAGAGAGCAAGGGGTACTGCCGGGATCGTGACGTCCAACCGCGGCGCTCCGAGTGTGGAGGTGTTCTCGACCACGGTTGTCAAGTCCGCGAGGTCAGTGCAGGTGCCATTGAAGGAGGCCAGAGTACCAGGCACGGGCAGAGGACTACCATTGACTGCCGTGAACACCACGTCTTGAGCGTCGTCAATCGAGGAGTCACCATCCAACTCGGCCGTTGCGAACAAGCCGCAGCTATCGATAGTGAACGGAACGATCGTTGGTCCATCCACAAGCGGAGTCACGTCGGCCCCGCGGATCGACCACACAATGTTGACGTTGAGCGGGTCGACTGCCAACGTCACCGGATCCGTGATGGCGACGATTTGGGGCGAGAAGGTCCCGGTTACAGCAGAGTTCCCCTGGGTTACGAACGTCAGTTTGATGCTCTCCACGTCCACAGCGGCTGCGCTGCCAAATCCGGACGAGAACACCGACGCCGTATTGTTAAAGAGAGCCAGGGGCACCGCCGGAATCACGATGTCCAACCGCGCTGTTCCGGGCGTCGAGGCGTTCTCGACGATGGGTCTAAAGCCCCCAAGGTTAGCGCATGAGCCGTTGAACAATACCGGCGGAGGCAAAGAAGGACTCCCATTGAGGTCGACGAACACCACGTCCTGAGCGTCGTTGACCGACGAGTCACCATCGAGCACCGCGGTTGCGAACATGCCGCAGCTATCGAGGGTGAACGTGGCGTTTGTCATTCCATTGACCAGCGGAAGCACGTCGGTTCCGCGGATCGACCACAGAATGTCGACGTTGTTCGGGTCGACTGCCAACGTCACCGGGTCCGTGATGGCGACGATATTCGGTGAGAATGTCCCGGTGACAAAGAAACTCGACTGGCTCACGAACGAGAAGCTGAGGTTCCCCACCAGCTGCTCGGCCGTGTCTCCGAACCCGGGCAAGAAAACCGTTTCGGTAGTGCTGAACAATGCCAGAGGCACTGACGGAATCGTGATGTCCAAACGCGCACTATCGGGCCTCGAGGCATTCTCGACGAAGATGCTAAAGGCCTTGATGTCCGCGCACGTGCCGTTGAAGACGGCCGGGACCTGCGTACCGTTCAATAGCGGGCGGATCAATGGGGCAGTCCCGTTGACCTGGGTAACCACGACGCTCTGAGCATCGTCCTCCGAGTCCCCTCTGACGTTTGTCGTCGCGAACGGGGCGTCGGGGTCGCAGGCAGGGGAGACGTTGTTAAACGTGATGGTCGTCGGACCAAGCACCAACGGAGCCACGTCGTCCCCGCGGATCGACCACAGAATGTCGACGTTGTCCTGGTCGACTACCAACGTCACCGGGTCCGTGATGGCGACAATCTCCGGAAGGAAGGTCCCCGTCATGGCCAAATCTGCGTCTCTTGTGAAGGTCAGTCTGAGGTTCTCCACCAGCTGCTCCGCCCCGCCTCCGAACCCGGGTGCGAAAACGTCTCCGGTACGGCTGAACAATCTCAGACGCACATTCACAATCGTGATGTCCAAACGCGGCCTATCGAGCTCCGAGCGATTCTCGACGAAGATGTCAAAGTCCTCGAGGCTCCCGAGTCCATTGCAACCGCCGGTGTAAAAGGCCGCTGGGACAGGCTCAGCCGGAACCGGAATGCCGTCGTTGACCTCGGTAACCACGACGTTCGTAGCGTCGTGGGCCGACGAGTCCCCAACGAGCGTTGCCGTCGCGAACGCGTCGTTGCAGTCATCGGCGTCAGTGACGTTAATCGTGATGGTCGTCGGTCCATACACCAACGGAGCCACGTCGTCCCCGCGGATCGACCACAGAATGTCGACTTTGCCCGAGACGATTTCACCCATCGCGTTGGTGCTGGCGACAATCTCCGGAAAGAAGGTCCCCGTCCCGGTATCATTTGCGTCTCTTGTGAAGGTCAGGCTGAGGTTTCCCACCAGCTGCTCCGTCGCGGCACCGAACACCATCACCGTGTTATCGAAGAGATCCAGGGCTACTCCCGGAATCGTAATGTCCAACCGAGGACCTCCATCTCTCGAGTTGTTCTCGACGAAGATGGGATAGTTCTCGAGGCCCAAGCAAACGCCGTTGAAGACGGCTGGTGGGGCAGGCTCGGCTGGAGTCGGAAACTTCTCGTTAATCATGGCAATCATGACACCTAGAGCGGAGTCGACCGACGAGTCCCCAACGAGCACAGCGGTTGCGAACGGCCCCTCGCAGCCATTGGAAGTTAACGAAACAGACGTCGGACCAGACACAAGCCCAGACACGTCTTCCCCGCGGATCGACCACAGAATGTCGACGTTGATCTGGTCGACTACACCCGTTGTCAGGTTGCTGATGGCGACAATCTCCGGTGCGAAGGTGCGGGTCACCTGCATAGACTCCATGTTCACAAACGTGAGGTCCAAGCCCGACACTAACTGCTCAACGCCGCCGAGAATCTCCGGACCGAAGATCTCCTCCGTGTTAGTGAAGTGAGACAGAGGCACTGATTGAATTATGAAATCCAACCGAGGACGTCCAGCTTTCGAGGCGTTTTCGATGACGGGCGTAATGGACCCGAAGTCAGCGCAGTCACCCTGGAACGTGGCCGGGCCGTCGGGGTTCGAAGTGCCAGACGGAACACCGACGTAAATGGGTTCCGAACGGACGATTTCGACGACGCCATCCGCGTCCCGGAAGAAACCCACGGCCCGGACCAGCAGTCCGGCTTCGTTCGCGGTCACGAGGAAGGTTTGGCCGTGGACCTCGACCAGGTCGCCGGCTCCGGTCTGCCCTCCGGGTCGCATGACGGACTGGAAGAAGCCGGTTCCGGTCTCGAGCTCAACCTCCCAGGTCCAATTGACGTCCTCGGAGTTGACGTTATCGACGTCGCAGTCAGCTTTACAGCTGAGTGTCGTGGCCCTGACATTCGCCATGCAATCTTCCATTACAGCTAGCAGATCGAGACTAATTCCAGACGCCTCTGATTGCGCGCTGGTTGACTCAAAACATGAAGTTAGTGCTGCCAACTCGGCGTCGTAACAGCTATCGATGCAGACGTCTTCCGCAATGGTGTCGGCCGAATCGGTGTTGTCGGCATCCATGACCGTGTCGGTCATAGCCGTGAGCATCGTGCAAGGCAGTCCCTCGATATCCAACACATTGGCGGTGAAAATTGTCGGGGTTCCCGTTACCAGGCTGTTGTTGCTCCAGCCGGCGGAGCCAGCCGTCCCAAGTTCGATTTCCACGGTTCTATCCGCAAACGCCAGTCTCTCGACGTTCCGGACCAGATCCATCCCTTCATTGCCAGGACTGTTAGCGCTAAGGTTGGCCGGCAAGAGACGTAGGTCCGTGACCCGAAGAAAACCAACGTTCCCGGCAGCGACCACGGCGCCTTCTTGTACCATTAAGTCCGCTGCCGCTGCTGACGCCGCTGCTACTGCTACCGCTGCAGCCGCCGCTGCATCCGCCGCTGATGCCGCTGCTGTCGCTGTATCCGCATCTGCGTTTGCGCTATCCATTGCTGACGCCGCTGCTACTGATGCCGCTAATGCGTCCGCCGCCGTCGCGTTCGCCGCTGCCAGGGCCGCTGCTGTCTCTGCTGTATTGAAATTCGCCGCTGCCAGGGTCGCTGCTATCGCCGCTGCTGTTTCTGCTGCCACGGCATCCACGGCGGCCAACGCTGCCGCCGCATCCGCTGCAGCCGCTAGCGCTGATGCTGTCTCCTCTGCTGCCTCCGCCGTTGCTGCCGCTGCCGAGGCCTGAGCAAGTATTGAGTCGGTTATATTGAGATTCCCACCAGCGCCTGTGACCAAGAGCACTACGGCTTCTGCCGCTACTCGCGCCAATTCCGCTAAATCCGCCGCGGTTTCAGCCGCAGCCGCCGCGTTCGCCGCAGCCGTCGCAGCCGCCAATGATGCACCTGCTGCCGCCGCTTGCGCCTCTGCTGTCAATGCTGCATCGGCTTGCGCCATTGCTGCGGTTTGCGCTTCTGCTGCTGCAAATGATGCTGCTACCGCTGCCTCCGCCGCTGCTGCCGCTGCACTCGCCGCCGCTGCCGCTGCATCCGCCGCTGCCGCTGCTGCCGCGTCGTTCACAGCTACCGCTGCTGCCACTGCCGCCGCCGCTTCTGTCTCTAGCATCTCTGCTGCTGTTGCTGTTGCTACTGCTACCAGTTGTGCTGCTTCCACAGACAGCGCTGATGCCTCTGCTGCCGCTAAATCCGCTGCAGTCGGTTCATTCGGTAGGATTACTTCAATGCTGTAATCGATCCAGTTGCCCGAAAACACCGCCGTGTCCGTATCGAGATTGTCGGGATCGGCGTCGAAGATGTCGCGATGGATCGAGATGTCACCCGGATTGAGGTCGCCAAGAAAGACCGGCTCGAAGAGATCTCTCATACCGTCCCAAAGTAACCCCTCTGCTAACAGCTTCACTTCGAGTGCGGAGTCGCCATCGAGAATGTCGTTGCCGGCTTCGCCGACCAACATGTCACTGCCGGCACCACTGACGATAATCTCGCCACCGGTCCAACCGAACTGCGCCTCTAGGGTAAGGGGATCGTTCGGGAGGTCTCTCCGCTCGCTCATTGGCACGAGGGCCTGCAGGCCGTGGATCAGGTCGAAGTTGACGAGCTCGTTGCCGGAGCTCGCGACGGGAGCGTTGGCCGTACCCCTGAGGATATCGCCGTACGGCGAGCCGCCGATGCCTTCGACACGGTCGTACCTGTTCAGGACCGTGCTATCCGAAGCAAGTGTGGGCTGATCGAAGACGCTGAAATCCAAATCGATGTCGACGCCGAATCGGTCGTTGGCGAAGCTCACCCAGTCAAAGCCGAGCTGGCCTTCGACGCGCTCGATGCCGGGTCCATCGACGACGATGTCGTCGCCATTCTCCATGTCTGCATCGTTGTTGCCGCCATGTCCGATGAATACGTCGTTGCCCTTGACCGAGGGCTCACCGGCCTCCGGCGCCGCACCGTTGTCGGCCTGGAACAGGTCTTCACCGCCGCCCATGTTTTCCATCCAGTCGTCGCCGGCGCCACCTCTGATGTGACCGTTGTGGTCCCCGTCAAAGATGAAGTCGTTGCCCTGGCCGGCGAAGATTTCGCCTAACTCGCTCGAGTTGACGATGAAGTCATGGCCTTCGTCACCGAAGATTACGTCTTCTTCGTTTCCACTCGAGATGGCGTCGTTGCCCGCACCGCCTTCGATGACGTCGGGGCCGGAGAGGTCGGTAATGATGTCATCGCCGGGTCCGCCTTCGAGCAAATCTGCGCCGTCGCCGCCCTCGATGCGGTCGTCGCCCGAGCGACCCCAGATCGTATCGTCACCGATGCCGCCGATCATAGTATCGTCACCGGAGGAGCCCCCGAGCACGACATGGTCGCCACCTGTGTACTGGAGAAAAAGGTCGGGATCCTTAACTTCTATGTTCGTTGTCGAAAGACTCGGGTTGCGGATGACGAGACTAACCAGATCCGTCTCGTCCTCGGGATCCGGATCGGCCTGCTCTGCAGAGTTGATTTCCAAAGTGTGGGTTGGCAACGAGAAGAGGTTGATGTGCAGGCTGCCTGCACCTTCCAGACCCAGGTCCGTGTTGCGCATGACGAGCGCTGTGAAGGAGTTCGACTCCAGTTCGCTGAAAAAGTTGATGGTGGCCGTGCGTGCGACGTAGTAAAAGCGATCGCCGTTCTGCAGGCTTTCCATTTGCGTCTCGAAGACGAAGTTATGGGTCGAACCAAGAAAGCCGCCGAACGGCATGCGCTCTTCGGCCAGGCCGCCATTCCAGAGGTCGACGTCGTCGATTCCCGTGATCTGTCTCCCACCAACCTTTGCCCACTCGCCTGCACTGTGCAGGAAGTCCATGGCGTCCTCCGGCGAGGGCAACGATGTGATATCCGTCTCACCGGCGTTGAAAGTGGCCATCCCCCCCTGCGGACTCGAGTTCTCGAACCCGGCGCAATCAGCGAGACAGTCGCTGAGCGCGTCAGGAATGGCGTTTGTACAGGCGCTGGACGCGCTGTTAGCAGCAGCGGTGCAATCGGCCAAGGCGTCCGCGTCAGCAGAATTATCGAGACATTGCTGGAGCGCTTGACGCTGCTCTACCAAACACGCCGTTCCAAGGCCTAGCTCGGTTTCGTCACAGGTCATGCTGCATGGTTGGGACGGAATGCTGTTGACCGGGATTTCGCCGTCGACCCGGGTAAACACGACGTCCTGAGCGTTGTTTACCGACGAGTTCCCCTCGACCGTTGCCGTCGCGAACTCGCCGCAGCCATTGAGGGCGAGCGAAATGGTCGTTGTTTCATTCACCAGTGGATCCACGTCGGCCCCCTGGATCGACCACAGAATGTCGACGTTGTTCGGATCGACTCCCACCGTCACCAAGTTGCCGTTGTCAACCATGGCGGGATCGGCATTCACCGTCACCGAGTCTTTCCTGATGGCGACGATCGTCGGGTTGAAGGTGCCGGTAATCTCCCCCGCCGAGTTGGTGAACGTCAGGCTGAGGTTGTTTACCGACTGCATCGCCGTGCCACTGAACCCGGGCCCGAACACCGTGCCCGTGTTATCGAAGAGAGCCAGAGGCACGTTCGGGAGTGTAATGTCCAACCGCGCATCAGCGTCGGTGGAGGCGTTTCGGACGAGAGGCCTATAGCCCACGAGGCCGTAGCAACCTGAGTTGATGAACTGGGTGTCCGTGCAGTAGCTCGTCGCGTCACCGGTAAGCGCACCGACAATTGCACAGGCGACCTTACGCTTCCCTACCAGGGCCTGGTGCGGGTCGTCGGCGTTGCCATTTATGCGGTCAGGGCCCGCGATCGACGGATGCGTACCGTAGACCGCGATGAAGTTGACGAGCGTGGACTCGTGCCTCAGATTATCCAGGTAGTCAACCCAGCTCTTGTAAGGGGTCATCCGGGTATCAAGGGTCTCCGCAAAGAACATGCGCCGGACGTCGTTCAGCGGCGGGTTCCCCACCTCGCGACCTCGAGCAATGTTGATCGCACCGAGATCCAGTGGCAGACCGACGAGGTTGTTCTGCAGCACCCCGGTTATGAACTCGTCGATCTCGTTGGCTTGGGTTCGGGTGAGGCCGCGGATGACCGCGCCGGTAGCCTCCTCTGGATTGAGCGTGGCCACTCCGTCCTCACCTGCATTGTACAGGGCGAGCGGATTGAGGAAGGCCTCGAAGAGCCCGAGCTGCGTGGCATCGCCTGTATGCGCATCCGCGATCGGGTTGAAATCGGCGTCAAGGCGATCCACTGTCGAGGTCAACATCGAGTGCCCGAAGCGATACACGGATTGCGAAAATTCGTTACGGATCGCCGGGTTTTTTTCAGTGTGGAAAGCCTCGAATGCATCCTTCAGACCTGAGAGTGTAGGAACGAACTCATCGAAGACGACGCGGTTGTACTGCATCTCCGTGCCAAACCTCGCGGCCTGGAAAAGGCGCTCGCCGTTCCAGTTGAGGCCCAATCCGTCAATGACCGTTTGCGTCTCTTCCTGGTGAATCAACGACGCATCGGAGATCGAGAAGTTGAGGCCCTGCCAGGCAGGAAGTTCCGTAAGGGATGTGTCGAGCCATTCATTCAGAGTGGCCAGGTCGCCGTTGTCCAGAACGACACGCTTGGCGATATTGACGAGCCGGTTGTGCTCGCGGTGAAAGATGCTGTGGATCGTGGTGAGCGCGATGTTCTCATTGCACCGGCCGTCACCACACGTGAAGTGTGCTCCCAGCAACTCGTCGTCATAGGTCTGGGTGCCGTCGGCCAGCGGTGCCGCGTCCGCGCGAATGCCGCGCGTCGTCTGGCCACTGATAGTATCCGTGCGGGCGTTAATCACATTGTCATCGTCAGGACTTTTGCCACCCGGATGCGCCGAGTGGGCCACGTCGATGAAGAAGCTGTGATTGACACGCATCGCTTGACTCGCATCAACCGGATTAGCGAGATCGCCTTCGACGAAATCGTCGGGCCCGATCACGAGCTGCGGAAAGCCCCTCATTGACCCGGGGATAAACTTTCCATACGGATCAACGACGAACATCGGGACGTTGTCACCGTCATGGTCGTCGAGGATGAAGCCCAACTTCTGCAAAGCTTGAAGCTGCATGGTATCCCAGGTCGCCATGCCACCGTCGTCCTCGTTATCGAGGATGCCGTCGTTACCGAAGCCATTGAGGAGTCGTCCGGTGGCGTAGGGCCTGCCGTCTGCTCCTATCTCGTAGTGACGGAGCAACATGTGGGAAGAGGGATGCGAGGCGTAGGTCTGTTGCTGGTCGACGTGAGGAGTCGTGGCGTTGATGGGACGTGAGACATCGTCCACAGTGCCAATCCTGCCGTCCAGACCCGCATCCCGGGTCGCCCGGGTCAGGAGCATGAAGTTGTGGGCTCCAGGGGTCGTGTCGTAAAGCGGATCGTCCCGCTGAAGCGGCATGTAAATCAGGCCATTGCCGCCCTTGTTGATCAGGTCGAGACCGTGGTCGAAGAACTGGCCGAAGAAAGTCGTGAAAGCGTTCATCGGAGCCGAAAGGCCCTCATCCACGGCTACGTTCGGGATACTCACCTGCTTAATGCCCGTGATATCCGCTTCAATCGTGGCCCCTTCAGAAGCAATAAGCGCCGCCGGGTTATCGACCGACTGGTTGCAGATCGCACGGCTGATGAGGCGTGCCGTCGAGTCTTGCACGGTCTTCCCGTTACCCTGATTGTAGTCAGTTGGCTCGCCCGTCTCGTCCTTCGGATTCAAGGCAAACGGCGCGGAAAACTTCTGAGCCGGCCGATACTTCCGGATGGTCGATGACGGGAACTCCTTGTCAGCCTGGCCGAAGGATTCCTGACCGGGGATCAAGTTGTTGTAAGAGCCGTCCACCGTGCGCAGGCCCCATGGGACGCTCGAGTTTGGCAGAATATCGGTCAATTCTTCGCCGTTAGCGTGCCGTTCGGCGTAGATGATCTGCTTCAGAATGAAATCCATGTCCTCCTGGTTGAACGACAGGTCTCCGGCTGGAGAACATGCATGATTAGCCCCAAGCCGTGCATCACGCGCTGCCTCGGTTTCATTTGGATCATTGATGCAATCTTCGGCGTACGTGTGAGGCGTTGAATGCGCGCAAAACAACACATGAAGAGCTACAAGACAAATTCCCAAGATCCTTCTGAAAACACGACCCGATTGCGTAAAGTAAAGTTGTTCTTTCATAGTTCTTCCAACAAAGAATGGACTGGTTGTGAGGTTCTACCAACAAGACTAGATCTGATCTCTCGAGCAAGTGCCCACACCTGCTAAACCCTCTCCCTTCTTTCCCCCCAAGTCGACCCAATTACAATTCCAGGGCAAAGCAGAAGCGGCGCTCGACCCCCCAACTCCGATTCTATATATTATAGGTTTTTTTTAGTGTGTCAATTGTGAAGTTATAGTCTTTTGTTAGTGTATCAGCTGTAAGAACAGTATTATCAGGCTGACCAGCGACAATCACACCTGACTTAAAAATCTCCCTTCTTTCCTCTCCGTCGACCCAATTACAATTACAGGGAAAAGAAGAAGCAGCGCTCTCCGCCAGTTTAGATTCCCTATAATAGCTTTTTTTTAGTGTTAAGATTTCTACATACTAGTGT
>Ga0308135_1000028_pt1 | contig 12928 bp, 22 predicted proteins | sample CB4_937_3310_MT_FD_202496 | JGI IMG/M metagenome (GOLD analysis project Ga0308135, IMG submission 202496) | Metatranscriptome of marine microbial communities from Western Arctic Ocean, Canada - CB4_937_33.10 (Metagenome Metatranscriptome) | ecosystem: Environmental > Aquatic > Marine > Oceanic ... | reverse complement strand
GCCGGGCAGTCGCTAGTTGCGATCCCTACGGGGGTTACGGCCTTCCGAGGGGGGTGCATGCGCCCGTCGATTTCGGGAGGGCTGTTGCCCTTTCCGTCAGGACGTGCAGCGTCGGTTTCGGTAGGGATCTCCTGGCCACTTTTGATGCCGGCTTGGACCTGCGCCGCTCTCGGTGCTTGGTCCGATTCAGGCTTCGCGGGGAGCTTCTTTGGGGAGTTGCGACAAAGCTGGTAGTGATAAAGCGCCTGGGGCGACCGGGCGCAATTGTATCTGTAGCGAAGCGGGCCTTTCTGTAAGGAAGCGGGGTTTTTGACCAGCGCAGTGCGACGATGAAGATTCGAATCCGCATGGAAGCATACGACCATGGTGTCCTCGACGAGGCCGCTCTGGAAATCGTTGAGACCGCCAAGAGAACGGGAGCCAGGGTTAGCGGGCCCGTTCCTCTCCCGACGCGGATCGAACGGTACACTGTGAACCGCTCCCCGCACGTTGATAAGAAGTCACGCGAGCAGTTCGAGATCCGCACCCACAAGCGCATGATCGACATCTCGGAGCCCAGCGCCAAGACGATGGATGCTCTGCGCAAGATCAGCATGCCCGCTGGTGTCAACCTGCACATGAAGGCTTAGGGACGCGACGGAATTCAACCATGGCAAAAGCTTTCAGTTCAGCTCAGAGTGGCCGCCCGAAAGGTAGGCGGTCGCTCCTCGGCAAGAAGATCGGTATGACGCAGGTCTTCGCCGACAGCGGGGAGCGCCTCCCGGTGACGGTTCTTCAGGTAGGCCCGTGCACGGTGCTTCAGGTCAAGACACCGGAGGCTGACGGCTACTCTGCGGTACAGCTGGGGTTCGAGGACACCACCAAGAAAAAGAAAAGGCCCCAGCAGGCCTATCTGGATCGATGTGGACTCCGGGGCAAGCGCTGGGTGCGGGAAGTGCCCTTTGTCGATCCGGAGGCGTTGCTTTCGCCGAGCGGCAGCCCCGCAGGAGATGCTGCGGCGTCCACTGGTGACGGTGGCCAGGAAGACGGTGGCCAGGAAGACGGTGGCCAGGAGGCGGAAGTCTCCAAGGAAACGGAAAACGAAGGAGAGTCGGCGCCCAAGATTGCTATCGGCGCGCAGGTCGGCGTCTCGGTGTTCAAGGACATTGCGCGCGTGGATATTCGCGGTGTTACCAAGGGGCGCGGCTTTCAGGGGAACATCCGTCGGCACGGTTACAGCTCGGGGGACAAGTCCCACGGTAGTAAGAATGTCCGTCAATCAAAGAGCACGGGGATGCATACGGATCCCGGCCGCGTGTTCAAGGGCAGGCCGATGCCGGGGCACATGGGCGCCGTTAACCGCAAAGCGCGCAACTTGACGGTGGTCAAGTTGAACGAAGAGGACAATCTTCTTCTCGTCGCGGGATCGGTTCCCGGCCCCAACGGTGGATACGTCTACATTGAGGAAAGCCTGCGGTGAGCGACATGAGTGCAGCTGAAACACTGGAAGTTCCGCTCCGAGGGGTGGCAGGTGAAGATAAAGGGCGGCTGGCCGTCCCGCGGGCGGGCCTCGACAAGCGTGTACGCGTTAGTCTGCTTAAAGAGGCGGCCGTGATGTACCAGGCCAACAAGCGCGTCGGAACGAATGAGACGAAGACGCGCTCTCAGGTGCGGGGTGCGACCCGCAAGCTCTGGAAGCAGAAGGGTACGGGGCGGGCTCGGATCGGATCGGTCAGGTCGCCCAGCACGCGCGGCGGTGGCGTGATCTTCGGTCCGCACAACCGCGACTACTCCTACTCGATCAACCGCAAGCAACGGCGTCTTGCCGTGCGTTCGGCACTCTACGGGAAATTTCTTGATGGGAAGGTGGTCGTCCTCGAGGGACTGAAAGTCGAGGCGCCCAAGACGAAATCCGTCGCCACAGCGCTGAGCGCCATTGGTGTTCACGGCGGTTGCCTGATCGGGACCCACGCCCACGACAGGAACCTCGTTCTTTCGGCGCGGAACCTTCCGGGCGTTTTGGTGTCGCCACTGAAGGAATTCAACGCCTTGGATGTTCTCACGGCGCGGACGATCGTCCTCACGCGGGAAGCGTTTGACGCGCTGTGTGCCGAGCCTGCGGCTGCAGGCGGTACCGTAGAAGGCGGTACCGTAGAAGGCGGTACGAGTGACGAAGGAGGGGGCTCATGAACACGCGGAACCTGTTGCTTCGGCCCGTCTTGACCGAGAAGAGCACTCGCGGCATGGAGGTCCTCAACACCTATATTTTTCAGGTCGTGCGCACCGCGAACAAGGTCGAGGTGAAAAGAGCCGTACAGGAAGCTTTCGACGTCAAAGTCTTGAAAGTCAACATGCGCAACAAGAAGGGCAAGTTGAAGCGGATGGGCCGCTCTGCGGGTTACGGAAAGACCCGTAAGGAGGCCGTCGTGACACTGCAGGCCGGGGACAAGCTGGATGTGTATTGAGCCCGGGAATCGAGGGCCGCTCTAATCATGGGAATACGAAAATACAAACCTACAAGTAAGGGCAGGCGCTTCGGGTCGGTCTGTGATTTCAAGGAAATCACCACGACGACTCCGGAAAAGTCCCTTCTCGTCAAGCTGAAGAAGACGGGCGGCAGAGCCAATACCGGGCGCATCACCATGCGTCACCGCGGAGGCGGTCACAAGCCCCAGTATCGCATTGTGGACTTTCGCCGCGAGAAGCTAGGCATTCCGGCGCGTGTGGCGACTGTAGAGTACGATCCGAACCGTACGGCGCGGATAGCGCTTCTCCACTACCGTGATGGGGAGAAACGTTATATCGTCGCTCCCAATGGGATCGAGGTAGGACAGCAGGTCGTGGCCGGCGAAGGTGCCGAACCTGTTGCGGGCAATTCCATGCCGCTGCGCGCCATTCCGCCAGGTGTTCCTGTGCACAACATTGAGCTCGTGCCGGGTGAAGGGGCGAAGCTCGTCCGTGCCGCCGGCACGATGGCGACGGTGCAGGCCAAGGAGGGAAAGTATGCGACCATCGCGCTTCCCTCTGGCGAGGTCCGCAGGGTTCACATTGAATGTAGAGCAACCGTCGGGCGTGTCAGCAATCTCGACAATCAGAGCGTCTCCATTGGTAAAGCTGGCAGGAACCGCTGGCGGGGACGGCGCCCCAAGGTTCGTGGCTCGGCCATGAACCCGGTGTCGCATCCGATGGGGGGAGGAGAAGGGCGTCGCTCCGGTGGGCGCCACCCGAAGAGCAAGTGGGGCGTTCCAGCCAAGGGAGGCAAAACGCGGAAGCCTCGGAAGCAATCGAATCGGCACATTATTCGGCGGCGGACCAAGAAATAAGTTATGGGTAGATCATTAAAAAAGGGTCCCTATGTGGATCCAAAACTGTTGAAGAAGGTTCTCGCTGTTCGGCAGGGTGAGGGGGAACCGATCAAGACGTGGGCTCGGGCTTGTACCATCATACCGGAGTTTGTGACGCGGACGTTTCTCGTGCACAACGGCAAGGACTTCAAGAAAGTCTACGTGACGGAGAATATGGTGGGCCATAAGCTTGGCGAGTTCTCGCACCCCAGGCTTTTTCGGGGCCATTCTGGCGGAAAGAGACGATCCTGACTAATCCTGGTACAGTTACTCCTGACACAATCGCAACTAGCTAAACAACCGCAATCAACAAAATAGCCATGGTCGAGGCCGCAGTTACATTCAACGCCAGTCACCGATTCGCGCGCATTTCCCCACAGAAGGCGCGCCTGGTGATGGACACGATTCGCGGTGATTCGGTCGAGAAAGCCCTCAACAAGTTGCTTTACTCGCAGCGGCGCGCTTCGCCGATGATCCGCAAAGTCGTTCGTTCGGCTCTTGCGAATGCCACGCAGAAGGCGGGGCTTCAGGAGGAGGAGCTGGTCGTGTGGCGGGCTGCAGTGGACGACGGGCCAACCATGAAACGTTGGCGGCCACGAGCTCAAGGCCGGGCGTACCCGCGCCTTCGCAGGTCTTGCCACTTGAGCGTGATCTTAAAGCAGGTCGTCGGCAAGGGCGGTGATTCGAAGGGTGGCTCGGGCAAAGCGAAGGATGCTTCTTCGTCGCAGCCCCCGGGCACCGAAGGGATTGCGCCTGGCGAGGCGGGTTCTGCTGAAGCGGCTGCTTCTACGACGGCTGCCAAGGCGACGGCCCCTAAAGCCACGGAGCCTAAACGAAAAGGGGCGTCGAAAGCGCCCGCCAAGGGTAAGAAACAAGCCAAGAAGCCCAGCTCGCCTCCAGCGGCAAGCGATCGGGTAGCTGATCACGGGGCTGGAGAAGGCACGGAGAGCTGACCCATGGGACAGAAATGCAGACCTACAGGATTTAGAATCGGCATTACCGAGAACTGGCGGTCACGCTGGTTTGCGAACAAGCAACGGTTCGGCGTCCTGCTGGTTCAGGACAACCTGATTCGAAAGTTCATCAAGCGAGAGTACTCGATGGCGGGCATTCCCAAGATCGAGATCGAGCGGGATATGGAGCGAGTTCAGATTTTCCTCCACACCTCGCGTCCGGGAGTGATCATTGGCCGCAAGGGAGCCAAGGTCGACAAGCTCAAGGAAGACCTCGAAAGGCTCTGCGGGCAGGAAGTCAAACTCGAGATTCGGGAAGTCCTGACTCCGGAGCTGGACGCCCAGCTCATGGCGGAAGCCGTGGCGCAGCAGCTCGTCAAGCGGGCCGCTTTCCGGCGCGTCATGAAGATGACCATCAAGACAACGATGGAACGGGGCGCCAAGGGCGTCAAGATTCAGGTTTCGGGGCGTCTCGGCGGGTCGGAAATGGCTCGGAGGGAGACTTTCCATGAAGGCAGTGTGCCGCTGGCGACACTGCAGGCACACGTTGACTACGGGTTTGCTGAGGCCTTCACCACATTTGGCGCCATCGGGGTGAAGTGCTGGATTCATCGCGGCCCTTACAAGGAGGAAGAGGGAAGCATCCATGCCTCTCATGCCAAAAAGGGTTAAGTACCGCAAGCAGCAGCGCGGTCGCGCCAAGGGAATGGCGACGCGCGGCAACTTTGTGGTGTTTGGCGACTATGGAGTCCAGACGCTGGAACTGGCTTGGATCAGCGCAGCGCAGATCGAGGCCGGTCGCGTGGCGGCTACGCACTTCCTCCACGGCGAAGGCCGTGTCTATGTGCGGATCTTTCCTTCCAAGCCCATATCTTGCCAGCCCGCTGAGACGAGGATGGGCAAGGGGAAGGGCGAAACTGAGTATTGGGCGGCCGTGGTGCGCCCCGGGAGGATTCTCTATGAAATTGCCGGTGTGCCCGAGGAAACCGCCAAGCAGGCGTTGAACCGCGTGGCGCACAAGTTACCGGTTCGATGTCGTTTCCTGGCTCGTCACCACAGAGTTTAGAAAAACGATGACTGTCAAAGAAATGCGTGAATTGCCCGATGAGGAGCTCCAGGAGGAGATTCTCAAGACGAATGAAAAGGTCTTCAAGATGCGTTTTCAAGGGAAGGGCAAGGATGTGGAGAATCCCAGTCAGCTCAAGGTTTGTAGAAGGGACATTGCTCGCATGCGGACGGTGATGCGCCAACGCGCTCTTGCAGCGGAAAGGGGTCAGCAATGAGCGACACCCTGCCAAATGCTTCCGAGACGGCAAGTGCTTCGTCGTCGGCTGCCGGTGCCGCGGGTCTTGGAGGCGTCGCGACTGACCGCGGCCAGCCCAAGATGATCACCGGGGTCGTCACGAGCGACAAAATGCAAAAAACCCGGGTCGTCAGGGTGATGCGCCTGGAAAAGCATCGCAAGTATGGTAAGTACCTTCGCCGTCGGACGGTGTACAAGGCGCACGACGAGAACGAGGTTTCCGGTGTTGGTGATACGGTGCGCATCGCGGAGACGCGCCCCCTGTCAAAGACCAAGCGCTGGCGGGTAGTCCAAGTCGTTACTCAGTCGCGCTTTCGGAGCGTTCCAGCGAGTGATCTGGCACCTGATGTTCTCGATGCGTCGGCCGAAGCCGCCGGGACCGGCGGTGTTGTGGCGGGCGGCGCTGGCAAAGTTGCAGATGTGAAAGATGCAGCCGGAGCGCACGCCGACAGCCAGGGTTCGAGCGCGGAGGGAGGTAGCCCCGAATGATTCAGTTGCGGACCAAGCTGGACGTCGCCGACAATACCGGTGCCAAGCTGGTTCAGTGCATTCATGTTCTGGGGGGCTCAGGAAGAAAGTACGCGTACCTCGGGGACGTCATCGTGTGTGCGGTGAAGAAGTCGATGCCTGCCAGCGAAATCAAGCAGGGCGATGTGGTTAAAGGGGTGATCGTTCGTACCAAGCAGAGCGTGCGTCGCGAGGACGGTTCCTACGTGCGCTTCGATCGGAATGCGGTCGTGATTCTCGACAACGACAAAAACCCGCGCGGGACGCGCATTTTCGGCGCGGTGGCGCGTGAGCTCAGGCAGAAGAACTTCATGAAGATTGTGTCGCTTGCTCCGGAGGTGGTCTGATGTACCTCAAACGTGACGACCTTGTCGTAGTCATCTCGGGCGTTCACGCCGGAAAACAGGGCCGGGTCCTACGGGTCTTTACCGAAAAGAACCGGGTGATAGTTCAGGGTGTGAATCTTCGTTACAAGCACCTCAAGCGCAGCCAGAAGAACCCTCAGGGCGGACGCGTGCAAAAGGAATCTCCGTTGAATGCGTCCAAGGTGCAACTCGTTGATCCCAAGACCAACCGACCGACAAGGGTCGGGTACCGGTTTGAGGATGGTAGAAAAATTCGAGTCGGGAAAAGGAGCGGGGAGCCTGTTTGATCGATGGTCCGGCTGAAAAATAGATACAAAGACGAGATCGTCCCGAAGATGATGGAGCGCTTCGCGCATAAGAATGTCAATTCGGTTCCGCGTGTTACGAAGATTACCGTCAACATGGGAATCGGCAAGGCAATAGAAAACAACAAGCGCATCGAGGCGGCGGTGAAGGAGTTGAAGTCCATCACCGGGCAATGTCCGGTGGTGACACGGGCGAAACAATCCATTGCTGGCTTCAAGTTGCGTGAAGGAATGAGCGTTGGCGCCAAGGTGACCTTGCGCGGCAAACGCATGTATGAATTTTTTGATCGTCTGATCAGTGTCGTAATTCCACGTATCAGGGATTTTCGGGGCCTTTCGGTCCGTGCGTTCGATGGCCGGGGAAATTACTCCATGGGGCTTACCGAACAGCTGGTTTTTCCTGAGATCAATGTGGACAATGTGGAATTCATTCAAGGCTTGAATATCTGCCTGACTATCGACGGTTCGAGTGACGAAGAGTCGCTTGCGCTGCTCGAAATGTTCGGCTTTCCATTCAGGAGGTAGGACTCGTGGCGAAGACTTCGTGGCGTGTTAAGCAGCAAAGGACTCCCAAGTTCACGACGCGCCGCTACAACCGTTGCCAGCTTTGCGGTCGGCGGCGTAGTTACTACCGGAAGTTCCAGGTGTGCCGTATTTGCTTTCGCACTTTGGCGCTCAAAGGGGAAATTCCGGGAGTAAGGAAAGCGAGCTGGTAACTTATGAGTATGACAGACCCGGTTGCGGATCTTCTGACCCGCATCCGTAACGCGAATTCGATTGGGAAACGGACCGTGAAGATGCCCTACTCCGGTCTGAAGAAGAACATTCTTCGAGTCCTCAAGGAACAGGGCTTCATTACGGATTACTTTCCCGAAATGCAGGGCCAAATGGGGGTCTTGCGCGTGGAGCTTAAGTATGGGCCCGACGGGGAGCTTGTGCTGCGGAAGATCCAGAGAATCTCCAAGCCGGGTAGGCGGGTTTACAGCCGTTCAGTGAGCCTGCCGGACGTCCTCGATGGGCTCGGCATTGCGATTGTCTCCACTTCCAAGGGAGTCATGTCCAACCTCGAGGCGAAGAAGCTTTCCTTGGGAGGCGAAGTCCTCTGCGAGGTCTGGTGACACAATATCAGCGGCCCTGATGAGTGCTGCAAATTAGTGACGTAGAGTGAAGAAGCGGGTAACGACAAATGTCCAGAATCGGTAAGCAGCCGGTCGCCGTACCGTCAGGAGTCAAGGTCAAGCAGGCAGCCGATGGGGATCGTATGCTCCTCTCGGTGGAGGGGCCCAAGGGCAAGCTCTCCTTCCCCTTTCGTAAAGATGTCGACATCTCTGTCGATGGGGATACGATCCGCATCTCTCGCAGTGGAGACGCAGCCTTCGAGCGGGCCTATCACGGGACAGCGAGATCGCTGATTGCTAACATGGTCCAGGGGGTGAGTCAGGGGTTTGTGAAGACCCTCGACATCGAAGGCGTCGGCTACAACGCGAAGCTCGAGAAGAAGACCGTCGTCCTGCAGATCGGCTTCTGCCATCCCGTCACCATGGAGATTCCAGAAGGCTTGACTGTTGAGGTTCCCAAGCCCACACAGATCGTTGTGAGCGGGCCTGACAAGCAGGTGGTAGGTGAATTTGCGGCTCAGGTGCGGAAGATCAGGCCTCCGGAGCCGTACAAAGGAAAAGGCATTCGATACGCTGGTGAGAAAATCGTTCGTAAGGCTGGCAAGGCTTTCGGCTCCGGTGAATAGGGCCGGTGTTAACGAAGGCGGTGTTGACGACGGCATGCGCGTTGGCGAGTGCACGGCGTTGACGTATGAGAGGGAAGTAGGATGAGCTCGGCGACTCAACTCAAGCAAAAGCACATACGGCGTTTCCGCAGGAAACGCCACGTCCGGCGGAAAGTGTTCGGAACGCCCACGCAGCCGCGGTTGACGGTTTTTCGCAGCCACAAGAACATATCCTGCCAGCTCATCGATGATTTCAAAGGCATGACCCTCGCTTCGGCCTCGAGCCTCAGCAAGGACGTGCGCAGCCAGGTTGGCGGTTACGCGGGAAACGTAAAAGCAGCGGAGCTGATCGGCAAATCGATCGCCGAAAAGTTGGCCTCCCTCGGAATTACCAAGGTCCAGTTTGACCGAAACGGGTACCGTTTTCACGGACGGGTCAAGGCTCTGGTGGAGGCGGCCCGCAAGGCGGGATTGAAGATTTGACGGTGACTGCAAGACGGCGGGTCGAAGACGGCGGCCAGGAGAGAGTGGCCAGGAGATAAGGAACGCGCACAGTGGTAGACGACAAAGAAAATAAAGGTTCGGAGCCGCTCGCGGCACAGCCCGCTGCGGAACCAAAGGCTGCGGCAGCGCCATCAACTTCGACTCCGGCGGCGCCTGCCACTCCGGCGGCGCCTACAGCCTCCCCACCACCTGGCGGGTCCGCTCCTGCGAAGCCTGCGCCCGCGGCGTCGGGGCGTGGCCCGGCCGGGCGGGGTGGCAGCGGTGGCGCTGGCGGCGCCCCAAGGCGAGGCGCGCGCAGCGGAATGCGTGGAGCTGGAGTCCTGCAACGCGAGACGCGTCGGCCCCGAGGGCGCGACCGCGGCGGGCGGGGCGATGAGGAAGAGGGCCGCTACGAGGAGCGAGTAGTCAAGATCAATCGCTGCGCCACGGTAGTGAAGGGCGGCCGTCGATTCAGCTTCAGCGCCTTGGTGGTCCTGGGGGATCGTGAGGGCTCCGTTGGGCTCGGTTTCGGAAAGGCCAATGAAGTCCCGCCGTCGGTCGAGAAGGCCATGAAGGACGCGCGCAAGAATTTCGTCAAGGTTTCGCTCAAAGGCAATAGCATCCCGCACAAGACGATCGGAGTGAGCCTCTCCTCCAAGGTGGTGCTCGTCCCCGCGGTTGAGGGTACCGGCATCATCGCCGGCTCGGCCGTTCGAGCTGTTGTTGAGTGCGCGGGAATTAAGGATATCTTGACCAAGGTGTACGGGAGTAACAATCCCATCAATGTGGTTCGAGCCACCCTTGAGGGGCTCAAAGGGCTTCGCACGTCGGAGGAAGTCTCCCGGTTGCGAGGAGTGGAGGTGACTCAGTGAACCTTTCCGACGTTCTTAGCAAGGCCAAGAAACGCCCGGCGCGCAAGCGTCGAGGAAGAGGCCAGGGAAGTGGCATGGGGAAGACCTCCAGCAGGGGCAGCAAGGGCGCTGCTTCTCGATCTGGCTGGAGCCGCAGATTCGCTTACGATGGTGGCGGTACGTCACTCATACGGCGCCTGCCCAAGCGGGGATTCAGTAACTCTCTCTTCAGCCGCAAGTACGATCTCGTTAATCTCGAGACGCTCGAGGCGAGCTTTGAGCCCGGGGATACCGTCAACCTCGAGGTGCTGGTCGAGCGCCGCATCTTGAGCCTTGTGCACGGGCGACTGAAGGTCCTGGCGCGGGGGGACATCAACAAGAAGCTGACAGTTGTTGCCGACGCAGCGAGTGCGGCGGCGCGGCAAAAGATCGAGGCCGTCGGCGGCAAGCTGGAAGGGCTCAAGCCGCCCAAGAAAAAGAAAAGACCGTCTGGGGGCACCGCTGCGGAGAAAGGTGCCGCTGTGGCGGTCATTGCCAGGGAGGCCAAGGCTGCCGCCAAGGAGGCAAAGAGGGAGGCAAAGAGGGCGGCCAAGGCCGAGGGTGGTGATGGTGATGGTGATGGTGGTGGCAAGGCGGGCGCTGTGAAGAAGAACAAGTCTGCCGACAAAGGCAAAGCTAAACCGGTCAAGGGGCGAAAGAATCCCTGACCTACGGAAGGCTTCTCGAGGACCATGCTAAAGATCGTTCGTGACATCCTGAAGATCCCCGAGCTGCGTAGCCGGATCTGTTGGACGCTCGGTTTGCTCTGCGTCTTTCGAGCCGGGTTCTTCATCTACATTCCGGGAATCGACATCCCGACGTTTCTCGGTAGCCAGCAGACTGAAGGTGGAGCGCTGAATTGGCTCCTCTTCACCAGCGCGCTGACGGGCGGCAATCTCAGCACGCCGGTACTCTTCGCGCTGGGAATCATGCCCTACATTTCAGCCTCGATCATTTTTAGCCTCATGATCAAGGTGTTTCCGCGTCTCGAAGCCCTCTCCAAGGAGGGCGAACAGGGGCGGCGGACCATCAACCGCTATACGCGTTACTTCACCGTCGTTCTCTGTTTGATTCAAGCCATCTTTCTGGTGACGAGCTGGCAGAGTCCTCCATCGGGTGGGGGCCCCTCCATCGTCGTCTCCAGCAGCGCCTGGACCTGGGTACTCCAGATCAGTTGCGTCAGCGTCGGAAGCCTGTTTCTGATGTGGTTGGGCGAGAAGATCACTGAGGTCGGTATCGGCAACGGCACGTCGCTCATCATCATGACCGGCATCATTGCCGACATGCCGGGCCAGCTGGCTCGTATGGGCACGCAGATCAAGCTGGCCGAATGGGAAGCGGTTCCGTTCGAGGTGTCGAAGGCTGGCGTCATGCTGCTTCTCTACGTCGCCGTTGTTGCAGGCGTGGTTTTCATCACCAAGGGGCAGCGTAGGATTCCCATTCAGCAGCAGCGGGCGGTGAAGGGCCGACGGGTCTATGGCGGTCAGCGACAATACATGCCCATCAAGGTGAATGCCGCGGGCGTCCTCCCCATCATTTTTGCCCAGTCCCTGGTAATCATACCCTCAACCTTCTTGAGCTGGTTCGCGTATCGTGGCGACAACTGGTTCTTTTCGTTTCTGCAGTTCTTTGCGGTAACCCTACAGACAGGCGGCTTCTTCTACATGCTGCTGTACATCGCGATGATCTTTTTCTTCACCTATTTCTGGACGACTCTCATGTTCAATCCTGTGGAGATCGCGGGGAACATGAAAGAGTACGGCAGCTTTATCCCGGGCATTCGCCCGGGAAGGTTCACCGCTGAGTACCTGAGCAGGATTTTGAAACGCATCACCGTGGCGGACGCGGTCTTTCTGTCTGTGATCGCTCTGACCCCGCAGATCGTTACTCGCGCTCTGGAAATAGATCCCTACGTGGCATATATGTTAGGCGGAACTGGAATCCTGATCGTCGTGGGAGTTGCCTTGGATCTTGTGGACAAGATCGAGGCGCAGCTCCTCGTGCGTCAGTACGAGGGTTTCATGCGCGGTGGGCCTGGGCCGTCACGAGGTGGGGGCCCTGAGAAGAAGTCGGTTCCATCTGTATAGCAGCCTGCCTGAGAAGTCATGTTCTGCGAGAGGCGGCCCCCCTATTCCAAGGTTGCTGGCATCTGTCTGTGCGTTGCAAAGACTCGGCGACCCCTGCTCCTTGAGCTGCACTCAAATGGCTCGATTCTCGCAGCCAGGTATTTCAAAGCATGGATAGCCCCGTGAGAACGACAGCCGAACTCGCGAAAATGCGGGAGGCGGGGCACATCGTCGCCGGTGCGCTCAGCTGTGTGCGGGAGGCCATATGCCCCGGGATTTCAACCCAGGCCCTCGACGAAATCGTACGCGACTTTGTCAAGGAGCGGCGCGGCAGCCTACTTTTTTACAACTACAAGGGGTTCCCAGCCAACGCCTGCGTTTCCATCAACGAGGAGGTCGTGCACGGCATTCCGAAACGGCGGCGCAAGCTCAAGGATGGCGACATCGTCACCGTGGATATCGGCGTGCGGTACAAAGGCTATTGCGGCGACTCGGCCTGGACGTTCCCCGTAGGAGAGATCAGCGAAAAGGCCGCCCGGCTCATGGATGTGGGGGAGAGGGCGCTCCAGAAGGGGGTCGACGCCTGTGTCGCGATGAGCAAAGTCTCGGACATAGGTAGGGCGATCCAGGAGTACGTCGAGAGGGAAGGTTACCATGTCGTCAAGAAGTTCGTCGGTCATGGCATCGGGACCAAGCTCCACGAGGAGCCCCAAGTACCCAACTATGTGGACAAGGCGCTCCTGAAGCAGGATCCCGTGCTGCGTCCGGGGATGGTCCTTGCCATCGAGCCCATGGTCAACATCGGTACCGAAGACGTAGAGACCCTTGACGACGGATGGACGGTGGTGACGGCTAATCGCGAGCTTTCGGTGCACTTCGAGCATACCGTCGCGGTTACTGACGATGGTCCGCAAGTCTTGACCGTATGACCCGGGCCCGCTTGGCACCTTGCCCCTCTTTTTTTCCGTGAAAACTACTGGATTTCCGCTGCAAAGCCAAGTAAGGTCAGG
>Ga0308135_1000023_pt1 | contig 13405 bp, 15 predicted proteins | sample CB4_937_3310_MT_FD_202496 | JGI IMG/M metagenome (GOLD analysis project Ga0308135, IMG submission 202496) | Metatranscriptome of marine microbial communities from Western Arctic Ocean, Canada - CB4_937_33.10 (Metagenome Metatranscriptome) | ecosystem: Environmental > Aquatic > Marine > Oceanic ... | reverse complement strand
TATTAGACGGTTGCGATTCGTCACTTCTCGCATCAACCCTATGTGCACTAATTCCCAAAGGTTGGCCGTAGCCCTTCTGGCCCATGCGCACTAGTTCCCAAAAATCGGTCGCAGCCCCTCTGGGATTCTGAAGTACAAATATACCGGAGACCATCGTCCCATGACCACGAACTCAGTCCAGATTGAACTAGATCCCAGAGAACTAATGGGCAAAAAGGTAGCGCGCTTGCGCCGCGTCGGAATTGTCCCTGTCCATCTTTACGGACCCGGAATGGAGCCTCGGTCACTACAGTGCCAAGCCTCCACTCTAATCCGGACACTGGCCACTGCCGGTGGTGCCACACCCATCCACATCACCATCCAGGGTGAGTCTGGCACGCATTTGGCCTTTGCCAGAGAGATTCAGTGGGATCCGATGCGCGACGACCTGTTGCACGTTGACCTGCTGGCCGCAGACATCAGCAGGCCGGTAACAGCCCAGGTTCCGATTATACTGACTGGCGAATCTGCCGGCGCACGCTTGGTCAATGGCACAGTGATGCACCAACTGCGCACTGTTGATGTCCAGGCATTGCCCCTGGAGATGCCAAACCAGATTGAAGTTGATCTAGCGGCCATGGAAACCGCCGATTCGGTGATTCGTGCCAGTGACCTGCCGATTCCTAGTTCTGCCACACTCTTAACCGATGCCGAAGAGCTGGTGGTCAGGATTGAGCTTCCCAGAGTCGCAGAAGAATTCACCGCAGCCGAAGAGGGTGGAGACGCCCCTGCCGAAGAAGCATCCGAGGAGTAGACTTCGGAGCCAGTCCACTTTCAGCTTGATCCATAGTCCCGTCCGGGTGAACAAGTCAGTTCTCCAGGTCGGAATCGCTAAAGAAATAAAAACGCCGGAGAAGCAAATCCCGCATACGGGGAGGCCTCCGGCGGTTGTTTCGGAGATAGGAAAATGTTCCTGACCTATGTTGGAGAATCCGGACTTACCGGCACAACGGTCAATGACCCATCCCAAGGACACCAGATCTACACTGGGCTTTTCATCCACGAGAGCCAGTCAATCTCGGTAAACGGCGAGTTCAACGCCCTCTGCCGCCGCCATTTTGGCGCGCCGCTGGGCGAAGAAGGCGCACCAAGCGTCATCCGACCGGTAGACCTCTACCAAGGATTGGGCTATTTCTCCTCCTGGACTCCGGCCAAGAGAAACGAGCTGATGCAAGACTGCCTGGGTATCATGATTCGCCGCGAGACACCGGTAATCACCGCCTACATCAACAAACAAGAGTTCATCGACGCCAGAGCAGCCGGGAACGATGATTACATCAACAGGTGGGATACTCCTACAGGCCCACTGGTGAATAAATTCTTCTTTGCAATTGGTATGTTCCTAGACGAACTCAACATGTCCAGCCTATCCGGCGACGACATCATGGACGGCACCGTACCCATCGCCAACCATGCCTTGGTCATGGCCCAAAACGGGGCCTCGCTGGAAGCTAAGTTCATGGCCGAGTTCCTACGGTCTGATGAGGGCATCGACGCCACCGGGTTAATCGATGACATCTGCTTCGTGGAATCGGCACGCTCCGTTGGTAATCAGTTGTCCAATCTGGTCGCCTACTTCGTCCGACGTTGGCTCCAGAACCCGGAACGTCCTCATCCTTACTTCGACGGCCTCCGGGAAAACAAGGTGATTCAAGTCATTTACCCCGTCACCATCTAAAACCGGTAGCCTGATTATGGGACTCGCACCAACCGCCGCAGGAACGCGCTGAGCAGGTCCACGGCCACCACCAGAATCAGGTACCACAGGATGATTAGCGCCACATCGGTGTACTGGAAGAAGCTAAGACTAAGCCTGAATTCTCTGCCTAGGCCACCAGCGCTGACGAACCCCACCACCACAGTGGTGCGAATCACCACCTCCCAGCGGTACAGCAGGTAGGTGAGGAACTGGGGCATGGCCTGGGGGATAATCCCATAGGCCAGCATCTGCAGATTGCCCGCCCCTGCAGAACGCAACGCTCGTGCCGGCCCCGGGTCCATGTTCTCCACTACCTCGGCCGAAAGCTTGCCCACGATGCCGTAATTGTGCAGCCCCAGGGCAATGGCTCCGGGCAGTATCCCCGGCGATAGAAAGAACACGATCACCATGGCCCACACCAACTCCGGCACCGCTCGTGTGAAAGCAAAGAACAACCGCAGAACGTGATATAATACGCCCATTCCAGCGGAAGGCCGCCCACCCAATTCGCCATTGCTAACGTTCCTCGCGGCCGGCAGAAATGTCACCAACACCCCCAGACCGGCCAAGCCAATAGCCAACACGCTCATCATCAGCGTTTTGTAGGCCAGCTTGCCCGTCTCGCCCCAACGGCCCAGGTCAAAAAATGCGGGTCGTCCACCGCCGCCCAGCCCGTCTTCCAACCCCAGCAACTGTCTGAGGAAACTTCCTGCGTTGCTCCAGGATCGACCAGAAAACAAGTCCCCAAGCCCGCTATCAGCTCCGTCGAAAATATAGGCCCAAGACACGACCGACAGGGCCAAAAACCCATAGAGCGACGCCCGGGCAAAGGTGAGTCGACGCCGACCAAGGACTGCTTCCCTGATTGCCTTGCGATTCATCCTCATGAACCCAGACCCCGGCGGAGCCGCGTGCTCCAGTAATCCACCAGCAAGACCAAACCAAACAAGAACAACAACAGCGTCCAGACCTCGCTGAAGAGTAAGTCGTTCAGTGAAAGTTGTATCTCGAAGCCCAGCCCTCTGATGCCGACAAAGCTCATGATGGCTGCCGCTCTGATCGCGCATTCAAATCGGTAGAAGCTGTAGCTGAGCAGATCGGTCAGCACCATGGGCATTTGGCCATAGAACAGGACTTTGGTTGGAGACGCCCCGGCGGAGCGCAGGCCGTCCAATGGGCCCTCGGGCACGTCATTCAATAGCTCAGAATAGATTCGCCCCAGTATCCCGGCGTACGAGATGGCAATAGCCAACACCACCGCCAGTGATGAAAGGCCAAATGCAGCAACAAATAAAACCGCCCAGACCAGTTCGTGGATTGAGCGCATGAACGCCAGCAGGAACCGAACAGCTACGGCTACGGCCAGCCGGGTGCGGCCAGGGTTGCCCAAGGAACCAGAGGCGATTATTCCCAGGGGTACTCCAACTATGATGGCCACGGTGATGCCGGCCACAGCATGGACCACCGTTTGCCAACTGGCCGCCAACGCCAGTTTCAAAAAGCCGGGAGAGAGTTCCGGCGAAAAGAGCGCCAGGGAAAAGTCTTTGATGGCCTCGCCGCCGCCGGTGTGCAGGATCCCGTCCCGCCAACCAACTCCAGTGAGACTCCAAACAAAAGCCCCAACCAGAATCAGGCTCAGCAGGCGCCGGGCCTCGAAAAGCCGGGCCAGCCCTTTAGTTCTGGGAGTCCCGGTCCAGATCATATAGGGCCTCAAGCACCGGGGCCGTCAACTCCCGAGCTGGGATATCAAATTGGAGGATGCCTTCCCGGAGTCCGATCACCCGCGTGAAGTGTTCTTGTATCAGGTCCGGCGAGTGCAGGCTGGCGATTACCGCGCCACCGATGTCCATTGCCATAGCGCTAAGCAGCCCCAGTATCTCGTCGGCACGCGCCGGGTCCAGGGATGATACTGGCTCATCGGCCAGAATGATCTTGGGGGCCTGTAGCATCAACCTAGCGATGGCCACGCGCTGCTGCTCACCGCCAGAAAGCTGGGAGGTAGTCTCATCAATTTTGTCGGCGATACCCAGTTGGGAGAGAGCGTCCAAGGCTGCATTACGCTCACTAGGGGAAAATAGCGAAGCCAACGACAACCATAGACTCCACTGGCCGAGCCGCCCGGCAAGCACGTTCTGCACCACAGGCAATTGCGGGACCAGATCGAGTTGCTGCTGAATCAGGCCCACAGACTCGGAGAGTTGGCGGCCCGGCTGGAGTTTAGAAACTGGTTTCGAGTCCAAGAATAGCTCGCCAGCATCCGGCTGAATCAAACCGGCCAAGATATACAACAGAGTGGACTTGCCACTGCCGCTGGGGCCGGCCAACGCCACTCTCTCGCCAGCGACGATGGCCAAGTCCAATGGTGCCAAAGCAACCAGCGACCCAAACGACTTACTCAGACCGCGCCCGTCCACCAAGGGCTGCGCAGAACTGGTACCGTCATTGGCGCGTTCTAGGGTGTCCCTCAATATACTCATTTGATTATCCCCAGGTCCCTCGCCACATCTTCAATGGCCTGGTAATTGTCGTTTTCGGTTGAGATGAACCGCTCTGTGCTGAAAAGACTGAGGATTTCTTGATTCTCTTCTGCGCCCAGTTCCAGGAGTGCTTTCTGAATTCTTCGGGAGAACCCGTCGCCAAACTTTTCGCCCACGCCCGAGGCTGCAGTCCAGTTGTAGTCGAAATAGGCCGGGGTGGTCTCCAACACGCGTACTTTGCTTACGTCCACCAGCCCATTAGCCACAGCCCGCTCCCAAACGTCTTCGTTGAGGGCGCCAATATCGAACGCTCCGCTCTCAACCAACCGCCACGTAAGATCATGGGAGCCGGAGTAATTGGGGGGCGATTTAAAACTGGAATCTGCTTCTAACCCGGCACCCCGCAAGAAATACCGCGGCATCAAGTGACCGGAAGTAGAGCTTTCGCTGCCAAAAGTTATGGTCAGGTCTCCGGCCAGGTCTGCCAGGTCGCTCAATGACGTGGCGGAAAGGTCGTGCCGGATGATGAACTTGGAGTGGAAGGCAGCGTCATGCTCGCGTTGGGCCACTGCTTCAGCTCCTTCGTCAAGAATCCGTGCTTGCACTCCGGTGAGTCCGCCAAAGAATGCCAGATCAAGATTTCCCTGGGTGAACGCCGTAACCACCGCTGCGTAGTCGGCGCTGGGGACATATTCCACTTCCACGCCTAACTTCAGGGATAGATAGTCGGCAAACCCGTCATACCGTCTGGCAAGTCTGGAGGCGTCTTGGTCGGGAATACCGCCCACCCGGAGCACGGGTGAACTGTCGCCGCCACACGCAGCGATTAAAGTGAAAATAACTATAAGTGCCAGACCAATAAATAGAACTCGTATCAAACCTTCTGCGCTCCTTCTGATTTCCCAGGTGATAACCCAGAGAACTGCGCCCAACTAAACGCGCATATTCATATACACGATTGAATGACCATTAAAAACTGGTAGTCCAACGGCATACCTAGGGCTTGAAAGGCAGAGGGTGCGTGGGTGAAATAGCCCCGTGGAAGTGACTGAAAGAGAATTAAAGAGACTCCCCGAAGCTACATGGAAACCCAGTGGGACCGCCGGCCAGTCCACGCCTAGGAGGCCTGGACTCAAGTAAACCCGGCGTTTGGATTCCTCATGGTTATTTGGTTTGTGGCTATCACATCAAAAATATTAATAGACTATATAAAGACAGTCAAATACAGTGGAGTCTATATTGTCCTTATCAGAGACCAAAACGGGCGTGCTTGGCCCGGCGATTCCTTTACAACAATTGGGCACGGCATTACAATCGCTAGTCAGAGAAAACGACGTATTTCGCTGCTTTCTCTAACTATTTCACCCGATTAAACCTACAGATTAAATCAACTGGTTTAACCTGCAACCCATTTCAAACAGCCCGCCACCAAGCCGGCCGGGACCTACAGGATTTGATGCCAGACCCAGAAGACATTCTAATGGCCAATCGGGCCACCAAGCTCGAACGTATCCGCGGCAACGGCATCGACCCGTATCCTGCCCGTTTCCACCGCTCCTACGACACCGCCACCGCCACCACACTCTTCGAAGAACTGGAGAACGCTGAGCCAGCCGACGAGAAGCTTCAGAATGTCACCCTGGCCGGTCGTATCTCTTCCATGCGCACCATGGGCAAGGCGGCGTTCGTAGACCTGAGAGACGCTTCCGGAGTTATCCAGGTTCTCATGCGTCAGAACAATCTCAATGAGGGATTTGAGCTAATCAAGGACTTGGACTTGGGCGATCATTTGGGCGTGCGCGGCAATCTGATGCGCACCCGCACCGGGCAAGTCACCATTGACGCACTGGAACTCACGGTCACCGCCAAAGGTATGCGCCCGCTGCCGGAGAAATGGCACGGCCTGAGGGACGTTGAAACACGATATCGGCAGCGCTACCTGGACCTGATCGCCAACCAGGACGAGATCATGCCGATCTTTGTCCTGCGCAGCAACGTAATCAGCGGTATCCGCCGGTTCCTAGACGACCGGGGCTTCTTGGAAGTGGACACTCCCATACTGGTCCCCGTGGCCGGCGGCGCCCACGCCCAACCCTTCATCACTCACCACAACGCCTTGGACCAGCAGCTTTACCTGCGCATCGCTACTGAACTCTATTTGAAGCGCCTAATCATCGGCGGCTTCGACAAGGTCTATGAGATTGGCCGGGTCTTCCGGAACGAGGGTATCGACCAGGACCACAACCCGGAGTTCACCTTGCTGGAGAGCTATGAGGCCTACGCCGACTACAATGATGTGATGGACATGGTTGAGCAGATGGTCTCCACCATCTGTAAGGCAGTCAATGGCACCACCAAGGTGACCATCGGCGATGAAGTCATCGACTTTGAGCCGCCGTGGGCGCGGGTCAGCCTGCGTGAGGAACTCGAAAAACGCAGCGGCATCAACCTGGAAACCGTCAATGATGAAGAACTCCGCAAGAAAGCGTCAGAAATTGGAATCGACACCGTGGTGCTAGAGAGTCGCGGGCGGTTGATTGACAAGTTGCTGTCCACATTCATGGAGCCGAACCTAATCCAACCAACCTTTGTCCTAGACTACCCGGAGGAGATGTCCCCGCTGGCCAAGGCCAAGCCAGACACTCCCGGATACGTGGAACGGTTTGAAGCCTTTGCCTTTGGCATGGAGATCGCCAACTCCTACAGCGAGCTGAACGACCCGGCAGTGCAACGAACGCGATTTGAAGACCAGGCCCGGATACAGCAACTATTCGAAAATGAAGACGTCGACCGACAAGACGATGACTTCCTCACAGCCATGGAATACGGCATGCCCCCCACCGGCGGCCTGGGCATCGGCATCGACCGGCTGGTGATGCTGCTCTCAGGACAAACATCGATCCGCGACGTGCTGCTGTTCCCTCAGATGCGGACACTGCGCACCGATTCAACAGAAGAAGAGCCGGAAGAAAAAACAGAAATAACTTCCGGGGAAGAAACAACGGAATAACAATGCTTTCAATCGAACACATACGAGAGAACCCCGATGAGGTACGCGCCGCCCTCAAAACCAGAGGGGAGGACGACTCCATCACGGAGGTTCTTGAACTGGATACGGCAATTCGCGCGACTATCACCGAACGCGACAACCTCAACGCGGAACGAAACCGGGTCAACAAGGAATTGGGCCAGGCGCGCTCCCAAGGGCAAGAAGTCTCAGAAGAGGCCAGGGCCCAGATGCGGGAGATTGGCAACCAGTCCGACGCCTTGAACGAGAAAACCAAAGAGATGGGCAACCGGATGAGCGAATTAATGCTCACACTACCAAATCTGCCCCAGTCTGATGTGCCGGTGGGAGAAGATGAGACCGGCAGCATCATCATCCGCCAAAACGGCGAGCCGCCCGTCATGGACTTTGAACCCAAGCCCCACTGGGACCTGGGCGAAGAACTTGGCATCATCGACTTTGAACGCGGCACCAAGCTGGCGGGAAGTCGGTTCTACAATCTGGTGGACTACGGCCCCAAACTGGAACGCGCGCTGATCTCCTTCATGCTTGACCTCCACTCCAACGACCACGGCTACACAGAGATTTCCCTGCCGGCAGTGGTGAAACGAGAAATCATGGAAGGCTCCGGCAACCTGCCCAAGTTTGCCGACAATCTCTACCACGACGACGAAGATGACCTCTGGCTGATACCCACCGCCGAGGTCCCCATCACCAACCTCTACCGGGACGAGATTATCCCTGCCAACACCCTGCCACTCAAATACGTGGCCCAGACTCCTTGCTTCCGCCGTGAAAGGGCCTCTGCGGGACGGGATACACGCGGCATCAAACGGGTGCACCAATTCAACAAGGTTGAGATGTATCAGTTTGTGGAGCCTGAGACCTCCAATGACGAGCTGGACAAACTCGTGGACCACGCCGAGGACGTATGCCGCAAGTTGGGGTTCACCTACCGGGTTTTAGCCCTCTGCACAGGTGATATGGGCTTTGCGTCTTCCAAGACCTACGACATTGAGGTCTGGGCCGCAGGCTGCCAGGAATGGCTTGAAGTCAGCTCCTGCTCCAATTGCACCGACTTCCAAGCCCGGCGATCCAACATCCGCTACCGTTCTGAAGAGGGCGGCCGCCCCCGCATTCCCCACACGCTGAACGGCTCCGGCCTGGCCCTGCCCCGTGTCATGATTGCCATCATAGAGAACTACCAGCAGCCTGACGGGTCGGTGGTTATCCCTGAGGTGCTGCGTCCCTACACCGGGTTTGATGTGATTCCAGCCAAAAAGGCGACCATCTAACTCCAGTAATCAATCAACAAGACGATGAAGTCATGGTTGAGGAGATTGAGAGCGAAGAACTTGATGCTACTCCGGAGCCAACCTTGACGGCTGGCCCAACTGCAACACCGCCGCCAGTTACCGAAACTCCGTCAGATCAAGGCCTGGCAAACCTCACCGAGGTTCAGGTAGACGCCGCCCTGACCCGCTTCGCCTTTGTTGAGGAATGGGATTACACAGATAAGAACAAAAGCATCGGACCGGCAGTAGTTCACTTCCATTTCGGGTTTGGCCACATCTTCGTCAGAGACCCGATAATTCCTTGCGCTGACAGCAGTAACTGCAAAATTGAGGCAGAATCCTACAACCTCAGCATCCGCAACGCGTCTGCACATGAATCTCAGGATGAAGCCTACTTCATTGACAGGCACGACCACCTTTGCATTACGACCGCAATCAAGACAGACGTAGTCCGGGGCGCCAAGGTGTCTATCTCAGGCACTCGAGATTTCCGGTTGGAGAAGTTCCGTGAGAACGGCATAGTAATCCCCTTAGACAGCCGACCCTCCGTGGGCTAGAATGCCTGCAATCTGATTCAGGCTGGAGGTTGACCATGTCGGGAATTTGGCCCGGTGAGACCCAGTGTGTAGTGCTGCTTGGCTTTGACATTGACGGGGTATCGTCCTGGTTAAACCGTGACCCGTCGTTTAAAGACCACCCAAGCCTCATGTCCATGGCCGAATACGGTCCGTCAGTCGCTACGCCAAGAATCCTAGACATGCTGGACGCCCACTCGGTCCAAGCCAGCTTCTACGTGCCGGGATACGTGGCCGAGACCCACGAAGAAATGGTCGCTGAAATCTTCCGCCGTGGCCACGAGATTGCCCATCATGGCTATATGCACGAACCGCCGTCCAGCCTCACCCGCGAGCAAGAGATAGACGTCATCGAGTCCGGCATCCGCATCCTCAGCGGGATCACCGGCGAGCAGCCGTTGGGCTACCGTTCCCCAAGTTGGGAGCTTTCGGAGCATTCCCTAGAGTTGCTGACCGACCACGGTTTCATCTACGACAGCAGCCTGATGGGAGACGACGCACCCTACATAGTCGAGTCTCCAACCAACGGCAAATCCCTGGTTGAGTTGCCCGTGCACTGGTTGCTGGACGATGCGCCAAACTTTGTCTACGCGCCGGTGGCCAACCGGCTTGGCCCCATGCGAAACCCGGACGAAGTCTACCAAACATGGGCCGCTGAATTTGAAGGACTCTACCGATACGGCCGGGCCTTTACCCTCACTATGCACCCTCAGTACATCGGGCGACCCGGTCGGCTTCTCATGCTGGAACGGTTGATTGAACACATCAAGTCGTTCCCCAACGTGGAATTCATGCGGGCCATAGACGTGGCCGAGATGTGGCGGTAAACCGCTAACCCTAGTATTCGGATGCTGGAGATGACCTATGGATTACGGGATAGGGATTCCTTCATACATCGACGCTTGGCGTGAAGTTCAAGCGGCCGAGCAAGCAGGGTTCACCCATGCGTGGTTCTACGACTCGCAACTAATCTACAGCGATGTCTACGCAACGATGGCCCTGGCCGCACAAAACACCACCCGCATCAAATTGGGCACTCTGGTGTCAATTCCAACCAACCGCATCGCACCGGTCACCGCCTCGGCGATTGCCACCATTAACAAGTTAGCGCCGGGCCGGGTTATCTTGGCCATGGGCACTGGCTACACGGGTAGAAACACCATGGGGCTGCCGCAGATGTCCGTGCAACGCCTGAGGGAATACACCCAACAGGTGATAGGCCTTCTCGCCGGTGAGGATGTGCTCTTCCGGGAGGGTGACAAGGAGCGATGGGTCCGCTTGATCCACGCTGACCACGAAGATTTCATCAACATCAAGGATCCGATTCCCGTATTTGTTGCCGCCAATGGTCCAAGGGCTCTGGGGGTTGTCGGCGAGCTTGCCGACGGCTGGGTGACGACTCTGCGAGCCAGGACCGACCTGGCCGACAATTATGCGGCGATTAAAGAGTCGGCAGCCCAATCAGGCCGCAGCACCGACAAACCGTATACGGTGGCGCTGAGCTACGGATGCGTACTGCGAGAGGGTGAATCCCTAAGTTCTGAGCGAGTGCTGGCTCGTGTTGGTCCAAGTATCATGCCTGGAGTGCATGCCCAGTGGGAGGCCAAGTACGGCCCGGGGGCCAATCTTGGAATGAGTCCCGATTCCGAGGTAGCCGACACCTATGAAGCCTATCTCCAAGAGTTTGCCGCAACCCACGGCACGCCGTCTGACCGTCTCTACCTGGACGCCCACCGAGGACACATGGTCTTCCTAAAACCGGGCGAGGAGCAATTCGCCACTCCGGAACTCATGGCCCGGTCTCTGACTGGCACTGGGCCTGAAATCATCGAAAAACTGGAGCGAATGGAAGCCACTGGGATAAATAACGTGGCAGTTTCCGTGACCAATGCCGAAGGCGCACGTGACCTGATCCAAGACTTTGGTCGTGAAATAATCGCCAAGCGAGAAAAGTAAGTCACCATCCAGTAATTCGCGACTGGCAACTTCTTGCCAACATGCAACATCAGAATTAACATGAGCGCAGATTCGCCCGCATCTTCAGGAGCATAAAATGCCTAAAGTTCATGACCGCGGCGGTTGGCCCAACGAAGACCCCATCGACCAATCCGAGCACGAGATGGAGGAATGGGAACGCAAGGTGGACGCACTCAACGGCGTGCTTGGCGACCTGGGCCTCAAGACTTCCGACCAACTACGTCGGGCCATCGAGAGCATGGACCTGGCCACCTACGAGTCTCTGGCCTATTACGAAAAGTGGACGGCCGCCATGGAGATGCTCCTGGTAGAGCAGGGTGTGATGACCACCGCAGAGATTGACGCCAAGATGGAAACCCTGAAACAGGGTCAAGCATAGTCATGGCCCATTCTCCATCTGCCAAGTACAAACCAGGCGACCAAGTGCGCATCCGCGTGGGCGTTCCGCCAACCCATTTCCGGACCCCGGAATATGTGCAGGGCAAACAGGGCGAAATAGAAACCTCTTGGGGGGCCTACCCCAACCCTGAGGGCCTGGCTTACGGCGGCGACGGACTGCCGGCCCAGCCTCTCTACCTGGTTAAATTCGCCCAGACCGACCTATGGACCAACTACGAAGGCGCAGCAAAAGACGCCCTGTTACTAGACATCTACGAAAACTGGCTAGAGTCGATTTAAATCAAACAGACCCGGCTAAACAAAATAATTAGGCTGATTCAGGAGAGCATCCCATGGCTGACAACGGACACTCCCACGGCGACAACGCAGAATATTACGCACTACGGGCCGAGGCTATCCAAGCACTGCTGATTGAGAAGGGCGTCTGCACCATGGACGATATTATGACCATGGCCGACAAGATTGACTCTCGCTCCCCCGCCGACGGCGCTAAGGTGCTAGCCCACGCCTGGGTTGACCCGGAATACAAGGCCAGGCTCCTGGCCGACGCCGAGTCTGCCCTCCTAGAACTAGGCTATGACTTGCCGGAGACGGCTCCCAAGCTCACGGTTTTGGAGAACACGGACGACGTTCACAACATGGCCGTTTGCACGCTATGCTCCTGCTACCCCAGGGCCATCATTGGCCGGCCACCCGCCTGGTACAAAGGCCTGGCCTACCGCTCTAGGGTCGTCGTTGACCCACGGGGTGTGCTGCAGGAGTTTGGCACGGAGCTTGATCAGGACGTGCAAGTCCGAGTGATTGACAGCAGCGCCGATTACCGCTATTTGGTTCTGCCCAAGCGCCCCGCCGGGACTGAAGGCATGAGCGAAGAAGACCTGGCCAAGTTAATCACCCAAGAAAGCATGATTGGGGTTGGTTTGGCTCTGACGCCGGAGCAAGTTAGCGCCAGCTAGCAATAATCGCCGTAAACCAAAAAGTCATTCCAGATGCTATCTGGAATGACTTTTGTTTTTGCTGTGGTGACGCTGTAAGCCGTATTAGTCGGGTCTATCCAGCATCTGTTGGGAAATCTGTCCCAGCAGAATTTCAATGCCAGGCCTGGCCGCGTCGTTCCCAAGTCCGATATGTAGCGGCGTAATAGATATGCAGTTGCTCTTGATGGCCGCAATGTCGCTGTCCGGATGGGGTGTCTCGGTGCTGGGTTTGTTCCTGGAGATCCAGTACCGCTTCTCTGGCCCAACGTTCTCGGCACGAACGTTTTCCCCCCAGGACCGGCCACCCAAACCGGTAACACGCACGCCGGCCACCTGGTTCATCTCGATCTTCGGGATATTAACGTTCAAAAACAGGGTGTCACCAGTGTAGTCCACAAATTTCTCGGCCAGCGGCTTGAGGATCTTCTCGGCAATGTCGTACTTGGTGTTGGTCACCGCCGCCACGGATATGGCAATCGTGTTTATACCGCGCACGAAGCTCTGTATTGCACCACCCACAGTCCCCGAGACCATCACGTCATAGCCAACGTTGGAGCCGGCGTTCACTCCGGACACGACCAAGTCTACATTTTGAACCAGACTCTCTAAAGCCAGGATGCAGCTATCGCCGGGTGTGCCTTCCACTGAAAACGCGCTCACCGGGTATAAGCCATCGCCCTCACCCTGAAATTCTTGTCCGACTGTCCATTCGCCTGCTTTGACCGGCGCATGGAGGGTTAAACACGCCCCCACACCGCTCTGTTGACGGTCTGGCGCAACCACGACGACCTCGCCAACCTGCCGCAGTGCCCGAGCGGCTGCCCAAATGCCTGGAGCATTGATCCCGTCATCGTTTATAACCAGTATTTTCATGTGCCTTTTATGCCTAGACCGTGTATTTATCAATAAAAATGGCCGGTCATTACTTTATCAGGTGTTTTTTCCAAACACAAAAGGGAC
>Ga0308135_1000017_pt1 | contig 14134 bp, 21 predicted proteins | sample CB4_937_3310_MT_FD_202496 | JGI IMG/M metagenome (GOLD analysis project Ga0308135, IMG submission 202496) | Metatranscriptome of marine microbial communities from Western Arctic Ocean, Canada - CB4_937_33.10 (Metagenome Metatranscriptome) | ecosystem: Environmental > Aquatic > Marine > Oceanic ... | reverse complement strand
GAGCGGCGCGGTCGGCGTGAACAGATCAGCGAAAAAGGTGGCAATATTGCCCACGAGGCCGCCGCTGGTGGCAAAGTAAGTTGCCATTGCGCCGGGCAAAATCACTATCGAAAAGGCGAATATTAGTGGTATCATCCCCGCTGAGTTAATTCGCAAGGGTATATAGGTAGACCCGCTCTGGCGGTACATTCTGCCACTGCGGAACACGCTGCGCCCGTATTGCACCGGTATTCGACGGGCCGCTTCATTGAACAGTACGATCAAGCCAATAATCACCACTCCGATCAATACAAAGAAGCCGATCCCCAGCAAGTTTTCGCGGTCGATGAACCCCTGAGTCACTAGGGAGGGGAATCCTACCACGATGCCGGCGAAAATAATCAGCGATATACCGTTACCTATGCCGCGCTCAGTGATGAGTTCTCCCAACCATACTAGGAACATAGTACCGCCGGTCATGGATATAATAGCAGCCACGGTGGGCAGAAGTGCAGAGCCAGTGAAACCCACGTCAGTCAAGACATTGCTCTGCTGCAACAATACTAATTGGGCGACTGCCTGAGAAATTGCGATGGGAACCGTAAGCCAGTGAACCAAGCGGTTCATCTTGACGCGACCCCCTTCACCCTCACGGGACAGAGCCTGGAGCTGGGGAATCACAGGAGTCAGCAGTTGGACCACGATCGAGGCGGTTATATAAGGAAATACACCCAAGGCGACAATGCTCATTCTACTGAGCGCCCCACCGCTGAATAAATCCAGGAATCCGAGCAGTTGGTTGCCTCGGAATAGATTATCCAGTTGGACTTGATCAATACCTGGGATCGGGATGTGGGCGACAAACCGGTACAAAACCAGAATCGCCAGGGTGAATAGAATTTTGGCGCGCAGGTCTGGCAGGCTGAAGGCGTCAATCGCCGCTTGGATCAGACTGGGCCATCTGCCCCCTTGAACTTCACTGGAGACCATGCGGTGCTAGATTTCCTCCACTGTTCCGCCCGCTGCCTCAATTTTCTGGCGGGCTGATTGGGTAAACTTATGGGCAACCACATTAACAGCTTTGGTTACTTCACCGCTGCCTAGAACCTTCACTGGCATACCCTTATCTCGCAGGATACCCCGCTCTTGCATCACTTCCAGAGACACCCGCTCGCCGGAGTTGCACTGTTCAAGGCTCTCTACCGTCACCAACGCATAATAGGTCTTGAATTTGTTGTTAAAACCGCGCTTCATGGGCAGGCCTTTGATCATGCGATTCTGACCACCCTCAAAGCCTCTTACTGTACTACGGCCTGATCGGGAGTTCTGCCCCTTTGTACCCCGGCCTCCAGTGGTCCCACCGCCAGCGGCATTACCCCGGCCGATACGCATTCTAGCTTTTCTAGCCCCTTTGGGGGGGTGTATCTGATGTTCTCTCATAGTATTTGGCGCCTCTAGGAATTATTTTAGCGGTCTTCGCTGCGTGGCTCTACGGGTTTGCAATACCGCAATGGTATTTATTGCGAAAGTACCGGCGATTGCAATGCTTTACACTGGATCTCTTTAGGAGTCTTTTGCTATCAGATCCGATTACCTAACACCAAACAATATCGGGTGATATCCTCTGGAGTAGCGGGTTCGGGACTCTTTCCTGCCGAATACACTTGGCCTAGCCTTTGCTTTTCACATCCGCCTATTGCCAAGCTATTCAGTCTCTGCGATTTCCTCTACCGACAGCAGATGCTGCACCTTGTTTACCATACCTCTGATTGTCGGAGTATCACCGTGGGTAACGGTATGGTGCAGACGCTTTAGCCCCAGCGAGTCGATGACTTTCCGCTGGTTCTGGGGCCGACCAATACAGCTTTTGGTCCATGTTATCTTGAGTTGGGCCATTAACGCACCTTTGAGACACTATCCTGGAAATCCTGTCTGTCTTCCAACTACGGGTTTCAGTTTATTGAGTGGGTGTTGCCGCGGGTGTAGTTCCCAGACGGCGGGCGAGTTCTGTTGCTGGGTCACGCAACTGACGCAGAGCTTCAAGTGTGGCGGCCGCAATATTAATCGGATTGCGGGAGCCTAATGACTTACCCACCACGTCACGGACTCCACCCAGTTCAAGAATGGCGCGCATTGTCCCAGCGGCGATGATTCCGGTGCCAATTCTGGCAGGTTTAATCACAACAATAGAGGCGCCTAACTTGACTGTAATTTCGTGGGGAATGCTGCTGCCCTTCAGTGGGATATTCACCATGCCTCGACGAGCGATGGCGTTGCCTTTGCGAACGGCATCGGGAATGACCAGGGATTTGCCCATACCTGCGCCTACATTACCCTCGCCGTCTCCCACCACCACCAGGGCATTGAATCGTAGCCTCCGACCGCCTTTGACTACTTTGGCGATACGGCGAGTGTACACTACTCGCTCGGTATATTTGGAGGCTTCTTCGTCCCGGAACCGGCCGCCCCGGGGAGGTCTATCTCTTTGCGCAAAAACCATTAGAACTTTAGCCCTCCTTCTCTGGCGGCTTCGGCCAGCGCCTTCACCCTGCCATGGTATTTATAGCCACCCCGGTCAAACACCACCTGAGTAATCCCCTGGGCCAAGGCTCGTTCTGCCACCAGTTTACCCACCACCGCGGATACGCTGGTCTTGGGCTGGGCGGATTTCGGTGCCTCCTGGCTGGACGCGGCGGCCAGTGTGCAACCCTTGGAATCGTCAATCACCTGGGCGTATATCGCCTTCAGGCTGCGATATACGCAGAGCCTGGGCTGTTCGGTATTGCCCTTCACCTTTTTCCGAACTCGAAGGTGCCGAACGATTCTGAGATGTCGTGAGTTTTTATCCTTTGGCATTCCAGTAAGTACCTTATCTTATCAATCTAAAACTAAGCTTTGCGGGCCGCCGACTTGCCGGGCTTGTAGCGGAGCACTTCTCCTGCGTACTTGATGCCTTTTTCTTTATAGGCGTTAGGCTTGCGTACCTTTCTGATTCGCGCCGCCAGAAGGCCCACTTTTTGCTTGTCAATTCCCCTGACGTGAACCCGGTTGTTACCTTCTACTTCCAGGGTCACACCCTCTATGGGTGGAATCTCAACCGTGTGGCTGTAACCAACGCTGAGCGTTATGCCGCCCCCAGTCTGCTGTACCCGATACCCAACTCCCATCAGTTCCATTGTCTTGCTGTATCCCTCGATGACGCCGGTGATGGCGTTGGCAATCAGACTGCGTGTCAGTCCATGCAACGAACGATGGAATTTGTGTTCGGACATCCTTTCCACCAAAACCTCGCCATCCGCAATCCTAACTTTAACTTCGGGATGATAGATTTGGGTTAGGGTGCCCATCGGCCCTTTTACCGTAACACCATTCCACAGAACCTGAACCTCAACCCCCGCTGGGATTGGTATCGATTTTCGGCCTACCCGGGATTGGGTGCGTTCGGATAACTCTTTTCGTACCAAAGCACTACCAGACATAACAGAGTAACTCCCCTCCGACTCCGGTACGCCACGCCTGGTGGCCGGTCATAAGGCCTTGCGACGTGGAAACAAACGCGGTGCCGATTCCCCCATAAATCCGCGGTATCTCACCCTTGCCAACATATACGCGGAGTCCTGGTTTGCTCACCCGCTTCAGGCCACGAATGGCTGCCTCTCGTCCGCTGCGATAGGACATATGCAGGCGCAGGTTCGGATAAGCTTGCCCCCGAGGTATATCAAAGTCGCGAATGTACCCTTGATCTTTCAAAAGCTGGGCGATTGCAAGCTTCAGCTTTGAATGGGGCACCAGAACCGATTCGTGGCGGGCTTGTATCCCGTTACGAATCCTGGTTAACATATCTCCTACTGGGTCGGTGACTGGCATCCTAACTCCTGCTCTGTTCGAGCGGTTCTAAATCTGCTACCAACTAGCCTTACGCACACCGGGCAATTCACCGGACAACGCGAGCTCCCGAAAGCATATCCGACAGAGCCCAGTGTACCGATTATAGGCCCGGGGCCGGAAGCAACGATTGCACCGGCTATACGCGCGGCTTGGGTATTTTGGCTCTCTGAGCCAGCGTTGAATCATCGACTTTTTAGCCAAGGGTCCTGTCCTCCTTAACTCTGACGAACAAAAGGCATGCCGAAGAGCTCTAGCAAACGGGTAGCTTCAGCATCGTTCTCGGCGCTAGTTGCGATCGTCACCTGCAATCCACGAATCCGATCGATATCATTATAATCGATCTCGGGGAAAATAATCTGCTCGCGTATTCCGATTGAGAAATTGCCGCGACCATCAAATCCGCGGCGGGGCAACCCTCGGAAGTCGCGGATACGAGGGAGCGCGGTATTTATCAAGCGGTCCAGAAAATGGTACATTCGCGCTCCCCGCAGCGTGACCGAGGTCCCAATGGGGTTGCCTTCGCGCAGTTTGAAGTTAGCAATGGACTTTTTAGCGCGGGTTATAATTGGTTTCTGGCCAGTTACAATGGCCAGGTCATTAGTGGCGGCTTCCATTGCTCGCCCGTTGGTTAGCGCTTCACCCAACCCAATATTCAATACAATTTTTTGGACCCGAGGCACTCGCATAACGTTGGCCAAACTAAACTCAGTCATCATAGTCGGAACAATTTCGCTACGATAGGTGTCTAACAGGCGGGGCTTTGGCTTAGCTCTTTGTGCTGCGGTAGGCTCGGCCGCAGCAGTCCCGCCACGACGGGCGCGCGGTGCCGTTGCCCTCTGCCGACGGGGAGTTGGCTCGGCCGCCCCTGTTTCCGATTCAGCAGATTCATCAGCGGGTTGCGCTTCGGAATGCTCAGTTTGACCCTCGGTTGGCTCTGCCACATCTGCAGTTGTTCGGCGAACGCCTGGGGCCCTTTGCCGCCGCGCAACAGGCTCTGTCACAGGCTGCTCGATAGCGTTAGCTTCTTCAGCAGGAGCTTGTTCGGTTATCTCTTCTTGGCTCTCGTTAGGCTCACTGGCTGACGTCATCAATCACTTCCTTGCACTTGGGACAGGCCCTCACTCGGGAGCCGTTTTCTAACTTCATAATGTTGGGCCTGGTTGGGCGGCTGCACTTGTTGCAAATTAGCATTACGTTGGAAATGTGGATCGCCGCTTCCTGCTGTATTCGACCGGACTGGCGCACACCGGGACGGGCCTTGACGTGGCGCGTTATCAAGTTTACACCTTCAACCACCACACGGTTCTTTTCAACCAACTGGCGGTCTACCCGGCCAGTTTTACCCTTCTCTTTACCAGCGATCACCAAGACATTATCGTTACGCCGTATATTCATTAGACCACCTCAGGAGCCAGGGACACTATCCGCATAAACCCTTTTTCTCGCAACTCGCGAGCCACTGGGCCAAATATACGTGTGCCTCTAGGCAAAAGGTTATCCTGTATGATAACCGCCGCATTATCGTCAAACTTGATGTAAGTGCCGTCGGGCCTCAGCAGCCCTTGAGCCTGTCGTACAACCACCGCTTTGACGATTGAACCTTTCCTGACTGGCGAGTTTGGGGCCGCCTCCCGGACGTTGCAGACTATGATGTCGCCAAGCTGAGCGAACTTGCGCTGGCCGGCTCCAGGAATGTTAATTAGTCGAATACGCTTGGCGCCGCTGTTATCGGCCACGTTCAGTCTAGTATAGGTCTGGATCATTTTTCGGTATCCTCGTCTTCGTCGTCGCCATACCCGCCGTCATCATCAACCTCGGTGTTGCTAGGAGCTTCCGCCAAGGCTTCGCCGGTCATCACCGTGGTTATTTCGGTTTCCAACTCTATTGGGCTGACCTCAGCCAATTGCTTGTGTTGAAGAATTTCCAACAACCGCCAGTGCTTGGTCTTGGAAATAGGACGGGTTTCCTCAATCCGCACCGTATCACCGATTTTGCATTGGCTTTCTGGATCGTGCACGTAGAATCGGGCCACCCGCCGCATTTGCTTGCTATAAAGGGTGTGACGCTGCCTCCATACCATTTCGACGACGGCGGTCTTGTCCATCCGGGTTCGAACCACCGCGCCAACCCGGACTTTACGCATCTGTTTAGCCATAACTAGTTCCCTACCTGCTCTCTTTCCCGAATTACGGTCAACAAACGGGCGATGTTCCTACGAGCCCCTTTCGGTTGGTTGGTGTCGGTGAGTTGGTTCGTAGCAGCCCGAAAGCGCAGGTTCATCAACCCTTTGTAAGAACTCTCCAACTCTTCTTGTAATTGTTGATTACTCAAGTCTCTAATCTCGTGTATTTGCATATTCTACTTCTACCCCGTTCCCCCAGCGAGCAGAGCTTCCACCCTGTCCCGTTGGACCGTCTTGGTTGGAATTGGCAGTTTGTGGGACGCCAACCGCAAAGCTGCCATGGCTTGGTCAGCCGGTACGCCGCCCACTTCAAACAGGATCCGCCCGGGCTTGACCACCGCAACCCAGTGGTCGTTGGCGGCTTTCCCTCCGCCCATGCGTACTTCAGCAGGTTTTTTGCTGATTGGTTTGTCCGGGAAGACTCTAATCCATACTTGACCGCCCCTCTGGAGATGGCGGGTGATGGCGATCCGAGCGGACTCGATTTGCCGTGCTGAAATCCAATCGCAGGCCATAGCTTTTAAACCAAATTCACCGAAATCCACGCTGCTCCCGGTAAGTGCCGTACCTTTGCGCCTACCGCGGCCCATTTTCCGGTACTTAGTTCGCTTGGGTTGTAACATTCAACATTCCTTTTCAGGCTAATCGTCGACGACAATGTCGTCAACATAGGTCCCGGTCTCCAGTTCTTCGCCGCCTTCTACCCGAACCTCAATGGTTTCCATTTCTTCTTCCACCGCTTCAGGAGCCGGAGGCAGAATCTCGCCCTTGTAAATCCATACCTTGATGCCAATCCGCCCCATTGCGGTACCCGCTTCAGCTAAGGCGTAATCAATGTCAGCTCTCAAAGTATGCAAAGGTACGCGACCTAGCATCAGTTTCTCAACACGCGCTATTTCCGCGCCGGAAAGACGCCCCTTGGCAATAATCTTGATTCCCTGAGCGCCCGCTTGCATTGCTCGCTGTCCCGCTTGACGCATGGCCCGACGGTAAGCGACTCGACGCTGCAATTGGTCGGCGATGTTACGGCCCACCAAGAAAGGATCTAGTTCGGGCTGTTCAATCTCGATAATATTAAGCTGAACCCGACGGGTGGTAATCCCTTCCAGTTTGGCGCGCAACTGCTTGACTCGCTCGCCGTCCCGCCCGATCAATATGCCAGGACGAGCCGAGTGGATATTTATCACGCTATCCTGAGCGCCTCGGTCAATCTCCACCTTGGCGATACCAGCGTCGACAAAACCGTTGTACTCGCCATAAATGCATTTGCGTAATTTCAAATCTTCGGAGACCAAGGACCGATAGCCGGCGGCATTATTGGCGTACCAATGCGTCTTCCAGTCCTTGATTATGCCGAGACGGAACCCTAAGGGATGGGTTTTGTGACCCATAGACTACAACTCCTGTCTTGCTTCGTCCACCACCACAGTGATATGGCTGGAGCGTTTGAGTATTCGGCCAATGCGGCCCCTAGCTCGGGGCCGGAAACGCTTGAGCGGTGTGGACTGGTCGGCCGTAATCCGCACAATCCGGAGACTATCCCGGTCCATCAGCATGTTGTTTTCGGCGTTGGCTGCGGCTGACTGGACAACCTTCGACACAACCTTGGCCCAAGGAGAAGTCAACAGACTCAGAGTGTTGACGGCGGCATTCACATCCCGACCCCGCACCAGATCCAAAATGGGCTTTAAACGTTTGGGCGACGCGCCAATTTGCTTGGCAACTGCTTGAACTGCTGGCATAACGCTACCTCACCACTCGGCTGGTCCGCTCGGAACGCGAGACGTGTCCACGAAAGGTTCTAGTGGGTGAAAATTCCCCTAAGCGGTGACCAACCATGTTCTCGCTGATGAACACAGGTATATGCCTGCGGCCGTCGTGGACGCCCATTGTCAGGCCCACCATATCCGGCATAATCATGGATGCGCGAGACCAGGTACGGATTACGGTCTGAACGCCCGCAGCCTGGGCAGCAACCACCTTTTTCATCAGCTTTTCTTGAACGTATGGCCCTTTTTTCGTGGATCTGGACATATCGACTACCGTCTTCTTCCCCGAACAATAAAGTTCCGGGAAACCTTCTTCTTATTTCTGGTTTTGTGGCCCAACGTGGGTTTTCCAGTCGGAGACTTGGGCCCTGGCATCCCGATGGGTGACCGGCCTTCGCCGCCGCCATGGGGATGGTCTACCGGGTTCTTGGCCACACCTCTAACCTGAGGGCGTCGGCCCAAATTTCGGGTGCGCCCCGCTTTGCCCAAACTTTCGTTCTTATGATCGGCATTCGAAAGCTGGCCAATGCTGGCTCGGCAAGTCAGTAGTATGCGCCGCATCTCTCCCGAAGGCAAGCGAATCAACACATGCTCGCCTTCTCGTGACAGCACCTGAGCCGAGGACCCAGCGCTACGCACCATCTGACCGCCCCGATCCGGAGTTAGCTCTACATTGTGCACCACCGTTCCAGTGGGTATGTTCAGAAGCTGGAGCGAGTTCCCAGGCTTGATTTCCGCTTCTGGGCCGGCTTGAACCCATTCGTCCACCGATAGGCCGAGCGGAGCCAGAATATAGCTCTTCTCGCCGTCGGCGTAGTAGATCAAAGCAATGCGAGTAGTGCGGTTAGGGTCGTATTCAATGGAAACAACTCGACCTGGCACGCCTTCCTTCCGCCGTTTGAAGTCAACTTTTCGGTACATCCGGCGAGGCCCGCCGCCGCGACTACGCGTCGTAATTTTGCCCCGATTATTCCTACCGGCATGCTTGGCCAGCGGGGTTAGCAGAGACGGTTCCGGCTTCGTTCGGGTAATCTCTTCGAAAGAGGGCCGGACCGCGTTGCGGGTGCCCGGTGTGATCGGTCTTAAATTCTTTAGCGGCATAGTAACTTTCCCTTAATCTATAGCCCTTCGACGAGATTTATACGGTCTCCTGCCTTGAGCGTGACCACAGCTTTCTTAATATCTGGCATTTTCTTAACCCGCGACCCGTACCGCTTCCGTTTGCCGTGCAGCTTGGTGATGTTGACGCAAAGAACCGTCACATTAAAGTTCTTCTCGACGGCCTCTTTAACCTGTACTTTGTTAGCCGTGGGAGCAATCTGGAAGGTGTACCGGCCAGATTCTTGTAGCAGTGTGCTTTTCTCGGTGATGGTTGGTTTGAGGAGCACCTGGTAGATGTTCATTACTCGGCTTCCCCTTCGCTGGTGGCGGCAGTAGTCTGGCGTCGGCGTCGGGGGGCCGGAGCTACAGCGACTTCCGCCGCAGGCTCCGGCACCACATTCGCCCAGGGACGATGTGATGGCCCTCGGTTAACCCGTCCAGTCCAAATCTCTTCTGCTATCTTGAGAGCATCTACGGTCATTATCAAGGTCTCGCGCCGTAGTAGATCGTTCGCGTTCAGCAGGTTGATCGGCATCGTCCATACGCCCTTGATGTTGTGGGCTGCTAGCACCAAATTGGTGTCAGTACCATTGGTAACCACCAAAGCGGACTTCGAGATGCCAAGATTCTTGAGCAGGCTGACCATAGACCTAGTCTTGCCGTCCAGAGAGTCCATGCTGTCGACGCAGATCAAATTGCCTCGACGAGCTTTCTCTGAGAGCACGCACCGAACCGCCTGGCGACGCAATTGCTTGGGCAGCGACTTGCGGTAATCTCGGGGATGCGGACCAAAAACAACACCGCCGTGACGCCATTGAGGTGACCGGATGCTACCTTGTCGGGCACGCCCGGTGTGTTTCTGGATCCAGGGCTTGCGTCCCCCACCAGAGACTTCGGCGCGGGTTTTGGTAGAGTGGGTGCCTTGCCGCTTGTTACCCTGGTATATCACCACTGCCTGATGAACCAGGGCCTGGTTCATGGGTGCGTTGAAGACCTCATCGTTCAGTTCGATGGTGTCAATTGTTTCTCCGTTTTGATTCTTAACTGGGACTTCCATAATTTCTCAGAAGGCTCCTAACTGCCAGCAGCCACTTTACGGGTTTTTCTAACGGTGAGCAGGCCATTTGGCCCGCCGGGCACAGCGCCCTTTAAGATCAACAAATTACGCTCCACGTCAACCTGCACAACTTCCAAGTTCTTGACCGTGATGCGCACGTCGCCCATATGCCCAGACATCTTCATGCCTTTGTACACCCGACCGGGAGTAGTACCTCCACCGATGGAACCTGGGGCACGCATACGGTCCGACTGTCCGTGAGTGCGGTCGCCGCCATGAAATCCGTGGCGCTTTATGGTACCCGCAAAACCTCTCCCTTTGGACTTGCCGATGACGTCCACGAATTCGCCAGGCGCAAAAATATCTACGTTTATTTGCTGGCCTATCGCAAGTTCGCTGCTATTGTCGGCCTTGACCTCGCGCAGGAAGCGAACCATTTTGCTGTTCTTTAAATGACCGGCGCGAGGTTTGTTCAGTTTTTTGACTTCGTCAAAGCCGATCTGAACTGCTTCATATCCGTCAGTTTCTGGAGTCCTTATTTGGGTGACAAAGCAAGGGCCGGCTTGGATGACCGTTACCGGCACCACATTTCCGCCCTCTTCGTAGATCTGGGTCATGCCAATTTTTTTACCTAGGAAAGCCCGTAGCATTACTTACCCCTACTATAATTTGATCGAAATATCGACCCCGGCGGGCAGGTTCAGCCGCGTCAGAGAGTCGATAGTCTTAGAAGTGGGTTCTAGTATATCCACCAGCCGCTTGTGGGTCCGAATCTCGAAGTGTTCCCGGGAGTCTTTGTCCACGTGAGGACCGCGAATAACGCAAAAACGCCGTATGTGGGTCGGTAAAGGAACCGGTCCGGCAATCCTGGCACCGGTTCGCTCCGCTGTTTCCACAATTTGCTCGGTGGATGTGTCCAGCATTTTGTGATCGAAGGCCCTGAGAATGATTCTTACTTTTTGTCTGGTTACCATATTATGTAATTCTTACCGACAACAAACTTCAAGATACTAAACTTTCTGTATTATGGCCTTTAGCACGCTTTCGGACACCGGTTCGTAATGCTTGAACTCCATGGTATAGGTGGCCCGGCCGCTGCTCAAAGACCGCAATGCCGTAGTATACGCGAATGTCTCACCCAAGGGAATGTGCGCCTTGATGGTCTGGAGGTTGCTCTCGCCCTCAATGTTTCGTATTTGAGCGCGGCGAGTACCCAGGTCGCCGATGACTTCACCCAGGAAATCATCTGGCGTCACTACTTCCATTTCCACAATCGGCTCGAGGAGTACCGGTCTGCCTTTAGAGCCCGCGAGTCGCATGGCTAAACTGCCTGCGCTGCGGAAGGCCATCTCCGAGGAGTCTACGGTGTGGTAGCTACCATCAACCAGCTTGATCGTCAAGTCTACCAGAGGATACCCTCCCAACGGCCCGTTGTCCAGAGCTTGACGGACTCCAGCTTCTATGGCGGGAATATATTCCCTAGGGATTTTTCCACCGACTATCGCGTTCTGGAAGACGATGCCAGAACCGCGCTCGGTAGGCTCAATCTCCAACCAAACGTGACCGAACTGCCCATGCCCACCAGTCTGACGGACGTAACGCCCTTCGCTTCTGACCGAACGCGTAAATGTTTCTCGGTATGATACGCGGGGTGCACCTACTTGGGCGCCTACTTTGAACTCCCGGTGCATTCGGTCAACCAGCACTTCCAAGTGCAGCTCTCCCATCCCCGATATAACCGTCTGCCCTGTCTCATCGTCGAACCGAACGTGGAAGGTCGGATCTTCATCAGAGAGCTTGTGCAGAGCTTCGGCCAGACGGTCCTGGTCAGCCCGAGTGTCCGGCTCAATTGCCACAGACACCACCGGTTCAGGGAAGGTCGGCGGTTCCAGCATCACCGGCTTGAAATCAGTGCAAATTGTGTCGCCGGTAAAGGTATCTTTCAATCCAACAGCGGCGCATATTTGCCCAGCGCTAACTTCTTCTAGCTCTTCGCGGCGGTTGGCGTGCATCAGCAGTAGTCGCCCCAGCCGCTCCCGCTTGTTCTTGGTGACATTGGTTACCGATGCCCCTGCCTTTATCTGGCCGGAATATATCCTCATAAATACCAGTCTGCCTACAAACGGGTCAGTGACGACTTTGAAGGCTAACGCTGAGAAAGGCTCTTCGGCGTCAGGAAATCGCTCAACTGTCTCTCCGGTCTTGGAGTCAACTGCTTCCATTGGAGGGACATCTTCTGGAGATGGGAGGTAGTCGACTACGGCATCCAGCAATGGATGAATACCCTTACCTTTCAGGGCGGTGCCGCATAGCACTGGCACGATATTCTTGTGAATGGTGGCCTGACGTAGGGCCTGACGTAAATCCTTTTCGCCGATATTCTCGCCTTCCAAGTAGCGGGTCAGCAGAGCCTCGTCAGTCTCGACGATTTTCTCAATCATAGACTGCCGATACGTCTCGTACTGTTCCTGGTACTCGTCTGGAACCGGACCCTCTTCAGGAGTTTCCAAGGTTGGGTCAAGACCTGGCGTGAGGCCGTACACGAAAGCACGTCCCCCAATCAGGTCAATAACGCCCTTGAAGGTATCTTCCTCTCCCATGGGAAGTTGGACCGCCACCGGGTTGGCATTGAGCTTTAGTTTCATCGATTCCATGGTGCGTTCGTAACTGGCGCCCACCCGATCCATTTTGTTGACAAAAGCGATTCTAGGCACTTTATAGGTGTCGGCCTGTCGCCATACGGTTTCCGACTGAGGCTGAACTCCAGCCACCGCGTCCAGGACTACTACCCCACCGTCCAGCACTCGCAGGCTTCGTTCCACCTCGGCAGTAAAATCCACGTGCCCCGGCGTGTCGATGATGTTGACCCGATGGTCTTGCCAGTATGTAGTGGTAGCCGCCGCGGTAATGGTTATGCCCCGTTCTTTCTCTTGAGGCATCCAGTCCATCGCCGTATTGCCTTCGTCAATGCCGCCGACCTTGCGAATAATCCCGGTCAAAAACAGGACGCGTTCGGTCACCGTGGTCTTGCCCGCGTCAATGTGAGCAATGAATCCAATGTTACGGATTTTATTTATCGATACTTCTGCTTCCATGCTTCCCTAATTTATTTCGTCCCGTTTGATACTGCAGTACAGTCCAGGCTATTTGCTTGGGCTGCTTATCTACGATAATGCACGAATGCCCGGTTGGCATCGGCCATTCGATGTAATTCTTCCCGGCGTCTTACCGCCGATCCCTCGCCGCGGGAGGCTTCCAAGAACTCATTCGCCAGGCTGCGGCGCATTGGGCTGCCCTTACGCGCTCTGGCTCCACGAATGATCCAGCGCATACCCAAGGCCTCGCTGCGGTTGGGGCGTAGTTCAGTAGGCACCTGATAGGTGGCCCCGCCAATTCGGCGAGGCTTAACTTCAACGATTGGCGTGGCGTTCTTGATCGCCAGTTCAAAGATTTCCATGGGGTCGCGCCGCGACTCTTCACGAATAATATCCAAGGCTTTATATACAAACCGCTGGGCTGTTGATTTCTTACCCTTGAGCATAGCCCGATTAATGAACTTGGCCAACAAGAGATTATTATAATGAGGGTCTGGTGCTATTATCCTGGGTTCGGCGCGCCTTCTTCTGGACATAGGTCATTACACCTTAATATACGGGATCCTTTCGAGAAGGACCCCGAGGTAGGGAATACCCGCTAGTATTAGGGGTGAGTTGGCTTGTTAGGGCTTCACGGCCCCGTATTTGCTGCGACCGCGCCGCCGATCCCGAACACCTTCAGCGTCCAAAGCGCCGCGGACTACGTGGTAGCGCACACCGGGCAGGTCCTTCACGCGGCCACCGCGCATCAGAACCACCGAGTGCTCTTGGAGGTTGTGGCCTTCCCCGCCAATGTAGGCATTAACTTCAACGCCATTGGTCAGCCGCACGCGGCAAATCTTCCGCAACGCCGAGTTGGGTTTTTTGGGAGTCATGGTACGCACTTGAATGCATACCCCACGGCGTTGCGGGCAGCCTGGTCCCCACTTCACGCGGTTGCGCAAGGAGTTTTGCACCCAATGCAACGCCGGAGCTTTGGTTCCTCTTTTGGAGGGGCTACGACCCTTTCTGACTAATTGGTTTACCGTAGGCATAAATCTACCTTTTAACTCATTAGCCGTTC
>Ga0308135_1000016_pt1 | contig 14170 bp, 24 predicted proteins | sample CB4_937_3310_MT_FD_202496 | JGI IMG/M metagenome (GOLD analysis project Ga0308135, IMG submission 202496) | Metatranscriptome of marine microbial communities from Western Arctic Ocean, Canada - CB4_937_33.10 (Metagenome Metatranscriptome) | ecosystem: Environmental > Aquatic > Marine > Oceanic ... | reverse complement strand
TCAATAGGTCCGCGAAGAACCTGGCGACGTCCCCAACCACTCCGGTAGTGGTGGCGAAGTAGGTGGCCATCGTGCCGGGCAGAATCACTATGGAGAACGCGAAAATCAGCGGAATCATGCCGGCGGAGTTGATGCGCAATGGCAGGTAAGTTGCCCCGCTCTGCCTGTACATCCGTCCACCGCGGAAGATGCTGCGCCCGTACTGGACGGGAATGCGCCGGTGAGCCTCATTGAACATGACGATAAGGGCAATGATTCCTACCCCGATTATGGCGAAGAACCCGATTCCCAAGACGTTGTCACTGTCCAAGAAACCCTGGCTAATCAAACCAGGGAAACCGGCTACTATGCCGGAGAATATTATGAGCGAGATACCGTTTCCTATACCCCGCTCGGTGATTAACTCACCCAGCCATACCAGGAACAATGTTCCTGCTACGATGGATAGGAGAGCGGCCACGGTCGGTAGCAGGGAAGCCCCGACAAATCCGACCTCACAGCCGGAGCCAGCGAACACGCCGGATCCCTGCAGAAGAATCAACTGTCCGTAACCCTGGGCCAAGGCGATGGGTACCGTCAACCAGTGGGTGATGCGGCTCATCTTGGCGCGCCCTGATTCGCCTTCACGGGCCATCTCTTGCAGCTTGGGGAACACCGGCGTAATCAACTGCATCACGATGGACGCCGTGATGTAGGGGAAGACCCCAAGAGCCACGATGCTCATTCGGCGGAGTGCGCCGCCACTAAACAGGTCAAGAAAGCCTAAAAGGTCATTGTTCTCAAAAAGGTTGCTCAGCGCCTGTTGGTCGATCCCTGGCATGGGAATATGAGCGGCGAACCGGTATATGGCCAGTAGCGCCAGCGTGAAAAGGATCTTCGATCGCAGATCCGGCAGGCTAAAGGCATCGATCGCCGCTTGTAATAACCGGGGGAGGCGTCCCCCTTGAACTTCCGCCTGTAACATCCGCCCTACAGCTCCTCGGTTTTACCTTTGGCAGCCTCGATCTTTGCCCGCGCCGGCTGGGTGAACTTATGCGCGGCTACGGTAACGGCTTTGGTTAACTCACCATCGCCGACAATCTTGATGGGCTGCTTCAAACTTTTCAGGAAACCATGCTGCCGCAATAGTTCCGGAGTGATCCGTTCGCCGGCGTCGAAGGTTTCAAGAGTTTCGATACTCACTAACGCATAGTAGATCTTGAAGATGTTGTTGAAGCCCCGCTTCATGGGCAGTCCCTTTATCAGCTGGTTCTGACCACCCTCGAATCCGGCCCTTAACGAGCTACCGGAACGGGATTTCTGTCCTTTCATACCTCGGCCGGCGGTGCTTCCTTGACCGGCTGAGTCGCCGCGGCCGACCCGCTTCCTGCGTTTCCTGGCCCCGGCACTGGGGACCACCTTATGTTCCATCATAGGGAATACCTCTCTATTGTTGACACTATAAAAACCAAAAGCGCCGGTTGGCGCCGTTGGTTTTGATCTGAGTCTGATTATCGGAGGGTAGGACTTGCCCGAACCCTTGCCGCTATCCGGCCAAGCTTTGTTCTTTAGGAAAGCTTAGTTTAGTCGGACTCCACGGCTTCAACTGAAACCAAGTGGCTGACCTTGTCGACCATCCCGCGGATGGTCGGCGAATCAAAATGAACAACGGTGTGATGTAGTCGGTGCAACCCCAGAGATTTAATGACTCTCAGTTGGGATGCCGGCCTGCCGATGGCGCTTCTCTTCCAGGTGATTTTCAGCTGGGTCATTTATGCTCCTCCAGGGCTGGCCGGAGCGCTGGGCGCCGGAGCGTTAGCTGCCGGAGCTCTTGCCGCCTGGGCGTTAGCCGCTGGAGCTCTTCCTGGCTGGGCGTTACCCGCCGGAGCTCTTGCTGACTGGGCGTTACCCGCATTTCCGGCTACTCTGCCGAGTCTGATTGCCCGTTCGACTTCCGGGTCACGCAACTGGCGTAATGCCTCTAGCGTGGCGTAAACGATGTTGATGGGATTCCGGGAACCCAGAGACTTTCCAACAACGTCTTTGACGCCGCCCAGTTCCAGCATGGCCCGCATCGCACCTGCTGCGATGACGCCCGTCCCTTCTCTGGCGGGCTTAATCATAACAATTGTAGCCCCTTTCTTCACAGTTATCTGATGGGGAATCGTACCGTTTTTCAGGGGAATAGTGACCAGGTCGCGGCGGGCGATCGCGTTGCCCTTCCGGACAGCATCGGGGATAACCAAGGCTTTCCCCAGACCAACCCCTACCTGGCTTTCGCTATCTCCAACCACCACAAGTGCGTTGAAGCGGAGACGCCTACCTCCCTTTACAACCTTGGCGATACGGCGGGTAAACACCACGCGTTCGGTCATACCGCCGGTATCTTCCTGGCGGAATCGGGGCCCTCTTTGCCGGTCCGGCGCAAATACCATAGGCTGTCACTATCTCCTTACGTCAGCCTGGACAGTTTGTATCTTTATGATGGGTTTGGGAGCCCTGGTCTAGAACTTCAGTCCGCCTGCGCGGCTGGCGTCTGCTAGGGCTTTTACTCTTCCGTGATATTTGTATCCCCCGCGGTCGAAGACCACGGTGGTGATTCCCTTGGACTTGGCACGTTCCGCCACCATCTTGCCCACCGCTACGGAGACATCGACTTTCGGTCCGGCCGCTCCATCACTTTGTTCGTTGGTCTCATGGCTGGAAGCGGATACCAAGGTATGGCCCTCAGTGTCGTCAATTATCTGAGCGTAGATGTGCCGCAAGCTGCGAAATACACACAGCCTGGGACGGTCTAGGGTGCCCGAAACTTTTTTCCGCACTCTTAGGTGCCGGACCAGTCTCATTCTTCTTGCGTTCTTATCCTTGGCCACTAGGTTGCTCTCCGAAAGATCCTCACCCCGTCACCGGAGGTAAAGGATTTCTAAAATACCGGCTTTACTGTTTTCCAGGCCCATCTCCGGGCTTGGATGGAACCCATTATGATGAATCAGGCTTTGCGAGCTGCTGCCTTACCCGGTTTATAGTGTAAGATTTCTCCCGCGTACCGGATTCCTTTTTCCTTATAGGCATTGGGCGGCCGCGTCTTTCTGACTTTGGCGGCCAGGTTGCCTACCTGTTGTTTGTCGATGCCCCGGACGTGGATACGGTTGTTACCCTCCACCTCCATGGCTACACCTTCTGGTGGATGCATCTCAATCGTATGGCTGTGTCCCACCGACAACACAATGCCGTCGCCGGCCTGCTGCACGCGGTAACCCACTCCCATCAACTCCAGTGTCTTGGTGTAACCTTCGGAGACACCTTGAACCGCATTGGCGATGAGGCTGCGAGTCAGCCCGTGGAGAGCATGGTGAAACTTACGTTCCGAGAAGCGCTCTACGATGACACTGCCGTCTTCCACCGTCACCTTGACGTCGGGATGGTAGGTCTGTGTCAACGTGCCGTTGGGACCTTTAACAACCACGCCGCCATATTGGACTTCCACTTCCACACCACTAGGGATGGGGATAGGTTTGCGTCCGATACGGGACAGCGTCCTTTCTTGGGCATTGCCGGTTGCTGTTGAATTACCAGACATAACAGAGCAACTCCCCGCCGATCCCTTGCCGCCAAGCTTGACGGCCAGCCATCACACCTTGAGGGGTCGATAGGATGGCGACACCCAGTCCTCCAAAGACCCGGGGAATCTCTCCACGCCCTACGTAAACACGCAGTCCCGGCTTGCTGATCCGCTTTAGACCGGTGATGGCCGGTGTCCGGCGGTCCCGGTAAACCAGGTGAACCCGGAGAGTGGGACGGGTCTGCCCTCTGGGCAGGTCGAAGTCCCGGATAAAGCCTTCTTCCTTCAGAATCTTGGCGATGGCCAATTTCATCTTTGAATGGGGCATCATGACGGACTCGTGACGCACTTGAATAGCGTTACGAATCCTGGTCAACATATCTGCTACTGGATCGGTTACTGGCACGGTTCTATCTCCCTACAAACTTGCCTTGCGAACGCCGGGTAATTCACCGGCCAGCGCTAATTCGCGGAAACATATCCTACAGATGCCGAAGTAGCGTATGTAGGCTCTGGGCCGAGTGCAACGGTTACACCGGCTGTGCCAACGGACGGGATGCTTCGGCTCTCTCAGCCACTTTTGGACCTTTGATGTCTTGGCCATTGATTTCCTCTAGACCTCTCGAACGAAGGGCATACCGTATAGCTCCAACATGCGTGTTGCCACGGCATCGTCCTGGGCTGTAGTAGTGATTGTGACCTGCAATCCACGGATGCGGTCGATGTTGTTATAGTCAATCTCCGGGAAGATAATCTGCTCCCGTATGCCCATGGAGAAGTTTCCTCTGCCATCGAATCCCCTCCGGGGGATACCCCGGAAGTCCCGGATACGGGGCAGGGACATGTTGATGAACCGCTCAAGGAAATGGTACATCCGCGTACCCCGCAGTGTCACACATGTACCGATGGGATTGCCTTCGCGAACCTTGAACCCCGCAATGGACTTACGCGCCCGGGTGATGATGGGTTTTTGGCCGGTGATCGCTGTAAGATCACCCGTTGCGCTTTCCATCGCCCGGCCGTTGGTTAATGCCTCGCCAAGTCCGATGTTGAGCACAATCTTCTGGATGCGCGGCACTTGCATCGGGTTGGTGAAGCCGAATTCCCGCATCATGGTGGGAACTATCTCTTCGCGGTAAAGATCCCGCATCCTCGGCGGGGGCGGCGGCTCTGCTTCGGCGCTGGCATCACCGGGGGCGTCTGCCACGGCTGTGGCGCCGCGAGCGGCTCTCGTTCCGGCCCGAGGCGTCCTGGCTGCCCGGCGGCGTGCCGGAGCGGCCTCCTCAGCCGGTGCCTCAGTAGCTTCCGAGGCGGTAGACTCTGTAACCGCGGCTACCGTTTCGGAAGTTTCTTCCGCAGACGGCTCAGCGGCCTCTTGGTCTGACTGTTCTATTTCTTCTTCGTTATCTGGCATCGTCAATCACTTCTTGGCATTTGGGACAGCTTCTAACCCGTACACCGGTTTCCAAGAATAAAACCTTAGGCTTCATCGGCTTGTTGCACTTATTGCAGATCAGTACCACATTGGAGATGTGGATAGGAGCCTCTTGCTGGATGCGGCCTGATTGGCGTACACCGGGCCGGGGCTTTACGTGACGGGTTATGAAGTTAATACCTTCGACCACGATCCGATTTTCCTTAGTCAGTTGGCGGTCGACCGTTCCTTCCTTGCCCTTTTCTTTGCCCGCTATCACGAGCACCTTGTCTCCGCTGCGGATGCGCATTATACCACCTCTGAAGCCAGAGATATGATTCGCATAAAACCCGCATCCCGAAGTTCGCGGGCCACTGGGCCGAATATCCGCGTGCCTCGAGGTAGCCGGTTCTCCAGAATGAGAACGGCGGCATTGTCGTCGAACTTGATGTAGGTCCCGTCGGGCCGGCGTCGTCCCTGGGCCTGACGGATAATCACCGCCCGGACGACCTCACCTTTGCGGACCGGAGAGTTGGGCGCGGCTTCCCGAACGTTGCAGACTACTACGTCGCCCACATGGGCGAACTTGCGTTTGCCGCTGCCGGGAATGTTGATTAGGCGGATGACCTTAGCACCGCTATTGTCCGCCACGGTTAGTCTTGTATACGTCTGGATCATTATTCAGCGTCCTGTTCATCGGAAGACGATTCGTCTTCCGTATCTTCTTCGTCGTCCTGTTCAGCCGCCTCGTCCGATGTTTCTTCGGCGTCCTGGGACTCGTCCGCTGTGTTTCCCATGACAGCATCGGATTCCAGATCTATCGGGCGAACCTCAGCTACCTGGCGGCGCGACAGAATCTCCAATAAGCGCCAGTGCTTAGATTTGGAGATGGGCCGGGTTTCTTCTATCCGTACCGTGTCCCCCACCAAGCACTTGCTGTCGGGATCGTGCACCATGAAACGGGCCAACTGGCGTACCTGCTTGCGATACAACCGGCTACGCTTCTTCCAGACCATCTCGACGACCGCAGTTCGGTCCATACTCACGCGAACAACCGATCCGGTCCTAACTTTCCGCATAGACTTAACCAAGCTTAACCCTCCACCAGTTGCCGTTCTCGAATGACGGTCTTCAGGCGTGCGATGGATTTCCGCACCGTCCTGGGTACATTGGAGTCGGGTAGCTGGTTGGTGGCTGCTCGGAACCGTAGGTCCATCAACTCCCGGCTAGTTTTTTCTAACTCTTCTTTGAGTTGTTCGTCAGTCAGAGCTCGTATCTCGTTGATTAGCATCGCATCACGTCTTTATGCCGAATGGCCGAGCATGACGGCGATGCGGTCACGCTGGACAACCTTGGTCGGAATAGGCAATTTGTGAGCGGCTAGTTTCAAAGCCCGGATCGCGTCCGCTGCCGGAACTCCGGCTACCTCGAACATAATCTTGCCGGGCCGCACCACTGCTACCCAGTGGTCCACTGCGGCTTTACCGCCGCCCATGCGAACTTCGGCGGGTTTCTTGCTGACCGATTTGTCCGGGAAGACCCGGACCCAAACCTGGCCGCCACGGCGAAGGTGGCGGGTGACGGCGATCCTGGACGCTTCTATCTGGCGCGCCGTGATCCAGTCGGCCTCCATTGCCTTGAGGCCAAACTCGCCAAAACTTACCGTGCTACCCGTAGTCGCCGCGCCTTTGCGGCGGCCCCGGAACACTTTGCGATATTTACTTCGCTTTGGCTGCAGCATTTGCTACCCCTTAAATCTTGTCTGCCCTAGGCCGTACCGGTCCGAGCAGAGATAGTTGCTAGATCTGAAGGTCTTCGTCCAGTACAATCTCCGGGTCGTCTCCGTTGGCTTGAACTGTAACCTCAATGGTGTCCAGTTCTTCCTCTTCTTCAGGTGGCGGTGGGAGGATGTCACCATGGTAGACCCAGACTTTTACTCCCACTTGACCCATTGCCGTGTGGGCTTCGGCCAAGGCGTAATCAATGTCCGCCCGCAGGGTGTGCAGAGGCACACGGCCCATCATCAGCTTCTCAACACGCGCGATCTCCGAGCCGGAGATTCGCCCTTTGACTACGATTTTTATGCCTTCAGCCCCACCCTGCATCGCCCGTTGGGCTGCTTGACGCATGGCTCGGCGATAGGCTACCCGGCGCTCCATCTGGTCGGCGATGTTTCGGCCAACTAGATAGGCGTTAATCTCAGGCTGCTCAATCTCTATGATATTCAGCTGGACCCTCTTCTCAGTGACGGACTCCAGCTTGGCGCGGAGGTTTTTGACCCGCTCCCCGTCTCGGCCAATGAGGATTCCAGGGCGAGCGGAGTGGATGTTTATGACGCTGTCTTGCGCCCCGCGGTCAATCTCCACTCGGGCTATGCCAGCATCGGAGAAACCTTTGTACTCGTTCTTGATGCTTTTTCGCAGTTCTATGTCTTCAAGAACGAGCCTGCGATAGCTGCTGGCAGTCGGCGCGAACCAATGCGCTTTCCAATCCTTAATTATGCCTAGCCGGAACCCGTAAGGGTGAGTTTTCTGGCCCATGGTTTAACGCTCCTCTCCCGGTTCGTCGACCACTACCGTGATGTGGCTGGAACGCTTTATGATTGGACCGATGCGGCCCCTGGCCCTGGGCCGGAATCTCTTCAAAGGCGTTGCCTGATCTGCGGTGATATGAACGATCCGCAGGGAATCACGGTTCATCAACATATTGTTTTCTGCGTTGGCTGCTGCCGATGCTACGACCTTGGCCACGGTTTTGGCCCAAGGCGACGTCAACAGGCTCAACGTATTTAAGGCATCGTTCACTGGCTGACCCCGGACCATGTCCAGTATCGGCATCAGCCGCTTTTGGGATGCTCCTATCTTTTTAGCTACCGCACGAACTGGTGGCAATTTACTACCTCATTGGCCTACTGGAGCGTTCGGACCGCGAGACGTGACCGCGGTAGGTCCTAGTCGGGGAGAACTCGCCCAGCCGGTGGCCGACCATATTCTCCGTAACAAACACTGGTACGTGCCGGCGTCCGTCGTGGACACCGAAGGTCAAGCCAACCATATCTGGCATTATCATCGAAGCCCTGGACCAAGTCCTGATGACTGTCTTGGTGCCCAGACGCTGGATGGCCTCAACTTTCTTAGCCAGCTTGGGATGTACGTAAGGCCCTTTCTTGATTGAACGGGACATTTTAGCGTTTCCGGCCCCTTCTCATAATGAACTTGCTGCTAGCTTTGTGTACTCGCCTGGTCTTGTGGCCCAAAGTGGGCTGACCCCACGGGGACTTGGGTCCGGGCATGCCGATGGGTGAGCGTCCCTCACCACCGCCGTGCGGGTGGTCCACTGGGTTCATCGCGACACCCCGAACCTGGGGACGGCGTCCCAAGTGGCGGCTGGCTCCGGCCTTGCCCAAACTTTCGTTCTTGTGGTCCGGGTTGGAAAGTTGCCCTACGGTCGCTCGGCATGCCAACAGCACCCGGCGCATCTCTCCGGAGGGAAGTCTTACCAACACGTACTCGCCTTCCCTCGAAAGCACTTGGGCACCTGACCCGGCGCTGCGCACCAATTGGCCGCCGCGCTGGGGAGTCAACTCCAAGTTATGGACCACTGTTCCAGTCGGTATCGACCGCAAGGGAAGACAATTGCCGGGATGAATCTCAGCTTGAGGTCCCGACTCGATCCAGTCGCCGACTGATAGTCCTACTGGCGCAAGGATGTAGCTCTTCTCCCCATCGGCGTAGAAAATCAAGGCGATGCGGGTAGTCCGGTTCGGGTCGTACTCAATGGTCCTCACCCGGCCTGGAACCCCGTCCTTAATCCGCTTGAAGTCAATCTTGCGGTACATCTGTTTGTTGCCGCCGCCCCGGTGCCGGCTGGTGATCCGCCCCCGGTTATTACGGCCGGCATGTCTCGGCAGATGCTCCAGTAACGACCGCTCAGGTTTAGTGGCGGTAATCTCTTCAAAAGAAGGCCGCACCGCATTGCGAGTGCCCGGAGTCATCGGTTTTAGATTCTTTAAAGGCATACTAGTAGACCCTTTATAGACCTTCTATCAGGTTGATCCGGTCTCCCGGCTTCACGGTGACGACTGCTTTCTTGATGTCGGGCCGCTTTTTGGTGCGAGGACCGTACCGCTTGAGTTTCCCGTGGAGCTTGGTGATGTTCACGTCTAGCACGGTCACGTCGAACCGGCTCTCCACGGCTTGCTTAACCTCTACTTTATTCGCCTTTAGGGAAATGTGGAAAGTGTATTTCCCCGATTCCTGAAGTAGGGTGCTTTTCTCCGTGATAGCCGGTTTGATTAGGACATGATGGATATCCATCTATTCCTCTCCTCCGGCTTCTTCTTCGCCTGTGCTTTCGGCCTGCGCCGCTACGGGTTCTTCAACGGCGGTTGCTGGCTCGCTGGGGGCGGAACCGGACAGACCTGCTATCCTGTCCTTCCAGCGTGGAGGCGCAACGGCTAGATCCTTCTCGGCCCAGCGGGCCGCTTCCAGGGTGATTACCAACTTCTGACGGCTCAAAAGCTCTTGAGCGTTAAGTTGGTTAACCGGCAGCGTCCAAATCTTCTCTATGTTGTGGGCCGCGCGGACCACATTTGTCACGGTGTCTTTGGTCACCACTAGGGCTGACCCGGTGATACCTAGATTGGACAGCAGATCCACCATTGACTTGGTCTTGCCGTTTATCCCGTCCATGGCGTCGACGCAGATAAGCTGGTCTTGCCTAAGCTTTTCCGATAGGACGCATTTCAAGGCCAATTGCCGCATCCGGCGCGGTAAAGCTTTCCGGAAGTCACGAGGATGAGGTCCGAAGACCACGCCGCCGTGGCGCCATTGGGGGGAGCGGGTGCTACCCTGTCGGGCCCGCCCGGTATGTTTCTGTGTCCAGGGCTTGCGGCCACCTCCGGACACTTGAGCCCGGGTCTTGGTGTCGGCGGTTCCTTGCCTTTTATTTCCCTGATAGATAACCAGCGCCTGGTGAACCAGGGCATGATTCATCGGAACGGAAAATACAGCATCGTCCAAATCGATGGTTTGAACCGTTTCTCCCTGGGAATTTTTTACCGTTACTTCCATCTATATCCCAATCCGTTACCGTTCGGCTCTTAGGCCGTCGTCTTTACCGACTTGCCGGTCCGTCTGATCTGTAGCACACCCATCTGAGAGCCGGGTACGCCGCCTTTGACCATCAACAGGTTCCGGTCTGTGTCAACTCGTATGATTTCCAAACCCTTGGCGGTTATCCGCCGGTTACCCATGTGTCCAGACATCTTCATGCCTTTGTAAACCCTACCTGGCGTCGTGCCGCCACCGATGGAGCCCGGTGCCCTAGCCCTGTCGGACTGACCGTGAGTGCGAGGGCCGCCGCCGAATCCATGACGCTTGATAACGCCTGCGAATCCCCGACCTTTAGACCGGGAAATGACATCGACTTTCTCACCCGGTGTGAATATCTCAACCGAGACACTGTCGCCTACCTGATATTCCCCGATGTCGTCAACCTGGACTTCCCGGAGATAACGGCAGACTTGGGTGTCCTTCATGTGGCCCCGAGTAGGCTTGTTGGCCCGTTTGTCCACACCAAAACCTATCTGAACCGCTTGATAACCGTCAGTTTCCACCGTCTTCAACTGGGTGACGAAACAAGGGCCGGCCTCGATTACTGTAACCGGGACCACCTTGCCGTCTTCCAAGAAGACTTGGCTCATTCCTATCTTTTTACCTAGAAACCCTTTCAACATATCTGTAACCGTCTATCTAAAGCTTGATCGAGATATCGACGCCAGCCGGCAGATTCAGCCGGGTCAGCGAATCTATGGTCTTGGACGTGGGCTCCAGGATATCGATGAGCCGCTTGTGAGTGCGTATCTCGAAGTGCTCCCGGGAATCTTTGTCCACGTGGGGGCTTCTTATGACGCAGAACCGGCGGATGTGGGTTGGCAGGGGCACCGGGCCAGCCACACGCGCACCGGTACGCTCCGCAGTCTCCACTATCTGACCTGCGGAGAGATCCAGCATTTTGTGATCAAACGCCTTGAGTACAATCCGGACTTTTTGCCTGGTTACCATATCCCTCTATCTCGCCTAGTTTGGACGCACGGTGTTAAGTTTTATCACACTCGGGCTAAGGATTTCAAGACATCATCATTAACTGGTTCATAATGCTTGAATTCCATCGAGAATGTGGCCCGGCCTTTGGTGATGGAACGAAGGGCAGTTGTATATGAGAATGTCTGCCCCAAAGGTACATAGGCCCGCACGACTTGGAGGTCGTCCTGACCCTCTATATTCCGTATCTGTGCCCGGCGGGTTCCCAAGTCTCCGATGACTTCACTGAGATGCTCGCTCGGCGTCGTAACTTCCAGGTCTACGATGGGTTCCAGTAGAACCGGCTTACCCTTGGGCACGCCTTCACGGATGGCCAGCATTCCAGCGCTGCGGAAGGCCATCTCTGAGGAGTCAACGTCGTGGTAACTGCCGTCCACCAGTCTGACTGCCATGTCTACCAGCGGGAATCCGGCCAGAGGACCGTTGTCCAGTGCTGCTCTGACGCCCTTCTCTACAGCCGGGATGTACTCTCTGGGAATCGCCCCACCCTTGATGTTGTTGGAGAATACGATACCGGAGCCTCTTTCCAATGGCTCCAATTCCAGCCAGATGTGGCCGAACTGGCCGTGACCGCCCGTCTGGCGGACGAATCGTCCTTCCACCTTGATGGCTTCAGTGATGGTCTCCCGGTAGGACACCCTAGGTGGGCCAACCTCTGCTGACACCTCGAATTCCCGCCGCATGCGGTCTACCAATACTTCCAGGTGAAGCTCACCCATGCCAGACATAACCGTCTGTCCGGTCTCATCGTTGAATTTCACGATGAAGGTCGGGTCCTCTTCGGATAATTTCCGAAGAGCCTCGCTCAATTTGTCTTGGTCGGCACGGGAAGTCGGCTCAATGGCTACCGATACCACTGGCTGAGGGAACTGGGGCGGTTCCAAGATCACTTGATTCGACGTGATAGTGATTGTGTCCCCAGTAAAGGTGTTCTTAAGTCCGATGGCGGCGCAGATATTTCCGGCGCCAATCTCTTCCAGGTCTTCCCGATGGTTGGCGTGCATCTGAAGCAGACGGCCCATGCGTTCCCGATGTCCACGGGTGACGTTCTGGACAGACTCCCCGGCTTTTACCTTGCCGGAGTAGATCCGAAGGAAAACCAACCGGCCGACATAAGGGTCAGTGGCCACTTTGAATGCCAAAGCGGACATCGGCTCACTTTCGTCGGGAGCTCGGAGAACTATCTCTTCCGTATCAGGCCTGGTTCCCTCAACAGGCGGAACGTCCGCAGGGGAAGGCAGGTAGTCGACAATCGCGTTCAGTAAAGGCTGTACCCCTTTGTTCGCCACGGCGCTGCCGCACAGGACAGGCACTAGGGTTCGATCGACGGTGGCGCTGCGCAAAGCTGCTCGCAGATCGTCTGCTTCGATAACGTCGCCATCCAAGTAGCGGGTGAGCAGACCTTCGTCAGTTTCCACAATCTTTTCAATCATGGCTTGCCGTGATTGTTGGAAAGATTCCTCTAACTCGGGAGGGCAAGGAGCAACCTCAGGGTCTGTGGATCCGCTTCCGGAACCATTGGAGCGGCCATCGGGATAGATCCAAGCCTCTCCGGTGATTAAGTCGACTACGCCATTGAAGCCAGATTCCTCGCCGATGGGTAGTTGAATCGCAACGGGATTGGCCTTCAAACGTCGGCGCACCGATTCGATCGTTCGCTCGTAGCTGGCGCCGACCCGGTCCATCTTGTTGACGAAGCAGATGCGGGGAACGTCGTAGGTGTCCGCCTGGCGCCAGACTGTCTCCGACTGAGATTGAACGCCAGCTACGGCATCAAGAACGACGATTCCGCCGTCTAATACGCGAAGGCTGCGCTCCACCTCTGCGGTGAAGTCGACATGGCCGGGGGTATCGATGATGTTGACTTTAAAGTCCCGCCAATAGGCGGTGGTTGCGGCAGCGGTGATGGTGATACCCCGTTCTCTTTCCTGGGGCATCCAGTCCATGGTGGTGGTCCCGTCGTCCACCTCTCCTAACCGATGGATCCTACCGGTGTTAAAAAGAACCCTCTCGGTTACCGTTGTCTTGCCCGCATCGATGTGGGCGATAAAGCCGATATTGCGAATCTTCCCTATGGGAAAGCTGTTCTCCATAATTGATGTGGCACCGGGCGCCCCTTGAGACGTCTATCTACGATAATGGACGAAAGCTCTATTGGCCTCCGCCATACGGTGTAGTTCCTCCTTACGGCGCACTGCCGTTCCTTCTCCACGGGATGCCTCCAACAATTCATTGGCCAAGCCTCGGCGCATAGGCATCCCTTTCCGGCCACGGGCACCGCGAATAAGCCACCGTATGGCCAAAGCCTCGCTGCGGCTGGGACGGAGTTCCGTGGGCACCTGGTAGGTTGCCCCTCCCACCCGCTTGGGCTTAACTTCCACCATCGGCGTGGCGTTTCGAAGGGCCATCTGGAACACTTCCAGAGGCTCTCTGTTGGATTCTTCTTTAATTATGTCGAAAGCACTGTAACAGATGCGTTGCGCAGTCGACTTTTTGCCGCGGGTCATCACGTTGTTGATGAACTTGGCCAACTCCGCATTGTTGTACATCGGATCCGGGGGTATTATCCGAATTACAGCGCGTCTTCTTCTGGACATAGATAACCCTACCTTACGTTAGATGCCGAAAAGGCAGATGGACGGCCTTAGAGATTACTATTAACCGGTCTAGCGGTCAGCACGAGGCTTGTCGGCTCCGTACTTGCTGCGGCCGCGCCTCCGGGAAGATACACCTTCGCAGTCTAAGGCGCTACGGATGACGTGATAACGGACACCCGGGAGGTCTTTAACACGGCCACCACGGACCAGAACCACCGAGTGCTCCTGGAGGTTATGCCCTTCACCGCCGATGTAAGCGGTGATTTCAACTCCGTTAGTTAGTCGTACGCGAGCGATCTTCCGCAGCGCGGAGTTGGGCTTCTTGGGGTTCATGGTGCGTACCTGGATACACACGCCTCGCCGTTGCGGGCACCCCTTTCCGTACTTCACCCGGTTGCGCAATGAGTTCTGGACCCAGTGCAACGCCGGGGCCTTAGTCTTTTTTCTGACAGGCTTGCGGCCCTTGCGGACCAGCTGGTTTACCGTAGGCATAAATTATCCCCGCATATCTACT
>Ga0308135_1000010_pt1 | contig 15913 bp, 12 predicted proteins | sample CB4_937_3310_MT_FD_202496 | JGI IMG/M metagenome (GOLD analysis project Ga0308135, IMG submission 202496) | Metatranscriptome of marine microbial communities from Western Arctic Ocean, Canada - CB4_937_33.10 (Metagenome Metatranscriptome) | ecosystem: Environmental > Aquatic > Marine > Oceanic ... | reverse complement strand
CGGCAACGCAGCCGACACAAGTCATCGGCTGGCGTAGCTCAACGGTAGAGCTCCGGTTTTGTAAACCGGGGGTTGTGGGTTCGATTCCCACCGCTAGCTCATAAGAATAGAGTTCACCTCCTTTGCGACGACCCCTCGGGGGGTACGTTGAGGGGGGTGGCCTGCGCTTCGTCACCTTTACATTTCGCTTTTTGTGGACCGCCCGCCGCAGCACCCTCAATTGTCTGTACGATCCGTCGCCCTCGCAAGCGGACGTGTGGGCAGCCGTGCGCTTTGGCTGAGGGGCCGCAAAGAGGAGCCGTTGGCGTTGCGTGGGCAGGTACCCAAGCGGTCAAAGGGGACGGACTGTAAATCCGTTGCAGTATGCTTCAGTGGTTCGAATCCACTCCTGCCCACCATTTTTGAACAGAAAGCAGAGCGGGTGTAGCTTAATGGTAAAGCTCCAGCCTTCCAAGCTGATCACGAGGGTTCGATTCCCTTCACCCGCTCCAAGTACGAATGCGGCGATTTCGACGGTCAGAGTCTTTACGGGAATACATTCAGGAACATGCTGCTGTGGCTCAGTCGGTAGAGCACTTCCTTGGTAAGGAAGAGGTCACGGGTTCGATTCCCGTCAGCAGCTCCATTTGATAACGAGGATCCAGACGTTTCGTTCACATTGCAGCGCGGAGCGTGCTGGTCACGGAGTTCGGGCCGAAGTTTGGCCCGCGGTTTCAGGGGGGATTTTTGAGACATATTGAGTTTCGAGACGGGTTTGTAACCAAAATCCCCGGCGCGTTGCGCTACCTGGCTCGGCAGGTGAGGGAAGAAAACAAGAAAACGTATAGTCTGCGGAAGCGAAAGGAGTTCTCCGTCCATGGCGAAGGATAAATTTGAACGAAACAAGCCCCACGTCAACGTCGGCACGATCGGGCACGTCGACCACGGGAAGACATCCCTGACGGCGGCGATCACTCTTGCGTTGTCGAAGACTGGGCTTGCCAAGGAGAGGAGCTTCGACTCCATCGACAACGCTCCTGAGGAGCGAGAGCGCGGCATTACGATCAATACGTCCCATGTCGAGTACGAAACGAGCACTCGTCACTACGCGCATGTGGACTGTCCTGGGCACGCTGACTATGTGAAGAACATGGTGACGGGTGCTGCTCAGATGGATGGTGCCATTCTAGTAGTAAGCGCTGCCGATGGTCCCATGCCGCAGACGCGTGAGCACATCCTCCTCGCACGCCAGGTGGGTGTACCCCGCATCGTGGTCTTCCTCAATAAGATCGACCAGGTGGATGACGAGGAGTTGCTCGAGCTGGTCGAACTGGAAGTCAACGAGCTCCTGAGTAAGTACGAGTTCCCGGGTGACGAGATTCCCATTATCCGTGGTTCGGCCCTCCAGGCGCTTGAGAATCCGGAAGATCCGGAGAAAATCAAATGCATCCAGGACCTGATGGCGGCGGTGGACAGCTACATTCCCCAGCCCAAGCGTGAGATCGACAAGCCGTTCCTCATGCCGGTTGAGGACGTCTTCAGCATCAAAGGCCGTGGCACGGTCGGGACCGGAAGGATCGAGCGCGGCCAGGTCAAGTCCGGTGAGGAAGTCGAGATCGTCGGGCTTACGAAGGAAGTTCGCAAGACCGTGGTGACCGGCGTCGAAATGTTCAACAAAACCCTGGGTGAGGGTATGGCGGGTGACAACGTCGGCTGCCTGCTGAGGGGTGTAGAGAAGGATGACCTCGAGCGCGGCCAGGTGCTGGCCAAGCCTGGCAGCATCACGCCCCACACCAAGTTCGAGGCGGAGGTCTACGTCCTGACCAAAGAAGAAGGTGGGCGCCACACTCCCTTCTTCACGGGCTACCGGCCGCAGTTTTTCTTCCGAACGACTGACGTTACTGGCACTGCGACCCTCAAGGGCGCGGAAATGTGCATGCCCGGCGACAACATCACCATGGAGATCGAGCTTATCACGCCGATTGCCATGGAGCCGGAGCTGCGTTTCGCGATCCGCGAGGGGGGGCGAACCGTGGGTGCCGGGGTGGTCGTCAGTGTCGTGACTTGATCTCCATCGAATAAAAGGTTTGAGCTATGGCAAAGAAGGCGGCTGCAAGGGATTATGTTTCTCTCGAGTGTCCCGGCTGTAAGTCGAGGAACTACAGGACGAGTAAGCGAACGAAGGGAGGAACTCCCAAGCTCGAGCTGAGCAAATTCTGCCGGCAGTGCCGCCAGCACACCAAACACATCGAAAGAAAGAAATAGGCCAGTGGCGCAATTGGTAGCGCGCCGGATTCCAAATCCGTAGGTTGGGGGTTCGATTCCCTCCTGGCCTGCCAGCAAAAAAGGCGGGCGTCCGGTGCTAGCACCGACCCAGTTGGGGCCCCGGGCGTCTGTATGCGGGAGAAAATTTACCGTGTGGAAAATCTACAAGGAAGGCCAAGGGAAGTTGGGGCGTGGCCTTCTTGCCTTTGTGATCGCGATCGGCGGTGTCTTCGCGGTAGTCTCGTTGCACGACGCGATGCCCGTGAAAGAGCGGTTAACTCTTCCCATCATCAACTGGAGCTTCGATTACCGCTTCTTGATCGAGGCGCCCATCTTGGTGGGCGTCCTGATCGTAGGGGTCTGGCTCTTCAATCGTCCGGCTACCGCCGACTTTCTGATCGACACCGAAAGCGAGCTTAAAAACAAGGTCACCTGGCCATCGAGGAGAGAGGAGATCAACGCGTCCACTGTCGTGGTGGTGACGGTGATCGTCCTTGGGATCTTTATTCTCGCGGTGGATTCCGTTTTCAACGTTGTTCAGGGGTTGGTCTTCCCTCCCCTAAAAGGTCCCCCGTGAGCCGGTGCACCGTAGAGTGTTTCCGAGGGCCGTGTTGCTGTAACCGGCGGTTCTGGAACCGGTGTTCCTGGAGGCAGATTTAGAATGTCGAAAGAATGGTATGTTTTGCGAGTCGCAAGCGGCAGGGAGGAGTCTGTCAAGGACGGGCTTCTGAAGAAGATCCAGCTGGCGGGGCTCGAGGAGCAGGTTCCCACGGTGCTCGTGCCGACGGAGCGCGTGTCCGAGATCAAGGCAGGCAAAAAGAAGTTCAAGGAACGGAAGCTGTACCCGGGCTACATCATTGTCGAGATGGACCTGACAGATGATGTGTGGTACTTGATCAAAGACACCAATGGTATTGGTGACTTTGTGGGTTCCTTCCAGAAGCCTTCCCCACTTCAGGCCTCCGACGTGGAGAAAATTCTCAATACTCTGAAGACCAAGGAAGAAGCCCCAGAGGTCAAAATCGACCTCGAACCGCAGGATCAGGTCAAGATCAAGGAGGGGCCGTTCGAGAATTTCGATGGGACGGTGGACGAGATTTTTCCCGCAAAGGGGCAAGTACGGGTTATCGTAACCATCTTTGGACGAGCCACCCCCGTGGATCTGGAATACTGGCAGGTCGAGAAGATCTGAGCTGAGCTAAAGTAGGAAAGTATGCCTCCTAAGAAGAAAATCAAAGCCAAGGTCAAGCTGCAAATCCCTGGGGGGCAGGCGACCCCGGCGCCCCCGGTCGGACCCGCTTTGGGGCAGCACGGAGTGAATATCGGGGAGTTCGTTTCCAAGTTCAACGAGAGAACGCGGGAGCATCAAGGGACAACGATTCCGGTCGAGCTAACCGTTTATGTCGACAGGACTTTCGACTTCATCCTGAAATCGCCGCCCGCCGCTGTGCTGATCCGCAAGGCCGTTGGGCTCGCCAAGGGAGCCCAGACGCCGAGCCGGGAGACGGTGGGGACGATCACCCGGGAGCAACTCGAGCAGATTGCGAAGACGAAGGCCGAGGATCTGAATACCTCCGACATCGAGGGCGCGGTGAGGCAGATCATGGGAACTTGCCGGAGCATGGGTGTGCAGGTAGAAGGCGGCGGTTAACAAGACGAAAGCCACAGCCACCATCCAGGCGAGCTGGAACTAAAGCGGCGCAACGACGTAACAAAAACGACGTAACTAAATCATTAAGCCACAAGACTGGCACAGTCACCACGACCCTGGCTTGTGGGAGAGAACCGTAGGAGGTCCTCGAAAAATGCCGAGACTATCGAAGAAGTACAAGCGTAATCAGGACAAGCAGCCGCAGGCCCCCGTATCCATTGCGGAAGCGGTGGGCGTTGTCAAGGGTTACGAGGGGGCTAAGTTTGATGAGACGGTCGAGCTAGCGATCAAGCTCGGAATCGACCCCAAGAACACGAGTCAGGCCCTGCGCGGCGCGTTTTCCCTGCCGCACGGCATTGGCAAGGAGGTGCGGGTCGTTGTCTTTGCGGAGGACGCCGCCGCCCAGGCCGCCAAGGACGCCGGTGCCATGGAAGTGGGGAGCCAGGACCTCGCCAAGAAGGTTCTCGGTGGCTGGCTGGACTTTGATGTCGCTATCGCCCACCCCGCGATGATGCGGCACGTTGGAAAACTCGGACGAGTTCTGGGCCCGCAGGGCAAGATGCCGTCGCCGAAGTCCGGGACCGTTACGGAGAACATCGCTCAGGTCGTCGCGGAGTTCAAGGCTGGCAAGGTGGAGTTTCGCAGCGATGACGGCGGCAATGTCCACTCCGTTGTCGGCAAGAAATCCTTTCCTCCCGAACAGCTCGAGGCCAATGTCCAAGCCTTCCTCGAGCATCTCAGGTCGCTCAGGGGCACTTCGGTGAAAGGCAACTTTTTTCTTAAAGCGACCTTGTCATCGACGATGAGCCCGGGGGTTCCTGTATCGATAACTGGATGAAATAGCATGGCAAAAGAACTCAAAGAAATCCTCTTCAAGCAGCTGGATCAGACGGTCGGTCACCTTGACAGTTGCGTCCTGATCGATTACTGCGGCATCAATTCTGAGCAAACGCATGAGTTGCGTTCTCTCCTGCGAAAAAGCCGGGTCGGCATGAGTGTCGTCCAGAATCGCATTGCCCGCCGTGTTTTCAGTGAGCGTGGAGCGCCCGCAGCCTTTCAAGACCTCTTGCGTGGTCCCACGGCGATCCTCTACGGAGAGGACGGCGCCCTTAGCGCCTCGAAGACCGTTGTTGGGTGGCGAAAAAAGAACAAGGAACTTGCCGCTATCAAGGGCGGACTCTTTGAAGGGGAGATGATCTCTACCGAGGAGGTCGAGCGGCTGGCGAGTCTCCCGGACATTGATACACTGCGCTCGAGACTGCTGGGTGTCTTCATGGCTCCGCTGACGCATCTCGTGAGCGTTACCGACACCCTGGTTCGTCACTTCCCGAGTGCGGCGAAGGCTCATCGTGAGAGCCTTGAAAAAGGAGACGCGTAGGTGCGCGCACAATCCGAGAATCGAAATAACAGACAGTTCGTAAAGGAGTTTTGATCATGGCTGAAGCGGTGTCAGAAAAAGTAACGCAGATCGTAGATCTGTTTGTCCAGCTCAACGTCATGGAGCTACTGCAGCTCCAGGAGACCCTCGAGGAAAAGGGGATCAAGCCGGCTGCCCCAGTGGCGGTGGCGGGTGCGGCAGGGCCGGCCCAAGAGGCCGTAGAGGAGCAGACCACCTTCTCGGTAGTGCTCAAGGAAAGTGGCGCGACGAAGATTCAGGTCATCAAGGAAGTCCGAGCCATCACGAGTCTCGGGCTGAAAGAGGCCAAGGACCTTGTCGAGGGGGCCCCCAAGGCCGTCAAGGAGGGAGTCGCCAAGGAAGAAGCCGAGAAGCTCAAGAAGCAGCTAGAGGCTGTAGGCGCCACGGTTGAACTGAAGTAATCAAAACAAGTCTCGCGTTCCCCTGCCCATCGCTCAGCCGCGAGCCGACCCGATCAGAGACGGGGAGAGGCGAGGGACCCCTGTGGGAAGGGCCGCGTGGTGCATCCCAGGGGTGGGGTCCGGGTCCTCGGGCCGGCTCCTGTTTTTCGGGAAGAGTGGTTCTTCGGAAAAAAAACGGTCATCCCGCGAGAGCCGTGGGGCCGGGCAGCGGGTACGTGCGGTGGCCTGGTATGGCCTAATATTTGCAGAAAAAAGGGTTTGCATTTTCTCAGAACTCCTATATAAGGACGTGTTTGCGTTCGTTCGGGAGTTCTGATTTCCGCGGTGGCGGGGTCGATGCGCTTCATAAACGGGAGTCGCTGAGACAGTGATGGCGCTGCTGCGGGCTGTGTGAGTGGTCGCTCGAGAAGGACATAAGAGCAGGATTTGAAAGGCTTTGCAAGTTCAGCTCGCAACGAAAGGGTTGGGCCCGCCTGCTCGGCGGTCGGCCTTTTTTGTTACGTCCAGCGAGACTCCTCAAAACCAGACGCCTTAGAACAACACTCCTTGAAGCGAGAAGCACGCTCGGAATCGTGGGAGGGCACCTCATCTCTCGGTGTCCCTCGGGTTCCGTGTCGGCGCGATGTCGTCTTTGGGAGGCGGTTACGAGTTGTCCGAGAGACGGTCGTTTTCCCCTTCGTCCCCACGCCTTTTTCCTCGCTTCGACAGCCCCAACGTCTGGGAGCGTTCCGTGACGGAGCGTCTCCTCCCGCGGGGCAGGTGGCAGCGAGTGTCGAGAGTTGGAGTGGGGCGAGGCGGCGGTTCCGTAGAGACCCTTAGATAAGGCTAACGGAGCCTCGAAGAAATCCCGAGGGAGGTCGCGTAAATGTCTTTGCCTATTCGCCGCTACGGAAGGTCGCAAGATGCGGTTGGCGTTCCCAACCTTATGAAGCTTCAGATCGAATCTTACACCAGATTCTTGCAAGCGGACGTTCACTATTCGGATCGGGACAATGTCGGGTTGGAGGCGATTCTTCGGGAGATTTTCCCGATCAAGAGCTACGACGGCAAGATCACGCTCACCTACATTGGCTACGAGCTCGGTAGGCCGCGCTATTCCCCGCAGGAGTGTCGCCAGCTCCGGCTCACCTACGGCATGCCCTTCAAGGTTCGAGTACGCCTCGAGAAGGAGGAGCCTGTCGAGGAGGAAGTGTACCTTGGCGAGCTCCCGATCATGGTGGGGGGCGGAGAGTTCATCATCAACGGCGCGGAGCGCGTCATCGTCAGTCAGCTGCATCGCTCTCCGGGTGTCGACTTTTCTGAAGAGTTGCACACGAGCGAGAAACGCCTTCACTCGTGCCGGATTATTCCCGAGCGGGGTAGCTGGATCGAGATGAATGTGACGAAGAAGGATGCTCTCGCCATTCGCATTGACCAGAGCGGAAAGTTCTCCGCGACCTGTTTTCTCAGGGCAATGGCGGAGGAGTTTTCATCTAACCGCGCCATTGTGGAGCTTTTTTACAAGGTCGACGAGGTCAAGCTCACTGGCGACAAGTGGGTCGCAAAAGTGAAAGGAAAGGTCAGCGCCGAGGACATCATTGACGAGGCATCTGGTGATGTGCTCCTCGAGTGCGGCGACGTCATTACGGAGACGTTCGCGCAGAGCCTGTTCACGGACAAGGAGAAGCGTCAGGTGGGGGGCAAAGATCGGGTCCTCCGTGTGATCCCTGGAGTGCGGGATGCACTGCTCCTCAATACGTTGCGGGAAGACCTCTCGAAGAATCATGAAGATGCGCTCATTCGCATCTATCAGCGTTTGCGGCCTGGCAATCCGGCCCAGATAGCCAAGGCCAAGGAGCTGTTTCACGACAAGTTCTTCAACTCGAACAAGTACCGCTTGGGGCGGGTCGGACGCTTCCGCATCAATCGTAAGTTTGACCAGACGATTTCGGAGACCGAGATGACCCTCCACAAGGAGGATATCATCAACTCGATCCAGTACGTCATGCGGTTACGGGCGAACGAGGGTGAGATCGATGACATCGATCACCTCGGGAATCGCCGCGTCCGCACGATCGAGGAGCTGGCCGGCGAGGAGTTGCGCAAGGGATTCCTCAAGCTCAAACGCACCGTCCAGGAGCGTATGAGCATCATGGAGAATGAGGCTCTCACGCCTCGCAGCGTTATCAACTCCAAGACGATCTCGAGCGCTATAGAGTTCTTCTTCGGACGGGGAGAGCTGTCGCAGGTCGTCGATCAGACGAACCCGCTCGCAGAGCTGACTCATGAGAGACGCCTGAGCGCGCTCGGCCCCGGCGGGCTCAACCGCAAGCGGGCCGGTTTTGAGGTTCGCGACGTTCACATCTCCCACTACGGCCGCATCTGTCCGATCGAGACCCCGGAAGGAACCAACATCGGTCTCATCTCATCCCTGGCGGTCTACTCAACGCTCGACCAGTACGGCTTTCTCATTACTCCCTACATCGTGTGCAAGAAAGGGAAGGCGACCGGAAAGATCGTCTTTCTGCGCGCCGATGAGGAGGAGAACCGCTGGCTGGCGCCGGCCGACATCACGCTGGACTCAGCGCACAAGATCGCCGGTGAGTTAGTTCTTGCTCGCCGCAATGGCGACTTCAAGCTCGTTGATCCAAAGGAGATCGAGTACATCGACGTGTCTCCTCGCCAGATGGTCGGAGTCTCGGCGGCGCTGATCCCTTTCCTGGAGCACGACGACGCCAACCGCGCACTCATGGGCTCGAACATGCAGCGCCAAGCTGTGCCGCTCCTCAAAACGCAGCCGCCCTTGGTGGGGACCGGAATGGAGGTCGATGTGGCGCGGTACTCGGGGATGGTGGTCACCTCCAAAGCCGATGGCGTCGTGACTCAGGTGGATGCGGAGCGTATCACGGTCGGAGATGAGGCGTATCACCTGCGCAAGTTCCAGGGGCTCAACGAGCGCACGTGCCTCAACCAGAAGCCGATCGTCAAGCTCGGCGAAAAGGTCAAGAAGGAGCAGATCATCGCGGACGGAGCCGCCACCAAGGAAGGTGAGCTCGCTCTCGGACGCAACGTGCTGGTCGCCTTCATGAGCTGGGATGGCTACAATTTTGAGGATGCCGTTCTCGTCAGCGAAAGGCTGGTGAAGGAGGACGCATACACGTCGATTCATCTCGATGAGTTCGAGATAGAGATTCGCGAGACCAAGTTGGGGCGTGAGGAGTTCACGCGCGAGATTCCCAATGTTTCCGAGCGTATTCTGAAGAATCTGGACGAAAAGGGCGTCGTGCGCATCGGCACCCATGTCCGGCAAGGGGATATTCTCGTGGGCAAAGTGGTGCCGAAATCGAAGAGCGAGCTGTCTCCCGAAGAGAAGCTGCTTCACGCAATTTTCGGGCGCGCCGGTGAGGACGTGAAGAACGATTCGCTGGAGGTTCCCTCGGGAGTCGAAGGCGTTGTGATCGGCGCGCACACGTTCTCGCGGAAGTCCTATACGACCGACGAGGACCGCAAAAAGAACAAGGGAGACCTTGCCCTGGCCGAGAAGGGGTATGCCGAGCAGCTCTATCAGCAGTTCGAGAAACTGCTCGAAGGGCTGCAAAAGATTCTCGGCAAGAAGGTCAACGGTCCGGATGGAAAGGCCTTGACTGCCGAGAGGCTTGCCGAGATGGAGAGCATCGCCAGTATCAAGATGGCGCTACGACTCGAAACCCTGATCAGCGGCAAGAGCGAAAAGAAGGCCCAGGAGATCAAGGACTGCCTGAGGATTCATCTGTCAAAGCTCGAGGGCATCGAGGATCAGAAGACCCGAACCACGAACCGCCTGACACGTGGAGACGAGCTACCTCCAGGCGTGCTCGAGATGGTCAAGATTTACGTCGCGACCAAGCGTAACCTCTCGGTGGGGGACAAGATTGCCGGTCGCCATGGGAACAAGGGAGTGATCGCCAAGATCCTGCCCGAGGAGGACATGCCCCACATAGAGGACGGTACTCCCGTGGACATGATTCTCAACCCGCTCGGTGTACCGTCGCGTATGAACCTCGGACAGATCCTCGAAACGCACCTGGGCTGGGCCGCCGCGAAGCTCGGCTTCCGGGCCGTGACTCCCGTCTTTGACGGCTGCACGGAAAAAGACTTGAAGGCGGTGTTGCGCGAGGCAGCACTTCCCGAGGACGGAAAGACCGTCCTTTACGACTCACGGACCGGCGAGCGGTTCGAGCAGAGGGTGACGGTCGGCTACCTTTACATGCTGAAGCTTCATCACCTCGTCGACGACAAGATCCACGCGCGGGCGACAGGGCCCTACTCGCTCATCACGCAGCAGCCGCTGGGAGGTAAGGCCCGCTTTGGTGGGCAGCGCTTCGGTGAGATGGAGGTTTGGGCTCTCGAAGCTTATGGCGCGGCGAGTATCCTCCAGGAGTTACTCACGGTCAAGTCGGATGACGTGGATGGCCGCGCGAAGATCTACGAATCCATGGTCAAGGGCGAAAACAGCCTGGAACCCGGTAAGCCCGTTTCGTTTGACGTGCTGACCCACGAAATCAAGGGCCTGGGTCTATTCCTGGAGCTCGAGAAAACGCGACCCGATGACTCATCTGTGGGGGACAACTGAGCTTGTTTACGAACATAAACGTGATCAGAATAATAAAAAATATCAAAGAGGTGAGTTGCAATGGTTGACACTATCTACGACCGCGTCAACGACTACACGTCAGTGCAAATCCGCCTGGCCTCGCCCAACGATATCCTCTCCTGGTCCTACGGCGAGGTCAAAAAGCCTGAGACCATTAACTACAGAACGTACCGTCCAGAGAAGGACGGCCTCTTTTGCGAACGGATCTTCGGTCCGGAACGGGACTGGGAGTGTTTCTGCGGGAAGTACAAAGGTATCAAGCATCGCGGGATCATTTGCGATCGCTGCGGCATCAAGATCATTCACTCCAGGGTACGCCGCGAGCGCATGGGCCATATCAACCTGGCCGCGCCTGCCGTTCACATCTGGTTCTTCAAGGCGATGCCATCGCGTCTAGGAAACCTTCTCGCGATGAAGACATCCTCTCTCGAGAGGATCATCTACTACCAGGACTATGTCGTCATCGACCCGGGGGACGCGCAGCTCAAGGAAAAGCAGCTCCTGACCGAGGAGGAGTTCCGCATGTGCCGGGAGAAGTACGGGGATTCCTTCGAGGCCGACACCGGAGCCGAAGCTGTCCGCAAGCTGATCATGCGCCTCGATCTGGACCAGCTCATGGAGGAGCTCAAAGCGGAGCTCAAGACGACGCGCTCCAAACAGAAAACCAAGGACATCATCAAGCGTCTGAAGATCGTCAAGGCCATCCTCGACTCCGGCAACAAGGCTGACTGGATGGTTATGGATGTCATTCCTGTAATTCCACCCGACCTGCGTCCGCTGGTGTTGCTCGAAAGCGGCAACTTTGCGACCTCGGACCTCAACGATCTCTATCGCCGTCTGATCAATCGTAACAACCGACTGAAGAAACTCCTCGACCTCAATGCTCCCGACGTGATCATTCGAAATGAGAAGCGCATGCTGCAGCATGCTGTGGACGCGCTTTTTGATAACAACAGGTGCCGTCGGCCGGTACTGGGGTCCAACAACCGTCCCCTCAAATCCTTGACCGATATGATCAAGGGGAAGCAGGGACGCTTCCGGGAGAACCTCCTGGGCAAGCGAGTGGATTACAGTGCTCGCTCGGTGATTGCGGTGGGCCCGGAGCTGAAGATCCATCAGTGCGGTCTTCCCAAGAAGATCGCGTTGGAGCTTTTCCAGCCTTTCATCATCAGGCGCCTCAAAGAGCTCGGGCATGCGGACACGATCAAGAGCGCCAAAAAGATGCTCGAGCGCAAGGACGATGAGGTGTGGGATATTCTCGAGGACGTCATCCGCGATCATCCAGTCCTCCTGAACCGCGCTCCCACTCTGCACCGTATGGGGATTCAGGCCTTCGAGCCGGTTCTCATCGAAGGCAATGCGATCAAGATCCACCCCCTCGTTTGCGAGGGCTTCAACGCAGACTTCGACGGCGACCAGATGGCCGTACATTTGCCGCTGTCCATCGAAGCGCAGGTGGAGGCACAGACTCTCATGATGTCGACGAACAATGTCTTTTCGCCGGCGAGCGGGAAACCGATCATTGCGCCGTCGCAGGACATCGTTCTCGGATGCTACTACCTCACCGCATCCATTGTGCAAGAGGACGAAAAGCTGCGGGCGTTTTCGTCGCCCATGGAGGTCTTCCGTGCCCATGCCACCGGGAAGGTCACCTTTCATTCGCATATGCGTGTGCGCCTTCCAGCCGATGTCGAATTCATGACAAAGAACGGGCTCGTCAAGGAAGAGCACGGGCTTTACACCACCACTGTGGGCCGTGTGCACTTCAATGATACGCTCCCCAAGGGCATGAACTTCTACAACCTCGAGATGACCAAGGGCAATCTGAGCCGCGTTATCCACGACTGCTATCAACTCCTCGGACGGCGCGCGACCCTCACGCTTCTCGACGATCTGAAGGACCTGGGCTTCAAGGCGGCGACCCTTGCCGGGCTGTCCTTTGCCAAGGAGGACCTCAAGGTCCCTGCCTCCAAGCCCAAGATTCTTGCTGCGACCCAGGCTCAGGTCGAAAAGGTGGAGAAACAATATCAGCGCGGCGTCATCACGGAGGGTGAACGGTACAACCAAATCATCGACCTGTGGACCCACGCGACCGAGCGTGTCGGAGATGACATGCTGGCGGCGCTCAAAAACGACGTCCGCGACGGGAAGCAATACCTCAACCCGATCTTCATGATGGTTGACTCCGGTGCGAGGGGAAGCGTGACGCAGATTCGCCAGCTGGCGGGAATGCGCGGTTTGATGGCGAAGCCCTCCGGCAACATCATCGAAACGCCCATCAAAGCCAGCTTTCGCGAGGGCCTCAAGGTACTCGAGTACTTTTCGTCGACGCACGGCGCGCGCAAGGGGCTTGCCGATACGGCGCTCAAGACGGCGGACTCCGGGTACCTGACGCGCAAGCTCGCGGATGTGGCGCAGAATGTCGTCATCACCGAAGACGATTGCGGGACTCTAAACGGCATCACCAAGGGCGTCGTTTACAAGGGTGACAAGGTCGAGGTTCCTCTATCGAGGAGCCTCACCGGGCGCATCGCCCGTAACAAGATCGTCGACGTTATCACCGACGAAATGATCGTCGACGAGAACAAGGTCATCAGCGAAAAAGCAGCCAAAAGAATCGAGGCAATGGGTTACGAGAAGATGCGCGTGCGCTCTCCTCTGACCTGCGACACCTCTCTGGGCATTTGCGCCAACTGTTACGGCATGGACCGCTCCACTGGACGTATGGTGGAGTTGGGCTTGGCCGTCGGCATCATTGGCGCCCAGTCCATCGGTGAGCCCGGTACACAGCTGACGATGCGCACATTCCACATCGGCGGTATCGCAGCCAAGACAGTGGAAGAGACCGTCACCAAGACGAAGCACAAGGGTACAGTCAGGTTCAACAACCTCAAGGTCGTCACCAATGCCGCCGGTCAGCTGATCGTGCTGAACCGAAACGGAGAGGTTATGGTGCACGATGCAAAGGGCCGAGAGCTGGAACGCCACGCGGTGCCGGCCGGCGCTGTGCTTCTCATCGGGGAAGGGGATGAGGTGAAGGCGGGTGTAGAGCTTCTCAACTGGGAAGCGCACATGATTCCGATCATCGCCGAGAAGTCCGGTATCGCCGAATACGATGACATTGTCGAGGGCGCCACCATGAAGGCGGAGCAGGACCCCGTCTCGAAGAAAGTGCGCCGACAGATCATCGAGCACAAGGGCGAGCTGCACCCCCAAATCGTCATCAAGGACACGAACGGCGACCCCCTTGCCATGTACCCGATTCCAGAGAAAGCGTACATCGAGGTGGAGCCTGGCCAGAAGATTTTGGCCGGATCTCTTATCGCGAAGACGCCGCGAGAGATTTCTGGTACGCAGGATATCACCGGAGGGCTACCTCGGGTCACCGAGATTTTCGAGGTTCGCCGGCCGAAGAACCCGTCCGTGATCAGTGAGATCGACGGCGTGGTCGAACTCGGCGAGAAGAAGCGTGGTAAGTCAACCATCGTTGTCCGGAATGAAACCGGCATGGAGGTTGCGCACATGATTCCCCACGGCAAGCACTTCCGGGTCCACAAGGGCGATACTGTCAAGGCGGGCGAACCGCTCGTGGACGGCCCACTTGTGCCGAGAGACATCTTGCGCATCAGCGGCGAAGAAATCGTGCAACAGTATCTCCTGCGAGAAGTGCAGAACGTCTATCGGTCCCAGAACGTCACGATTGATGACAAGCACATCGAGATCATCATTGCCCAGATGCTCCGCAACGTTCAGGTGGTGGAGTCGGGCGATACGGACCTCTTGCCCGGGACGGTGATCGACAAGTTCAAGTTCCGGGGAATCAATCAAGAGACGGTCAAACTGGGCAAAAAGCCCGCGACGGCAGAGCCGCTACTCCTGGGCATTACCAAGGCCTCGTTGCATTCCGAGAGCTTCATCTCGGCGGCAAGCTTCCAGGAGACCACGAAAGTATTGACCGAGGCGGCCATCGGTGGTAAAACCGACCCTCTTGTCGGCCTCAAGGAGAACGTAATTCTGGGCCACCTGATACCCGCGGGCACCGGTTTCAAAGCGTATACCCAAAAGGCCATCAAAAAGTTTGGCGAGCCGGTTGCCGTCGAGCCTCCCGTAGTCGTGCAGGAGAAGCGGGAGAGACTGAGCGAGGTTCTACAAGAGGCTATTGGAGGCAGAGTGCCTGAGATTCCAGGGGAAATCGACGACGACAACCTTTTAGCCGGCGCGGTGCCGGAGGAAGAGCCGGAGGAAGAGCCGGACGAGGGGCTTGCCGCGGAAGAAGTATCACAGAAAACCGTTGCGGAGGATGCCGCACCCGAGAAGATCACTGCGGAGGAGGTTGTTCCGGAAGAGGTCGGCGGAGAAGTTACGGAGTAGTATGGGGACCCGGTTGGATCCTCTAACATAGAGTGCTCATCAACCATGCCTACAGTTGCTAATAATGCCCACGTTTAGTCAGTTGGTCCGCAAGGGCCGTAAGAAAGTACGCCGGCGAAGTAAGTCTGCCGTCCTGGATGCCTGCCCGCAACGCCGTGGTGTTTGTCTTCAGGTCAAAACGATGACTCCCAAGAAGCCCAACTCGGCGCTTCGAAAGATTGCGCGGGTGCGTCTGAGCAACGGCAAAGAGATTACCGCCTACATCCCTGGGGTCGGACACAACCTGCAGGAACACTCCATCGTGCTGGTGCGCGGCGGTCGAGTGCGTGATTTACCAGGAGTGCGCTACCACATCATCCGCGGCACACTTGATACCATGGGTGTCGAAAATCGCAAGCAAGGGCGCTCGAAGTACGGAAAGAGGAAGGGAACCTGATGGCGAATTCGCGGATGCGCAGGCCGAAGAAGAAGGCCGAAAAGACCAAATTCAAGTTCAAGTCGACCGAACGGTTCCTCAAGCCCGATCCGCGGTTTGGCAATCTGGTTGTGGGTAAATTTATCAACCAGATCATGCACTGCGGTAAAAAGAGCGCGGCGCAGAGTGTCGTTTACGACGCCCTGGGCGTGATCGAGAAAAGGGTCAAGGACCAGGAGCCTCTTGAAGTGCTCCTCGCGGCCATCAACAACGTAAGACCTTCCATCGAGGTCCGATCGAAGCGCGTGGGTGGTGCGACTTACCAGGTGCCGATGGAGGTCAGCCGAAAGCGGCAACAGACTCTGGCCATAAGAAACATCATCTCGAACTCGCGGTCCAAAAAGGGCAAGCCCATGGCGCAGCGCCTCGCCGACGAACTCATCGACGCGTACAATAAGCAAGGCGCCTCCATCACCTGGCGCGAGAATACGCACAAAATGGCCGAAGCGAACAAGCTCTTTGCCCATTTCGCCTGGTAAGAAGCTCTGAGCGGTCAGGTTTCAGGTGTCACCTCTTGAAGGCCTGAGCGATCGGCTCTTGAAAAGATAACCGGGCCGCCCCGTCATGTCTGCCTGGCTGATAGCTGAAAGCCTCTTATGTCCGTTCGCAACATCGGCATCATCGCCCACATCGATGCCGGCAAGACAACTGTCAGCGAGCGCATCCTGTACTACACGCACCGCGAGTACCGGATGGGGGAAGTCGATTCGGGTACCGCGACGATGGACTGGATGCCCGAGGG
>Ga0308135_1000007_pt1 | contig 17357 bp, 12 predicted proteins | sample CB4_937_3310_MT_FD_202496 | JGI IMG/M metagenome (GOLD analysis project Ga0308135, IMG submission 202496) | Metatranscriptome of marine microbial communities from Western Arctic Ocean, Canada - CB4_937_33.10 (Metagenome Metatranscriptome) | ecosystem: Environmental > Aquatic > Marine > Oceanic ... | reverse complement strand
CTTTATTCTCTTTCTTGTCCGATTCAATCTATTATTACTACTTTATGATGCACGTTTCGGTCCCCTGCTTTGCAGTTACTCTTCAGTTCACGGACCAACAGACCCTCGACGCCACTCGTCGAGGCATGGAGAGTTGTTAACTCATTTTCCTTTGGTAGCCTGACCCGTGTCCGTAAATCCATCCACGAAAACAATACTCGAAAAAGAGCGGCGCAAATTGACTTGCACCGGTTAAAATCCTGAAAAAACCGTCGCAACCACACGATTGGTGATGCAAGGAAAATAGCTGGGGATTCTTCAAAGACTGGGTCAACACGTGAGACGTCAAAAAAATGACCAAACCGATCACTAAAGTTCGTCTCATCGTCGCACCGAAAGCTTACCTGCCGAACTCCAGAAGCTGACTCTCCCCGGCGTTCATCTCGCGCCAAGACTACCAGGCAAAATGTGCAAAAGCCTTGTTGGCATCGGCCATCCGATGGATGTTTTCACGCCGTGTCATTGCCGAACCTTCTTTTTTGTAGGCAGCGACGATTTCCTCAGCCAGCTTCAAAGCGGTGGGACGGCCCTTCTTTTCACGGACTGCCATGAGTATCCAACGGATGGCAAGGGCCAGTTGCCTCTGTCGATTGACTTGCATGGGTACTTGATAAGCAGCACCCCCGACGCGACGACTGCGAACCTCGATTTGCGGCTTGACGTTTTCAATAGCTTGGACAAACACGTCAATCGGTTCTTCGTTGGAAACCTGCTTCTTGACTTCATCAAAAGCGTCGTAGAGCAAACGCTGCGAAGTGGTCTTTTTCCCATCCCACATCAGGCAGTTAATAAATTTACTCGCCAGAATCGAATCGTAACGGGGATCCGGCTTGAGTTGACTTCGGCTGGCAGTAATTCGTCCCATACTATTGTTATCTCAGGAAATGTCTGGAGGCTGCTGATTGCGACGGTGAACGGTATTCAATTTCCGACATTGCGACACGGCATCTCGACTTCCAGCCGCCAATGAGAACAACAAGAATCGTTACTTCTTGGCTCCATATCGGCTGCGAGACTGCTTGCGACCATCCACGCCAAGTGCATCCAATGCACCTCGCACGACCTGGTAACGTACGCCAGGCAGGTCACGCACCCGACCCCCACGTACCAACACGATCGAGTGTTCTTGCAGGCTGTGTCCTTCTCCCGGGATGTAGACCGTGACTTCCTTCCCGTTGGAAAGACGCACCCGAGTGATTTTTCGAAGAGCCGAATTAGGCTTCTTCGGCGTCATGGTACGAACCTGCAAGCAAACACCCCGTTTCTGCGGGCAGCGATCCAAAACGGGTGCCTTGCTAAAGGTTCGTTTGGGTTTACGGCGTTTTTTTACTAATTGATTGATGGTCGGCATGTTGCTACTTCATTCACTCCAATTTTAAGCGTAACTGTTTCAGGTTAGCTGATCGACAGGGGGTGTCAAGCCGAAACTGGCGCCTTATCAAATCGTCGGCCGGTCGTCGGACCCCGAATCCGTGGCGGAAACTTCGTCCGTACCACCTCCCAACAACGTTTCCAGATCCGGAGCTTCCCGTTCTGGAGCAGGTGTTTCTTCCATTGCGCCCAGGATTGGTGTCGATTCAGGACTGGACAGTACGACCTCAGCCTCAACAACATTAGGCCCGGCAGTCGTCGAATCATTCCGCTCGTCTGCCGATTCCAGCAGCGGGAAGGAGGTCACCAAGGTTCGTTCCTTCCTCAATGCCAATTCTTCCAACGCTTCGGGGCGAATCCGAATTTCCGATTCCTGGTAGGTGCGGAAACCAGTTCCAGCTGGAATCAAGTGGCCCAAAATAACATTTTCCTTCAATCCTTCCAGGTTGTCTATCTTTCCAGCCAGTGCTGCTTCGGTGAGCACCTTGGTGGTCTCCTGAAAACTGGCGGCCGAGATGAAACTGGAACTTTGAACGGAAGCTTTGGTGATACCCAACAACTGGGTACTGGCGGAGGCGGGTTTCGGTCGCGTACCTTTGGCCAATTCGCCACCCAATGCCTCGATTTGAGCATTCACCTGCTCCAAGGCATCCTTGGGAACAACTGTGCCTGATTCAAAATCGCTGTCACCTTTCTCCGATATCTTGACACACTTCTGCAACGTCTCGTTGGAGGAACGAAATTCAAACCGATCCAGTACGATACCAGGTAACAATTTTGTGTCTCCTGGATTTTCGATGCGAACCTTACGGAGCATCCTCGCCACGATAATTTCGATGTGCTTGTCGTTAATTTCGACACGCTGGCTGCGATAGACATTTTGAATTTCGTGCACCAGATATTGCTGTACGGCTTCCTCTCCAGAAATTCGCAAAATGTCGTGTGGCACGAGCGGTCCATCGACGAGCGATTGCCCGGCTTTCACGTGGTCTCCACCGTGGACCAGGAACCGTTTTCCATGCGGCACCAGATGCTCACGTTCAATACCACTTTCACTCTTGACGACAATGGTTCTCTTCCCGCGTTTTTTTTCACTCAATATCTCGACTACACCATCGACCTCCGCAATGACCGCCGGATCCTTCGGTTTGCGAGCTTCAAAAATTTCTGTGACGCGGGGCAACCCGCCAGTAATGTCCTTTACACCGCCTGCTTCCCGAGGAGTTTTGGCCACCACGGTGCCTGCTAGAATCTGCGATCCTTCCTCAACTTCGATGTGGGCCCTTTCCGGCAGGTAATAAACATCCAAGGTATGGCCATCTTTGTCCTCAATGACAACGTGAGGATGGAGCTCGCCTTTATGGTCGATGATCAGGCGACGCGTGGTGCCACCCGCGTCCTTTTCAACTCGCATTGTTTCGTCTTCGACCACATCTTGATAGCGAATTTTCCCTCCCACCTCTGCCAAAATCGGAATGCTGTGCGGATCCCACTGACAAATCGCTACTCCCGCTTTAACTTCCTTATTTTCCTCAACCATCAACTGGGCGCCGGTGGGAACTTCGTGCTTTTCTAGCTCGCGTCCCTTGGAATCGAGAATTGAAACCTCACTGTTCCGTGTGAGCACAATTTTTTCGCCCGCGTCGTTCGCCACGACACGCATGCGAGTGAATTTAACGATGCCATCCTTCTTGGCTTTCGTTTCATGCTCTTCAACAGATCGCGTGTCAACTCCACCAATGTGGAACGTACGCATGGTCAACTGCGTTCCCGGCTCACCAATGCTCTGGGCGCCTATGATCCCCACGGCCATCCCTTCTTCGACCATCGATCCGGTTGCAAGATCCATTCCATAGCAAAGTCGGCAAACACCCAGAGGAGCGTCACATGTCAGAGCACTACGAACCTGGATTTTTTCCAGTCCCAACTCTTCGATCCGGCGAGCAATTACGGGTGTGATGAGTTCGTTTTCCTGAACGATGATTTCATCCGTAATGGGATTGACGATGTTTTGCCGACTGACACGACCGCGTACATTGTCAAACAAACGCACTTCCACGCGCTCGCCACGGTAGACGACTCCCTTGGTAATCCCCTGGATGGTGCCGCAATCGTTCACGGTTACAACGACGTTTTGCGCGACATCCGCCAGCTTGCGAGTCAGATAGCCCGAATCAGCGGTCTTAAGAGCCGTGTCAGCCAGGCCCTTACGGGCACCATGCGTCGAACTGAAGTACTCTAACACCGACAGGCCTTCCCGGAAGTTAGCCTTGATAGGCGTTTCTATAATTTGACCGGATGGCTTGGCCATTAACCCACGCATGCCGGCCAACTGCCGGATCTGTTCTTGTCCACCCCGAGCACCCGAGTGCGCCATGAGGAACACCGGATTGATGTAACCTCCTTCTCGCTCGTCATGCTCCATTGCCGACATCATCTCAGCCGTAATACGCTCGCGAGCGTGTGTCCATGCATCCAGGACTTGATTGTACCGCTCGACGTCCGTAATGATCCCTCGTTCATAAAGCTTACGGAACTTGAGAACTGTCTTTTCCGCTTCGGATAAAATTCGTTTTTTGTCGTCTGGAGTTACCAAGTCATCGGTTGCGAAAGAAAGACCGCTGCTCGTGCTCTCTCGGAAGCCTAATTGGTTCATATCGTCCAGCAGCTTGATCGTGGCTCGTCGACCCAACCTCTGATAACAGTCGGAAATGACCGTTGCCAAGTCACCCGTACGTAAAGGCATGTTGTAGAAGTCCATGCCCTCGGGCAGCATTATGTTAAACAAGACACGTCCCGTGGTGGTTTCGACCAACTCACCCGCTGTTCCCAAGTCACCGTGCGTAGTAGCTTGCTGTTTCGCCGGCAACTTCACCTTGATTTCCGAATGCAGATCCACCACTTCCAGCGCGTAAGCCAAATCAGCCTCGTCCAAAGAAGCAAAGGTCATGCCCTTGCCTTTCTGATCCGGACCGCGCATCGTCATGTAGTAACAGCCCATCACCACGTCCTGCGACGGGCTCATGATTGGAGCACCATTGGCCGGACTGAAGATGTTGTTGGTGGCCAGCAGTAATGTATGGGCCTCGACCTGTGCTTCGATCGAAAGAGGCAGGTGAACCGCCATTTGGTCGCCATCAAAATCTGCGTTAAAGCCCTTACAGACCAGGGGATGTAAATGGATGGCGTTCCCTTCCACGAGCACGGGTTCGAACCCCTGGATTCCCATGCGGTGGAGCGTGGGCGCCCGGTTGAGTAGCACTGGATGATTCTGGATAACGGATTCCAGGATATCCCAGACTTCTTCGTCCTTGCGCTCCAGCATCTTCTTCGCACTTTTGATGGTGTCAGCATGCCCCAGCTCTTTCAACTTTCGAATAATGAAAGGCTGAAACAATTCCAGCGCAATTTTTTTCGGGAGTCCACACTGATGCAGTTTCAGTGAAGGCCCCACGACAATCACGCTTCGCGCAGAGTAGTCAACTCGTTTGCCAAGCAGATTTTCGCGAAACCGCCCCTGCTTACCCTTGATCATGTCGGTTAGTGACTTCAGGGGACGATTGCTGCTTCCCAAGACGGGGCGCTTGCAGCGGTTGTTGTCGAACAATGCGTCCACTGATTGTTGCAACATCCGTTTTTCATTACGAATGATCACTTCCGGCGCATTAAGGTCAACGAGCTTTCTCAAGCGGTTATTGCGATTAATGATACGTCGATAAAGATCGTTCAAGTCACTCGTTGCAAAATTGCCCGAATCGAGCAAAACCAACGGACGTAAATCTGGCGGAATGACGGGGATTACATCCATCACCATCCAGCTCGGCTTGTTATCACTGTCACGAATCGATTCGACAATCTTCAGTCGATTTGTGAAATCCTTCGCCTTTTGCTTGGACCCCGTTTCCGCTAATTCCTTACGCAATTCGTCAGATAAGCTTACCAAGTCGAGATTCATTAGCAGCTTACGTATGGCTTCGGCCCCCATTTCCGCTTCAAAGGAACCATCACCGTAGTCGTTGCGCGCACCGCGGTATTCTTCTTCTGTCAACAATTGCTGGGGTTTCAACTCCGTGGAGCCCGGATCGATGACGACGTAGTCCTGAAAATAAACAACCTTTTCCAGACTCGTGGTCTTCATGTTAAGTAGGTTACCCAGCCGACTGGGCATTGCCTTGAAAAACCAGATGTGAACGGTTGGTGCGGCCAACTCAATGTGACCCATTCGCTTACGGCGTACGCGGCTATGCGTGACCTTAACACCACAACGGTCACAAATCATGCCTTTGTACTTCATGCCGCGGTATTTTCCGCAAGCGCATTCCCAGTCTTTTTCGGGCCCAAAGATCCTTTCACAAAACAGCCCGTCCTTCTCAGGCCGATAAGTCCGGTAATTAATTGTTTCCGGCTTTTTGACTTCGCCAAATGACCAGCTTCGGATATCGTGTGGCCGTGCAAGACTAATTTTTACTGAAGCGTAGTCGTTGATTCGATCGTACGAGCTTTCGCCGATACTCATAGACTCTAGCTCCTGTTGGAGTGCTGTAAGGGGTATTACTGTCCGACTGATTAACTGACGCTGAAGTGAGACGTCCCATTGTTTACGGGTTTCACTTCAAGCGGTCCGGTTTTCCATTTTCATTTCGTCACGTGATCTCACGTCATCGTGCCCCCATTTCCAAAACCGGGGGACTTAAATAGCTTGGTTCTAGACTCGCCTCTTTTCAAGTTGCATGTTTAAGCCAAGCCCGCGAATTTCATTGGTCAAAACATCAAAACTGGCAGGGGTGCCAGCTTCCAATGTATTTTCGCCTTTGACCATCGATTCATAAATCTTGGTGCGGCCCTCGACGTCATCACTTTTGACAGTCAATAGTTCCTGCAAAATGTAGGCAGCCCCATAGGCTTCCAGGGCCCAGACCTCCATTTCTCCAAACCGTTGTCCGCCAAACCGGGCCTTGCCACCAAGGGGTTGTTGAGTGATCAACGAATAAGGGCCAGTACTGCGAGCGTGCACCTTGTCATCTACCAGGTGGTGCAGCTTCAGCATATAAATATATCCGACCGTCGTTTCCTGGGAGAACAACTCGCCCGTTCTTCCATCATGCAACTGCAACTTCCCATGGCTTGGTAGATTCGCCTCGGCAAGACATTGGTTGATATCGCCTTCCGTTGCACCATCGAAGACCGGTGTGACAGCCTGGAAACCCAAAGCCGCGCCGGCCCATCCCAGATGGGTCTCTAGAATCTGGCCAACATTCATGCGACTAGGAACTCCCAAGGGATTCAACATGATTTGAATCGGTGTACCATCCGGTAAAAATGGCATGTCTTCAACCGGCAAAATCTTTGCGATCACTCCTTTGTTTCCGTGCCGCCCGGCCATCTTGTCTCCCACAGAAATCACCCGCTTGGTGGCAATGTAAATTTTCACCATCTGCAGGACGCCACTGCGAAGTTCATCGCCGCGTTTCATGCTATTGAGCATTCGGTCGCGTTCGTCGATGGCAGCCTCAACACCAGGCCAGTAATTCTTGTAGATCCCTTCAATCTGTTCGATGCGCTGCTCGCTGCGCAGGCCCGAAGTGATTGAGGACAGACGGAACAGAGGCGCCCGATCTGCCAGCACCTTGTTTTCCTGATCTTTTACCAGCGGGGTGCCATCCTCATCCGCCAGGGTCTTACCGAGCACCACTTCTATCTCAGAAATCAATTGCTGGAAACTGTCGGCAATACGTTTGTTGCCATCCGATTCAGCCTGCTTGAGAGTCTTTTCAAAAACCTTGCGTTCCTCTTCCGAAAGACTCATGCGACGAGAAAACTTCTGCGTGTCGATCACGATTCCCTCGACTCCCGACGACACTTCCAACGAATCATTTTTCACATCTTCGCCAGCGCGACCAAAGATCGCGTGCAACAGTTTCTCTTCCGGAGTCAATTCAGTCTTGGATTTGGGAGACACCTTTCCTACCAGGATGTCACCTGGACGGACGTAGGTACCAATCTGGACAATTCCCGTCTCGTCGAGATTCCGCAGCGCTTTTTCGCTGACATTCGGAATGTCACGGGTGAATTCTTCACGTCCCAACTTCGTTTCACGGATCTCAACATCAAACTCCTCGATATGGATCGAAGTGTAGACATCTTCTTTGACAAGATTTTCGCTGATGATGACGGCATCTTCGAAGTTGTACCCGTCAAAGGACATGAAGCCAACAAGCACGTTGCGGCCAAGTGCCAACTCGCCCAGGTATGTCGCAGCCCCGTCTGCAATCACCTGTCCTTTTTCCACTCGATCGCCTGGTTTCACGATCGGTTTCTGGTTTAAACAAGTTCGTTCATTGAGGCCGACAAATTTGCTCATGTGATAGGTATCGTTGCCAATCTCGATCCTTTTGGCATCTGCGTAGCCGATCTTGCCCGCTCGCCGAGCCCGCACAACCATGCTCGAGTTCGCAGCCACATCCTTCTCCATTCCTGTGGCCACAATCGGCGGTTCGGCAATCAGAAGAGGTACCGCCTGACGTTGCATGTTCGAACCCATCAGAGCCCGGTTCGCGTCATCATGTTCCAAAAACGGGATCAGGGCAGCGGAGACACCCACCATTTGACTGGGAGCTACATCGATGTAGTTCACCTCTTCCGGTGGAACGATCTCGAAATCCGACCGAAATCGCGCCACGATGTTGCCCGCCATCTGTTTGTCACCCACCAGCCGTGCGTCTTCCGTGGCGGTGTCTGCTGGCGCGACATAGGCTTCGGATTCTTGATCGGCACGCAACCACACCGTCTCGCTGGTAACCCTGCCTTTGCTGACCACCCGGTAGGGGGTCACCAAAAAACCATACTGGTCCACTCCAGCATAAATAGCCAGGCTCGCAATGAGACCAATGTTGGTGCCTTCAGGAGTTTCGATGGGGCAGATTCGGCCATAGTGCGAAATGTGAACATCCCGCACTTCAAATCCTGCCCGCTTACGGTTCAATCCACCCGGACCCAGCGCCGACAAACGCCTTTCATGAGTCAGCATGGACAAGGGATTTGTCTGGTCCACTACTTGAGAAAGTTCACTACGTCCGAAGAAATATTCAATGGCGGCGGAAACACTTTTGGGGTTGATCAGACTACGAGGTGTCATATCCTCGACATCCTTCAAACTCATCCGCTCCTGTACGGTGCGTCGAAGCTTCAGAAAGCCTTTTCGCATTTCGTCACTGGCAAGTTCGTCAATCGTCCGCAGTCGGCGGTTTCCCAGATGGTCAATATCATCAACCTCAGCCTCGGCCCCCGCTTCCACCAAGTCAAGCAAGTACTGAATAGAAGCCACCACATCGGCCGGGCGAAGTGTCATCTCTGTTTCAGAGACATCCAGGTCCAGCTTGCGATTCATGCGAAAACGCCCAACACGCCCTAGGCGGTAACGATTCACGTCGAAGAATTTCTCGTGGAACAGAACCCGTGCTTTCTCCAACTGTGGTGGGTTACCGGGACGCAACCGTTGGTAGATTCGCAGCAACGCTTCCTCGTGACTGCAAGTATTGTCGTCCGCCAGCCCATTGAAGATCAATGGCGTCTTGGGCGGTGGCATCAGCTCCACCTTTTTGAGACCGCAAGAGCAGATAATTCCTGCTGCGTCCTTCGTGATTTTCTTCCCCGCCTCAACAATGATCTCGCCCGCCCGCTCGTGCTTAGCCGGATAAACAATATCGTCAACAGCAAGCTGCTCTTCAACCTTGACTACACTGCGCCCGTCATGGACCGTTACCGTGCTTGTTTCATAGAAAATACGAATCAGGTCCGTATCCGAACTGTATTCGGGACCCATCGCCCGCAGCAAAGTCATCGCGGAAAACTTGCCACTTTGGTCGATACGTACTACGAGGCTTTCCTTTTTGGTGCAGTTGATCTCAATCCAGCTACCTCGCTCCGGAATGATGCGACAACTGTACAACTTCCGCTCAACTCCGGTAGCGTCTTCGGCAATAAAATCGACTCCCGGACTGCGGTGTAACTGGCTCACCACCACACGCTCCGCACCGTTGATAATGAATTCACCCCCACCCAACATGATCGGGATGTCTCCCAGGTAGACCTCTTCCTCCGTCGGCTGGTCCTTGTTCAAACGCAACCACACCCGAAACGGCCGCCCATAGGTAAGTCGTAATTGGCGACATTCCTCGGGTGTGTAACGAGGCTTACCCAGGTCGTACCTCAGGTATTCCAAGTTCACTTGCTTATCATAGCTTTCGATGGGAAAGATTTCCTTAAGGACGCCTTCGAGTCCTTCATCTTTTCGTTTTTCCAGCGGAATTTCTTCCTGGACGAAGGTCCTGTAACTGGCCGTCTGCATGGAAGTGAGATCCGGTATCTCATGATGTTCAAGACCCGAACCAAAACGACGAACTTCCGTGGGCTGGAGGCGGCGCTGCGCTGAAATAGCCATACGCAAAGAGACTCCTTACAAGGATTCCAAGAAAAATTGACTCAAGTGATTTAACTACAACGTTGCGGAAAGGCGGGACATCATCGGATGGCAGCCAAGGTAAAATACGATACGGCGCGACACGTCAGTGGACGGGAGTTCAGGACGCTCCGAGATACAATTCCGGCCAACTGTTCACTACCTATGCCGCAGCGCGCTTCATTGCTTGCTGCGGGATTACACGGACAAAGAAATACGACTATTTAATCTCGACGGAGGCCCCGACCGCTTCTAATTTCTTCTTTGCCTCATCGGCGTCCTCTTTGGATACGCCTTCCTTAATTTTATTCGGTACACCTTCCACTGCATCCTTGGCTTCTTTCAAACCGAGTCCGGTCAGAGCCCGCACCTCTTTGATAACTCCAATCTTTTTTTCACCAAATCCTGTCAGGACAACATCGAATTCCGTCTGCTCTTCTGCGCCGCCGTCAGCGTCTCCACCACCTGCCCCTGGCATCATCGCCATCACAGCCCCGCCAGCAGCCGGTTCGATACCGTGCTCTTCCTTCAGGTAGTCGCTGAGCCCTTTCGCCTGCTTTAAAGTCAGCTCAGCGATCTGATCTCCTAGTTTCTTCACTTCTTCGGGTACCTCGAGTGTTGCAGTCTCATCGAGTGTTGCAGTCTCATCCGACATGGCAAACACAGTCCTTTCTGACAAATGGGTCGCAGCCGGATTCTCGTTTCCCGACAACGACAGGTATCAATTGTAATACGTTTTAAAACTGTTTCGTTTCTCTTGAGTTTTGTTATTCCTGAGATTTTTCCTCGACTTGCTTGACCTGGCTGGCCAAAGACCGACCGGGTCCAACCAGTTGTGAGCACAAATTCGCCCCAGGTCCAAGTATCTGACCCACCAGGAGACTCAATTGTTCCTCCCGACTTGGCCACTTACTGATTTCACGCACGCGGTCCGCGCTCAAGACCTCGCCGTCCATCATGCCGCCGCGAGTCTCAAAAGCTTCGTAATCCTTGTCGTTCTGTAACTTGGTAGCCTCCTTGGCTAATGAGATCGCATCCTCACTGCCCCACATGATCGCCAGCGACCCCTCCGCTCCCTCAAAAACCGGAGCCAGTGGAGTCCCCTCGCTTGCTCTCTTGACCAAGCTGTTCTTGACAACTAAAAGCTGGATGTTTTTTTCCCGTAACTCCTTGCGTAGAACCACGGATTGATTGGCATCCAGTCCTATAACATTGACCACCAAAGCATCGTCCACCCCCTCTAAACGCTGTGCATAATGCTTTGAAACTAAATCTTTGACGTATTTGCTCATGATACTGGTGGGTGTTTGGTATTTCTCGCTGGATGACTAGCAAAAATATCTGGTCGTTAAAAATCTGTTTTTCAGCCCGACACCATTGATCAGGCAGCTATCCGTATCCCGGGACTCATCGTGGCACTGATCGATACACTCTTCAAATAAGTTCCTTTAACAGCTACTGGTTTCATGCCCGCGATGTGATCCATGAACGCCTGGATGTTTTCAACCAGTTGCTGGCTGTCAAAACTCATTTTTCCAACAAGTGTATGGATGATTCCACTGGAATCGTTGCGAAATTCGACTTTGCCCGCTTTATATTCCTGCACAATTTTAGCGACTTCGGGTGTCACCGTGCCAGCGCGAGGGGAGGGCATTAGACCACGAGGCCCGAGAACTCTTCCCAACGGACCAACGAGTCCCATCATGTCCGGCGTGGCAATGCAAACATCGAACTCCAGCCACCCTCCTTTGATCTTTGCCGCCAGTTCCTCCTGGCCTACTTCATCCGCCCCAGCTTGCTGCGCTGCATCCGCCAAATCCCCTTTGGCAAACACGATCACACGCTGGCTCTTGCCAATCCCGTTGGGAAGCACAAGAGACCCTCGAACAATCTGGTCGGCTTGCTTGGGGTCGATTCCCAGCCGAATGGCAATTTCGACCGATTGATCAAATTTCGTCGTATCAAAACTCTTTAGCAATTCCACCCCCTTCTCTAATTCCTGGGGCTCGTCGCTAATTCTGCTGGAGAGGTCTTTTCGAAATCTCTTGGAATGTTTAGCCATAAAAAATCGCTTTGCTTTTACAGTGACAACTCAACCAGTTCGTTACGCGTCGACTTCTATGCCCATACTACGAGCAGTACCCATGATCAGGAGTCGAGCCCTTTCCAAATCGCACGCATTTAAATCTGCCATCTTCGTTTTGCAGATCTCGTCGATCTGAGCCATGGTGACGTTGCCGACTTTTTCTTTATTCGGAACTCCCGAACCCTTGACAACGCCTGCTGCCTGCTTCAGAAGGGCCGCCGCAGGAGGACTTTTGGTAATAAAATCAAAAGTACGGTCGGCATACACATTCACCACAACCGGAATGGGAGTACCGTTGAACTCCTTGGTCCGGTCATTGAATTGCTGCACAAACTGGCCCAGATTAATACCGAACTTACCCAGCGAAGTACCAACTGGTGGCGCCGGAGTGGCATGCCCACCAGGAACTTGAAACTTCGCAGATCCCATTAATTTTTTCGCCATGTTTTTTTCTTACTTATGTTTTACTTGCAGTTAGATCGTCGTCATTCGTCAAACCGAAATACTGCAATCCTCGTCTAGACACTGAGTCAACGACTAAAACTTGCTATGTCTCCACCTAGACTGCTTCAATTTGCCAATGTTCGAGTTCCACCGGAGTCGAACGACCGAAAATGTTGATCATCACCGTCATGCGCCCATTTGCTTCGTCGACATCGTCTACATCTCCCTCAAAGTTCTCGAAGGTCCCTTCCTTGATGCGAACACGGTCACCGACGTTGAACGGAATGACAGTCTTCATCGGTTCACCCCCGTCCTCTTCGGGCATGCTGGCCTGCACAACCCGTTCAACCTCATGCTGTAACATGGGACTGGGGCGTCCTGCCGAACCTGTGAAATCTCCAATACCCGGTGTTTCCCGAACGAGAAACCACGTGTCGTCGTTGATCGACATATGCACCACAATGTAACCCGGATATAGCTTTCGCCTGACAATCCGTTTCTTGCCGTTTTTAAATTCGGCCACTTCTTCGGTAGGAACAATAATTTCGCCAAAGAAACGATCAAATCCTGCCACGGAGACTCGACGCTGAAGCCCCTCCCGAATCGACTCCTCTCGATTGCTTTGGACCTTCAGTATGTACCAATCCATTTCGATATCTTCATCCACTGAGTCAACGATCTGCTCAATGGGCTCGACATCCATATCCACTTCTTCTTCCTCCTCCAGATCTTCGCTCTGCGCCTCTAGGTCCTCGTCGGCTTCGCCTTCTTGCGCCGAATCGTCGACAACGGTCGCGTCATCAGCAGCGGTCACGTCATCAGATACCGACACGGGCAGTGGCTCGCTCGGCGGAGAATCAGTGGCGACGGGCATGAGATCCTCATCCCCTGTACGAGAACTGCCCGTAGGTTCGTCCGGCAACCGGTCGCTCGCAGCCTGCGTCTCGTCTATCACGATGGCCCCCCCGGTCATCAAGTGTTGATACATCGTTTTATTCCGTCACTTGCCAATGGCACCTAGCTGATTCGTGCCCAAACCCCAACAAGTCCGGTAACTATTAGATCTACTATTCTTCCTCAATCGTCGCGAATGCTGGAATCAACTCACGACACCGATAAAGCTTAACAAGACCCGCCAAAACAAATCGTAACTTGCCAGCACAGTGGCCAGGAAAAAGATCACCACCATCACCACCATGGAACTGCGTACCAACTCAACACGAGTCGGCCAGGTGACTTTATACATTTCGGCTTCCACCCCGATCAGAAAATCCGCAAACCGCATGATGTTCACTGCGCGATAGCTAATCCATATACCAAGCAGCAGCAGCACGCCTGGTACACCAAAAACGATGAACGGGTCATCTACCCGAGCCATCAAGGTATCCTTTAATCTCCAAACGCCAACTGAAACTCCCAAGGCAAGTGCACCGAAAGTTACCTGCCGCGTGGCCCTGCCTTGATTGCGCTTATAGACTCCCCGCTGGAAAAACTCCTGAAACACCGACCCGGACATTGTCTGTTCTTTTGCCATCGGCTGTCTTTTTCTCTAGTTGCAATCGGTTGCAACCTGGACCCACGTTAAGCGGCAGACGCACACGCTTCATCCACCCTGGCGACGCCCCTGACCAAGCAGGAACAAGCCACCCCTATCACGAAACTCGCAACCCCGCACCGAAAGAACCTGCCCATTAGCGATTCTCGGCACGGGGCAAAACTGGCAGGGGCGGCGGGAATCGAACTCGCAACCTCTGGTTTTGGAGACCAGCGCTCTGCCAATTGAGCTACGCCCCTCAATTAAGCTTTTTCCGAGCGGGCATCCACTCAGCACCGTGCCGGCGGTTACCCCAACTCATTTCCTCGGTGATTACTCCACAATTTTAGTCACGACGCCCGAACCGACAGTCTTGCCACCTTCTCGGATAGCAAAACGCACACCATCGTCCATCGCGATGGGCTTGTGCAATTCGATTGTCACCTTCACATTGTCACCCGGCATACACATTTCTGCACCTACTAAATTAGCTGTCCCGGTAACATCCGTGGTGCGGAAATAAAACTGCGGACGGTAGCCACTAAAAAATGGAGTGTGCCGCCCGCCTTCATCCTTGGATAGACAGTAAACCTCTGCCTCAAACTTGGTGTGAGGCTCGATTGAGCCAGGTTTTGCCAGCACCTGACCTCGTTCGAGTTCATCTCGCTTTATGCCTCGCAACAAGACACCCACGTTGTCTCCGGCCTGCCCCTGGTCCATAGTCTTGTTGAACATCTCTACACCCGTACAGGTGGTCTTTTCAGGCTTGGTCTCCAGCCCCACAATCTCGACTTCCTCGCCGATCTTAATCATGCCTCTCTCAATACGACCGGTTGCAACCGTGCCACGGCCCTCGATCGAGAAAACATCTTCAATCGCCATCAGGAACGGTTTGTCGACCTCCCGTGGCGGCTCTGGAATGTACTCGTCAAGAGCCTCCAGTAACTCGGTAATACACTTCGAGGCATCCGCGTCTTTGGGGTTGTTGTAGGCCGGCAAACTGGAGCCGTGGATCAACGGAATATCGTCACCGGGAAAGTCATACTTGACGAGCAACTCGCGAATCTCCAGTTCAACCAGTTCCAAGAGCTCCTCGTCGTCGACCAAATCAATCTTGTTGAGGAACACTACAATGGCCGGTACACCCACTTGCCGTGCCAGGAGAATGTGCTCGCGCGTCTGAGGCATAGGTCCATCGGCAGCCGAAACCACCAAAATGGCGCCATCCATCTGGGCGGCACCGGTGATCATATTCTTAATGAAGTCAGCATGGCCGGGACAATCAATGTGGGCGTAGTGCCGGTTGTTCGATTCATATTCAACATGAGCCACGGCAATCGTGACCGTTTTCGTCTCATCCCGCACCGTACCACCCTTGGCGATGTCAGCATACGACTTGGCACTGGCCAAGCCCTTCACGGCCTGAACCGATAGAATTGCACCGGTTAATGTCGTTTTACCGTGGTCAATGTGGCCAATCGTACCTACGTTGACATGCGGTTTTGTCCGTTCAAAAACGTCCTTGGCCATCTCTTTTACCTACTCTCTTCTATTACAGGTACTGGAACAAAAAAGGTTTCAATAGAACCAACCAATTATTTAGCACGCAACCAAGAGCTGCTGATGGGACTCGAACCCATGACCTCGTCCTTACCAAGGACGCGCTCTACCAACTGAGCTACAGCAGCACACACGCCGTAAAAACTGCTGAACCCGCACGAGCCGGAAGTCAAGTCGAAGGTAATACTCACATTGCAACTCCGCAGCAAAATTGAACTCATCCCATGCCTCTCGGACCAACCGGTCTACTGATCCAAAATCTCGCCCAGTTGCGATGGATCTAACAATCAATAACAGCGGGTGAAGGGAATCGAACCCTCGTCTTCAGCTTGGAAGGCTGTGGCTCTACCACTGAGCTACACCCGCAATAACTAACAAGTTCAAGTGGCTATTGCAGGCAATGAACTACCACTTGTCGCGGGTAACAACTCACCCCTTTTTCCCACTCGTGGTAGTGGGGGGTGCAGGATTCGAACCTGCGAAGGCATTGCCATCAGATTTACAGTCTGACCCCTTTGACCGCTCGGGAAACCCCCCTTTCTCGGGACTAACTCCGCAACTTGTTTCTGCCAGGTTTCTCCCAATCGGCCTCGTAACTATTTACACCCACCCTTCGCTCAAACCCAAAAACACAAGGAAAACTGCTCAACTGACTTTCTAAATACTCAACTGACGCCGTTTCCCGTCACCGCCAAGCCGTGTACTTCCGGTCTGATATCACTCCCTACAATTTATTTTGAACGACCCCTATCCCTTCGCTATGCACACTGGACTGGAGCTAGCGGAGGGACTTGAACCCACAACCTGCTGATTACAAATCAGCTGCTCTGCCAATTGAGCTACGCTAGCCTATCTTCCTCGCTATATCAAAACCAGTAAATATAACAAAGACAAGACCTTTCGCAAGAGGGATCCAGCTTGGAACACCCGATAAAGCGGGGCTTTCAGCCGAATTGAAAGGTCGCAGCGCAGCCTCCACCTTAGATCGTGGTAAGACATGTTCCGATTGGCTGGGCAAACCTCCCCGAAGTCGAGATCCCCTGTCTTGGGGCGCCAAAATACTAACTCTTTTTACACCAATTACTTAAACACTCAATGTGGCTATTGACCGGCAACGGTCGCCTATCATTCGGCAGTCGCTAAACGTGTAAAGCCTTCCAGCGTTTAGCCTTACTGTTCCGGAGCCTCTATTTTTTCCTCCTGCACCACAACGCGCAACTTATTCAGCGCCCGAGACTCGATCTGGCGGATTCGTTCCTTCGTCACCCCCATCTTTGCGCCGACTTCCTTCAGCGTTTGTGGCTCCTGGCTGTAGTCCAGCCCGAACCGATTAATGATAATCTTTTGCTCACGCTCGTCAAGCCTGGATAGGATGCGATCGACCTGGGCTTCGCGATGCTGTTGCGCACTTTCCTGTTCGTATTTGTCGCCTCGGTTCTCTTCCGTGGTAGCGAACATTTCGTCGTGGCTTGTACGGAATCGATCGCGGTGTTTGAAAGCGTCCGGAATGGTTCTCGCAAAGTTCTTCATGATCGCCCAACTGGCATAGGTACTGAATTTATTGCCGCGCGAGTAGTCAAACTTTTCTGCCGCCCGTATCAACGACATATTTCCGTCGCTCACCAATTCAAAGAATTCTTCCGTGGTACTGACATGCCGTTTCGCGATCGATACCACTAAACGGAGGTTGCTCTGAATGATTTGGTTCTTGGTATCGACTGCCTGATCGTAGAGTTGTTCGATTTTGTCCATCAGGTTGCTCTTGGGACGACTGGAATCCAACTGTTCACGCCAGCGATTGGCGGCATACTTCAAGTAATTAAAGCGGCGAAAAAGGTGCTGTTCTTGCTCCCGTGATAACAAGG
>Ga0308135_1000002_pt1 | contig 26573 bp, 32 predicted proteins | sample CB4_937_3310_MT_FD_202496 | JGI IMG/M metagenome (GOLD analysis project Ga0308135, IMG submission 202496) | Metatranscriptome of marine microbial communities from Western Arctic Ocean, Canada - CB4_937_33.10 (Metagenome Metatranscriptome) | ecosystem: Environmental > Aquatic > Marine > Oceanic ... | reverse complement strand
CTTGCCGGAAACATCAGGATGGCCTGCGCGAAAATAATCGGCATCACGCCGGAATAATTTACGCGCAAGGGCATGTATGTGCTTTGTCCCCCGTAGACCTTTCTTCCCACCACGCGCTTGGCGTAATGGACGGGAATTTTCCGCTGGGCCTGGGTAACCGCGATCGTCCCCGCCACCACCAGAAACAGCATGAGCAGCAGGCCGACGAGGTGGAATACGCTGAATTGCGCAGGTCCCTCGCTGGGGTTGAACATGAGCACAGCGGAGTGCACGGCTCCGGGCATGCCGGAAATGATACCGATGGTAATGATCAACGAGATACCGTTTCCGATTCCCCGCTCCGTGATTTGCTCGCCGAGCCACATCAGCAGCATTGTGGCGGTACCCATGACCACGATGGTAAGGAGCCGAAACGGCATCCCTGGATTCGCCACCAAGGTGGCATCGATACCGAACAGCGCCTGGGGATTTTCCAGCGTGACGGCCCAGGCATACCCCTGCACAACGCAAAGCACCAACGTCAGGTAGCGGGTGTACTGGGTAATCTTTTCCCGTCCGGTATCGCCTTCACGCGAAAGTCGTTCCAGGGTCGGGACTACGGCGGTCATGAGCTGGAGGATAATCGACGCCGAGATGTAGGGCATAATACCCAGTGCGCCGACGGCGCACCGCTCCAGCGCGCCTCCACTGAAAAGGTTGGCGAGGCTTAGAAAGCCGCCCTGGGCGGATTGAGCAGCGGCATCAATAGCTTCCTTGAGGGCCACCGCGTCCACCCCGGGTGTCGGTACCGCGGCAACAATCCGGCAGACAAATACCATGGCGAACGTAAAACCGATTCGCTGCCTAAGCTCGGGTATTTTCAGGCTATTCGAAAAGGCGGAAAGCATTGTCGCAAAGAACTCCGGTCCGGTCAGGTAATGACTTCACAAGAGCCGCCCGCCGCTTCGATCGCCAGTTTGGCAGACGCGCTGAACGCATGGGCTCTCACATGTAGTTTGCGGTCCAACTTACCGCCCCTTGCCAGCACCTTTACGCGCACACCGTGGCCACGGCAAAGACCCTTGCCTATCAATTCTTCCATCCCCACCTTCGATCCATCGTCGAAAGCGGCAAGGTTTGTCAGATTAACCGGTGTGTACGATACACGTGTTGGATTCTTAAAGCCTCGTTTCGGAAGCCTTCGCAGGAGAGGAATCTGACCGCCCTCGAATCCAAGCTTGTGCTTGTGACCGGAACGGCTCATTTGGCCCTTGGTTCCTTTGCCGCAGGTCTTTCCCTTTCCGGATCCACGCCCACGCCCCACGCGGGACTTGCGCTGGCGAGATCCGGGCGATGTTTCTATCGTGTGCAAACTCATAGCGCTGCGCTCTTCCCCCAGCGGGCGGCGTTAATTTCATCTCGCGATCGAAGCTGACCGATGGCATGCGCGACTGCTTTGACGACATTGATTTGGTTGCTACTTCCTAGCGATTTCGCTAGAACGTCGCGCACCCCTGAAAGTTCAAGCACCGTCCGTACGCCGCCACCGGCGATCACACCGGTGCCTTCCGAAGCCGGACGAAGCAGCACGCGAGCCCCGGAATACTTGCCGATTACTTCATGGGGAATCGTATGCTCATTCAAGGGCACAATCATCATGTCGCGCTGTGCGATCTCGGAACCTTTACGGATGGCGTCAGCAACTTCATTCGCTTTGCCCAGCCCATACCCGACGCGCCCTTTGCGATTTCCCACAACGACCAAAGCGCCGAAACTGAAGCGTCGGCCGCCCTTGACCACCTTGGAACAGCGGTTGACATGAATCACGCGCTCATCGAATTCCGAGGGCGTCGATGATTTGTCGCGATCTCGTCTGTTTCCTACTGCCACGTTCGACTCCTTCTACAACTAAAACTTCAATCCTGTTTCACGGGCCGCATCCGCCACTGCTTTCATTCGCAGTCCATATGCAAATCCACCGCGATCGAACACCGCTTCCTGGATTCCCTGGGCACATGCCCGCTCCCCCAACCGCTTGCCGATTTCCACGGCGGTTTCGCGATTGTTCGGCTTCCCCCGCAAATCTTTCTCCAGCGTCGATGCCTGCACAAGCGTGCGCGACGAATCGTCGTCAACGACCTGGGCGTATAAATGTTTGTTCGACATATACACACAGACCCTGGGCCGTCCCGAGGTGCCTCGAACTTTACGACGAATGCGGAAATGACGCCGTTTCCGGGCTTCGGCTGTTGTTCGAACCTTCATGACTAAGAAACCGCCTTTCCGACCTTGCGGCGAACCTGTTCGTCGCGATAACGGACCCCTTTGCCTTTGTAGGGTTCCACGGGCGAAAAAGCGCGAATCCGCGCCGCAACCAAGCCCACCTGCTGTTTATCGATCCCGGTGACGCCTACCGCGGTCTGTCCGTCCACCTTAACTTCAATCCCATCGGGAATTTGGTAATGAATCGGATGGGAAAATCCCAGGCTAAGCACCAGTTCCTTTCCCTGCAATGCGGCACGGTAGCCGACCCCCTCAATGAGGAGGTGCCGCTCAAATCCCTTGCTCACTCCCTCCACCAGGTTCGCCAACAAGCTTCGAATCGTTCCGTGCAAAGCGCGCACGTTTTTTTCTTCGCCGAGGCGGGAGACGCAGATTCCGGACTCTCCCTGTTCAACGGAGATTGACTCTGGAATGGAAAGAGAGCTCTCCCCTTTCGGCCCTTTCGCCGTGACGGACCCCTGGCCAATCGTCACCGTAACGCCGTCCGGAATCGAAACTGGCTGTACTCCAATGCGAGACATAATTCTTTTCCGTGCCAGGCTGCTACCAAACGTAGCAGAGCACTTCTCCTCCAATATTCCGCCGGCGAGCTTCCCGGTCCGTCAAAATTCCCGCGGAGGTACTGACGATCGCTACGCCAAGCCCGCCCAAAACGCGCGGCAGGTCCTTTGCTTTTTCATATCGCCGCAAACTCGGTTTGCTGATTCGTTTCAAACCCTGGATGATCGGCTCGTCATCCGCGCTGTATTTCAGAAACAAGCGGAGAGCCCGCTTGCCATCCTGGACCTCGGCATTGAAATCCTTAATGTATCCTTGTTGCTTCAGAATACCAGCGAGCGCTTGCTTTTGATTTGAATGCGGCATCTGCACAGACTCTTTCCCTGCGCTGTACGCGTTTCTCACGCGCGTGAGCATATCTGCGATGGGATCTTGAAAACTCATGACTATCTCCTGCCTGAACTTACTGTCCGTCACCCGGTACAGCGAACGGCATTCCGAAACCGCGAAGGAGCTCGGTTGCCTCGCTGTCGGTGCTCGCTGTCGTTACAATAGCGACATCCATCCCCTGGTTTCGCTTGATTTCATTCGGGTCGAGTTCCGGAAAAATATTGTGTTCGTGAATTCCGAGGGAATAGTTGCCCCGGCCATCGAACGACTTCGGAGAGGTCCCGCGAAAATCGCGAATTCGCGGCAGCGCCACATTGATCAACCGGTCGAGAAATTCGTACATCCGAACGCCGCGCAACGTGACCTTGGCCCCGATGGGCATGCCTTCACGCAACCGGAAATTAGAGATACTATTCTTTGCCTTCGTGATCAGCGGTCGCTGGCCCGTAATTTTTGCAATTTCGTCCACGGCCTGGTTCAAGCCATCCCGGTCCACCTTCGTGCCTACCCCGATATTGATGACGATTTTCTCGATCTTCGGCATCTGAAGAGGATTCGGGTACGCGCCCGTTGCCTTCAGTGCCGGGAGGATGACACTCTCATATTTTTTGCGCATGTTACTCATCGTCGTCTACCCGGAAGCCGGCTCCACCACTTTTAAATTCGAAACGTGGATCGGCGCTTCCTTTTCTACAATTCCGCCCTGCGGATAATCCTGGCTTTTGCGAAGGTGCTTTTTCACCAGATTCACACCTTCTACCACCGCGCGCTGCGTCTGGGGATATACCCGCATAACTTTCCCGCGAGAACTGGAGTGAGCGCCGGAAATAACCTCCACGACGTCTCCCTGCCGCACATTTGCACGGTGCCGTTTTTCCCGGTTCGCCATTACAGGACCTCCGGTGCAAGTGAAACGAGCTTCATGAAATTTTTCTCCCGCAGCTCCCGCGCGACGGGTCCGAAAATGCGGGTTCCCCGCGGATTCTGCTGGTCGTCGATAATAACAACGGCGTTGTGATCGAACCGCAGTAGCGAACCATCCTGACGCCGAACACCGCTCTTGGTTCTAACGATGACTGCGCGATGCACTTCGCCCTTTTTCACGATCCCGGCGGGCTGGGCCTCTTTCACCGTCACTCGAATGATGTCCCCGACCCGGGCGAAGCGTTTGCCCTGCCCAAGCACGCGGATGCATTTCACACGCCTTGCGCCGGTGTTATCCGCAACCAGCAAGCTACTTTCCTGACAAATCATAAAGGTCCTGCTACTGCGTTTTCCCGGATCTGACAACTTCGACAAGGCGCCAGCGTTTCAGCTTGCTCATGGGTCTCGTCTCCATGATCTGAACCCAGTCACCCATCGAGGCTTTTCTGGTCTCGTCGTGCGCGTAGTATTTTTTAGAACGCTTAAGTTCTTTTTTGTAAAGCCTATGCCGGATCCGCCGATCCACGCGAACGATGATGGTCTTATCCATTTTCGTTCCAATGACTTCGCCTTCTTTTTGGCGACGGAGTTTCCGGGTCTGTTCTTGTACGGTACTCACGATGACGCCGTCTCTTTCTCGCGGATAACGGTTTTCATCCGGGCCAGGTCACGACGCACGATCCGAAGCTGCGCCGGGTTTTCCATCTGCCCGAACGACTTCTGCATCCTCAGATTAAACATTTCCTGCTGCGTTTCGGCGAGTCGATGAGCTAACTCGTCGTCCGATAATTCTCTGATCTCGCTCGCTTTCATAAATCCCGCACTCAGCGACGCCTGGTGACGAACCTCGTTTTGATCGGCAGTTTCGTCGCCGCGAGTCGAAGGGCCTCTTTGGCGATCGTTTCGGTCACACCATCCACTTCGAAAAGGATCCGCCCCGGCTTGACGACGGCAACCCAGCCTTCCGTTGCAGCCTTTCCTTTACCCATCCGCATTTCGAGCGGCTTCTTCGTAATCGGTTTGTCCGGAAAGACTCGGATCCACACTTTGCCTTTCCTTTTCATGCACCGGTTTACCGCGATGCGACAGGCCTCGATCTGAACCGCCGACATCCACACCCGGTCGAGAGCCTGCAACCCGAAGGACCCGAATGAGATCAGATTGCCGGTATGCGCCAAGCCACTCATGTTACCGCGCTGCTGTTTGCGGTACTTCACCCGTTTAGGCATAAGAGGCATGGCTTTTCTCCTTTCGGGGTTCCTCTTCCGGCGGCTTGCAAATCCAGACCTTCACACCAATGATACCGGCAGTGGTCCGTGCTTCCGCGAATCCGTACTCAATATTGGCCGACAACGTGTGCAGAGGAATCTTCCCTTCCTTATATCCTTCGCGGCGCGACAACTCCGATCCACCCAGGCGACCTGACGCCTGAACCTTGATGCCTTCGGCACCCATGTCCATGGCAAGTTGCACCGCGCGCTTCAGCGCCCGCCGGAAAGAAACGCGACGGGTCAACTGCAGGCCGATGCTCTCGGCAACCAGTTGGGCATTCACATCGGGATCCTTGATTTCCTTGATCTCGATGTAGATCTCTTTCCCGGTCAATTTCGTGAGATCTTCACGTAACCGGTCGATATCCTGCCCCTTACGGCCAATGACAATGCCCGGCCGCGCAGTGGAAATGGTCACCCGGGCACGGTTTGCGTATCGCTCAATGTTGATAGCCGGCACCGCGGCGTCGCGAAGCCGGTTCTTCACGATGTTGCGAATCAGCAGATCCTCGTGAAGAAGACTGCTAATTTCGCTGTTTCTTTCGGCATACCACTTTGACTGCCACTGCTTTGTGACAGTCACGCGCATGCCTATTGGATTAACTTTCTGGCCCAAATCGATTCCTTTCTGAAAAAATAGGAAGCTCCCTATTTGCCATTCGGCTTCTCATCAGTCAACACAATCTTTATATGACTTAGTCTTTTTCTGATTGGGCTGGCCATTCCGCGGGCCCGGGGCAACCACTTCTTGAACTTCGGCCCCTCTTCCACCACCGCCTGGGAGACGTACAACTCATCGGCCGAAACACCCTCATTGTTTTCCGCATTCGCTATGGCGGACTTCAGGGTCTTCCCAATCAGGCCGGCTGCTTTCCTCGCGGTCAACTCGGTGATTTCCAGGGCCCTGGACACGGGCAGGCCCCGAATCGCGGTAGCCAAATCGCGCGCCTTCGCAGGCGATATGCGAACATATTTCGTTTTTGCGCTTACTTCCATGATCCTGCAATTCCTCTCTACCGTCTTCAATTTGCCGTGGAACCCAGAACAACGCGATCGCCGGTCTGCGGGAAACTCCCATCACCAGACAATTCCTCCACGTCTGTACCGGTCAGTTCCGACCTGACATCCTTAACCCGCAGGGTGGCCGTCACCTGATCACCATGTAACACTTTAAACACCATTTGCGGCCGGACTCCGTCCTCTTCGCCCACATCCAGTACGACATAGTTTAGTTTTTCGTCCGCGTCCACCACCCGGACGCTACTCATCACTTTGCTGTCAATTTCGTTAGGGTCCCGGGCAATCGGCAGCGTCATGATTTCCGGTTCGCCCTGCGCGGTCATAATCTCAAATTCCGCCTCATCAATCGCTACCCCGGCAACAAACTCCTGGTCATCAGCCAGGGCATCGGCGAGTTCTACGGCTTCTTCCGCGGCGTCGTATAATTCTTCAATCTGCACCTCAAGCGATTCGTTTCGAATGCGCAATTCCTTGATCTGCGCCTGCATTGATGCGTTCGCCTGCACCAGGCTTTCCACTTCGCTCTTTAATCCAGCTCCTGACCCTGCCAGGTTCAATTCAAAATCATCCAGCACTTTCCGAGAACGCGATTCGGAATCCATCGCATCCTTCTCCATCTGCGCGCGCAGCGACCCGATCTCCATCATCATTTTCGCCCGCGCCCCGTCGCCATCCGAGATCCGCTTGACGATCGGGTCCAGAACTTCCGAGGCGTCGAACGCGGGGGCCGTTTCCGGCGCCACCGCTGATACAACCTCCGCCGTTCCCGTCTGAATCTGCCAGTAGAACAATCCGCCGACTCCAAGCACCATCACCAGGATGGCAAAAAATACCACCCTCGCTTCCGACGATGACTGCGTAGAAGATTCGTCCATTTCCGTTCCCGCCCGGGACCCGGGGATTACTTCAACGAAACCGTCTTGTCAGTTGCCATACCGTGCCGCCGAAACCCGCGGGTCGGCGAGAACTCACCAAGACGGTGCCCCACCATATTTTCAGTTACGAAGACCGACACGAAAGCCTTCCCATTGTGAACCGCGAATGTGTATCCGACAAAATCCGGCGTAATCATGGAGCGCCGGGACCACGTTTTGATAACGTTTTTCTTCCCCGTCTCTTCCATGAAGACCACCTTTTTCATCAGCTTTGGATCGACATACGGGCCTTTTTTGATGGATCGAGCCATAATCTATTTCTTCCTGCGCTGTAGAATGAGTTTGCTGGACGATTTTCGCTTTTTTCGCGTCCGTTTTCCCTTGGCGAGTTGCCCCCATGGGGACACCGGATGCCCACCGCCGGACGACCGGCCTTCGCCGCCGCCCATTGGGTGATCCACCGGGTTCATCGCAACACCTCGGACCGTCGGGCGTCGCCCCAACCAGCGACCCCGCCCTGCCTTTCCTGATGAAATTTTCCCGTGTTCCACATTCCCGACCTGCCCGATGGTGGCGTAACACTTCACCTGGATCAACCGCACCTCGCCGGAAGGAAGCTTCACTTGCGCATATTTGCCTTCCCGCGACATGATCTGCGCGGACAATCCCGCACTTCGAACCAGTTGACCCCCACGACCAGGCGTCATCTCGATATTGTGCACCGGCAGTCCGGAAGGAATGTTCTCCATGGGCATCGCGTTGCCCGGTTCCGGCTCGGCGTTCGGTCCCGACATCACGGTGCTGCCCTTGGTGAGACCCAACGGCGCCAGAATGTAGCGCTTCTCTCCATCCGCATAGTGGAGCAGTGCGATGCGCGCCGACCGATTCGGATCATATTCGATCTCCGCAACCCGGGCGGGAATTCCCGCCTTGTCCCTCTTAAAATCGATGACGCGGTAGAGGTGCTTATGCCCGCCTCCCCGGTGCCGTACCGTGATCCGGCCCTTGTTGTTACGGCCCGCATTCGATTTCTGCGGCCGGGTGAGAGATTTCTCCGGGTGGTCACGCGTTAGCTCGTCGAACGCACTCAGCGTCATGAAACGACGGCTCGGCGTGGTCGGTTTATATTTTCGAAGTGCCATGGTTTATATTCCCTACAAAAGTTCGATCGTTTCGCCTTCTTTGACCGTCACAATGGCTTTTTTCCAGTCCGCCGTCCGCCCGAACCGCATGGTCCGCTCCCGGCGCTTCTTGCCGGGCCGATTCATGGTATTTACTTCGGTCACAGTGACTTTAAATAACGATTCGACGGCATACTTGATTTCGATCTTGTTCGCGTGACGGTCTACCTTAAAAAGATACTGGTTATGCAACTCGGTCTGCCTCGTGCCTTTTTCGGTGATGACGGCTCCATGAATTATTTGCTGCGGCTCCCTCATTCCGATGCCTCCGATGTGCCGCATAGACGGCTGGCTACCTGGCCCAAAGCGGCTTTCGTCACGATGACCTGGGGATACCGCGCGAGTTGATAGGCATTCACGTTCGCGCCCGTTACCACTTCCACGCCGCTGACATTGCGCGACGCCAGCGCCAGGTTACGATCCATATTCTCGACCACGACCAGGACGTGCCCGCTGACCTCCAGCGCCTTCAGAATCTTGATAAAATCTTTCGTCTTCGGCTCTTCTACCGTGCAGGACTCCAACACGCGAATCGCCCCCGAGATCGCCGCATCGGTAAACGCCTGGCGGACGGCCAGCCGATTCGCTTTCCGCGTCAGTTTCTTATGAAAACTGCGAGGTCTCGGACCAAAGGCGACCGCTCCACCCCGCCATATCGGAGACGCACGATACCCCGCACGGGCGCGTCCGGTTCCTTTTTGCTTCCACGGCTTGGCCCCGCTTCCCGCAACCTCGGACTTACTTTTGGTTGACGCGGTTCCGGCGCGTTGATTGGCAAGATACGCCACGACCGCATATTGCAGTGTCTGGCGGTTTCGGCCCTGCACCAGAAGCCCTTCGGGCACCGGTACTTCGCCGCTTCTCTCGCCAGCCGCAGTATAAAAGGGGAGTTCGCTCACGATTTCGAACCTCGTCTCTTGAGTGACTTCCGAATTAGAACCAGGCCTCCGTTGGGTCCCGGCACGGCGCCTCGTACCAACAAGGCATTATCATCGCCTCGCACGGCAACGACTTTTAAATTTTGAACGGTGGTACGCTTGTTGCCCATCTGGCCCGGCATTTTCATTCCCTTAAAAACACGCCCGGGATATTCGCACATCCCAATTGCTCCCCCACCACGAAGATTGTGCCCGCCGTGGCTTGCCCTACCGCCACCCATTCCGTGGCGCCGAACAACACCTTGAAAGCCCCGGCCCTTGCTCACGCCGATGACATCCACGAACTCCACTTCACTGAAGAGACTGACATCCGCGATCTCGCCTTCCTTCGCCTCCGAACCTGCATCGACCCGAACTTCCTTGAGGTGACGCTTCGGGCCGGCCCCACTTCGTTTGAAGTGGCCCAGGAGCGGCTTGGTCATGCGGCTCGTTTTCTGATCCGAATACCCGAGCTGCACCGCGTCGTATCCGTCGGTGGCGGCCGTTTTTCTCTGCACGATGGGGCACGGTCCCACTTCGAGCACGGTAACCGGGATCATGCGCCCCTGGTCGTCGAAGACCTGGGTCATTCCTATCTTGGTTCCAATCAATGCGTTCATCGATTCCTCAGATCTTAATGGTGATATCCACCCCGGCGGGCAGATTGAGTTTCTTTAATTCGTCCACGGTCTTCGCTGTCGGTTCAATAATGTCGAGCAGTCGTTTGTGCGTGCGGATCTCGAATTGCTCCATCGACTTTTTGTCTACGTGCGGTCCCCGGTTGACGGTGATCCGCTCAATCCGCGTTGGTAGCGGAATCGGTCCGGCAACCCGCGCGCCCGTGCGCTTCGCGGTTTCGACGATATCACCGGCGGACTGATCCAATACCCGGTGATCGAAGGCCTTTAGTCGTATTCTGATTCGTTGATCCTTCATGAATTCCTCGTTCTTTCCCTATCTGTGTAAAATCTTGTCTTGCTGCGCCGGGGGTACGATCTCGAACAGGTGCGGCTCCATCGAATACACCGCCCGGCCTTTGCTCAAAGAGCGAACGTCGGTTGCATACCCGAATAGCCGCTCCAGAGGGACTTCCGCATGGATGATCTGCTCGCCCCCGTTCGCCTGTATATCCAGAATTTTTCCCCGCCGGCTGTTGGTGTCGCCGAGGATGTCGCCCATGTATTCTTCCGGCGTGAGAATCTCAAGCCGCATGACCGGCTCCAGCAGCACCGGGTCCGCATTCTGCAGGGCCGCGCGCATGGCCATCACCGTGGCGGATCGGAACGCAATCTCGGTGGATTCGTCCGGCCGGAAATCGCCGCCGGTCACCGTGACTTCTATATCAACCATGGGATAGCTTCCGAGGACCCCCGTGATCAACGCATCCTGAATGCCTTGTTCCACTGCGCCGTGAAATTCATCCGGCACCTGGTCCCGGGAGGTCTTCCATTGAACGATGTGCCCTTCTTCGCGCCTGCGCGGGACCACGGAAACGGCAATTCGGGCGAACTGGGTAGCGCCGCCGATTTCACGGTCGAAGGTTGACTCGCCCGCGCCATTTCCGGCGATGGATTCGCGGTAGGCAACCGTCGGCTTGCCGGCATTCGCCTGCACATTAAATTCACGAAACATCCGGTCCTTGAGGATTTCGAGATGTAGCTCCCCCATGCCACTGATAATGGTCTGGCCGGATTCTTCGTTGGTGGAAACTTGAAAGGTCGGATCTTCTTCGGCAAGGGCGGCGAGCGCCTGGGTGAGTTTGTCGCGGTCGGCCTGGGTCCTGGGCTCGATGGCCATGGAGATGACAGGTTCGGGAAACATGATGCTCTCCAGAACGACGGGATGGTTCTCCACGCACAGGGTGTCACCCGACGTACAGTGTTTGGGGCCGACAATGGCTCCGATTTCTCCCGTATAGATGGCATCCACGTCTTCGCGGTGGTTTGCATGAAGCATGAGAAGACGGCTGATGCGTTCGCGCTTTGCCACGCGCGGATTGAAAACATTCTGACCCTTTTTCAGGACACCCGAATAAACACGCGCAAACGCCAGTTTTCCCACGTAGGGGTCAGTGGAAATTTTGAATGCCAGTGCGCTGAGGGGTTCGCCGTCGTCGGCTTCGCGGGTGAGTTCTTCATTTGTTTTGGGGTGGTGACCGGAGATGGAGGAAACGTCGCGGGGAGAGGGAAGGAAATGGACGACTGCGTCGAGGAGGGGTTGCACGCCTTTATTGCGCAGGGCTGAACCACAGAGGACGGGTACCATATTCCCGCGTACCGTGCAGCGCCGGATGCCCTCCGCCAGCGCGACTGCCGAAACGTCCGGCGACTCGATATATGCTTCGAGCGTCTGCTCGTCCAGATCCGCAACCGCTTCCACCAACACGGCGCGGGCAGCCTCTACGGCAACCGCCGAAGCATCGGGAATCGCGCACTCTTCAACCTCGGCACCGAGGGAATCACTCGAAAACCGAAATGCCTTCCGGCCCACAAGATCAATAACGCCGGAAAATTCGTCCTCAGATCCGATCGGAAGCTGCACCGGTACCGCGTTCGCCCGCAGGCGTTCGCGTAAGTCCTGAACGACGCGTTCGAAATCCGCCCCCTTGCGATCCATCTTATTGACGAATGCCAGGCAGGGAACCCTGTACTTCGAGGCTTGGCGCCATACCGTTTCGGATTGCGGTTGCACACCGGCGACTCCGCAGAACACACCGACTGCGCCGTCCAAAACCCGGAGGGAGCGCTCGACCTCGACGGTGAAGTCCACGTGACCGGGAGTGTCTATGATGTTGACCTGGTGATCGAGCCAGAAACAGGTTGTGGCCGCGCTGGTGATGGTAATACCGCGCTCCTGCTCCTGGGCCATCCAATCCATTGTGGCCGTCCCTTCGTGCACTTCGCCCATCTTGTGCACACGGCCGGAATAAAAAAGGATTCTCTCCGTGGTCGTCGTTTTGCCCGCGTCGATGTGGGCAATGATGCCGATATTACGAATTTTGGACAGAGAACGACCGCGCCCCGATGCTTCGTTTTTCGAAGCAGAGGCCTTCTGCGCATTGTTCTTCTGCTGTGCCGCCACGATTACCATTCAGGATCCCAATCACGTTTTACCAGCGATAGTGTGCGAAGGCGCGGTTGGCTTGCGCCATTTTGTGGGTTTCGTCACGCTTTTTGACCGACGAACCGGTTTCCCGGTACGCGTCAAGCAACTCCGCCGCAAGCGCACGATTCATCGGCATTCCTTTTCTGCCGCGTGCATGTCCCACGATCCACCGAAGTGCCAGTGAAAGCTGCCTTGCGCCGCTAACTTCCATGGGTACCTGGTAGGTCGCACCACCAACGCGTCGCGACTTGACTTCAAGCCGCGGCTTCACGTTGTCGATCGCCTTCGTTAAAACTTCAAGAGGATCGTCCGTTTCTTCTTTCTCTCGAATACTGTCCAGCGCGTCATAAACGATTCGCTGCGATGTCGCCTTTTTGCCGCGCTCCATGATCACGTTGACCAGGCGCGTCAATATTTCACTGTCGTACACCGCGTCGTTAATGACCGGCCGACGTTCTGCCCTGTGCCGCCGTGCCATGATTATCCTTTCTTCGGCCGCTTCGTGCCGTATTTCGAACGTCCGCGATTTCTGCCATCTACGCCCAGACAATCCAGGGCGCCCCGGACGACGTGATACCGGACACCAGGCAAATCTTTCACTCGGCCGCCCCGCACCAGCACCATGCTGTGCTCTTGCAAATTGTGGCCTTCACCCCCGATATATGCGGTGATTTCCTGTCCATTCGTCAGCCTCACGCGGGCAATTTTGCGGAGCGCGGAATTCGGTTTCTTGGGCGTCTGCGTCTTGACCTGCAGGCATACGCCCCGTCGCTGCGGGCATACCGCCAGCGCTGGCGCTTTGCTCTTGGCCCGCGCCTTTCTCCGCCCTTTTCTCGCTAATTGGTTGGTTGTCGGCATTTTGTGATTTTTCCTGTTACGAAGTAAAAAGAGCGTGAAACTTACCAGAGTCTCCCGCCCTGTGCAAGATTCACCTACAGTAGTTTTGTGGTTTCCTGAGGTTGAGGGTCCAAAACCGCTGCCAGAACCTCTTCCACCGGTATCGGCTCCGCCAAAGGGACCAACTTCAAATTCCGGTACATCGGGAATCCGGTTCCCGCCGGGATCAGGTGACCCATAATTACGTTTTCCTTGAATCCGCGCAGGTAATCGACGCGTCCCAGGGTAGCTGCGTCCGTGAGCACCCGGGTCGTGTCCTGGAAGGACGCCGCCGAGATGAAACTCTCCGTCTCCAGCGAAGCCTTGGTGATCCCGAGGAGCACCGGGGACGCCTCAGCCGGCCGTTTGCCTTCCTGCATCGATTGTTGATTCACGTCGATGAACCCCTGCCGCTCCACCTGCTCCCCCCAGAGGAAGTCGGTGTCGCCCGGATCCGTGATCCGCACCTTGCGGAGCATCTGGCGTACGATGATTTCGATGTGCTTGTCGTTAATTTCCACGCCCTGCAACCGATATACCTCCTGAACTTCGTTCACGAGGTATTCCTGCAACTCCTGCGGACCACACACTTCAAGAATTTCCTGGGGAACGACGGGACCTTCCGTAAGCTGCTGCCCTTTGCGGACCATATCGTTCTGGTACACGACAACGTGCTTCGCCATCGGAATCAGGTGCTCTTCTTCCTCGCCGGTTACCGTGTCGCGCACGATCAGCTTGCGCCGCCCGCGCACGGTTCCCGCGAATTCCACAGTGCCGTCGATCTTCGCGATTTCCGCGGCATCCTTGGGGCGGCGCGCTTCGAACAGCTCCGCTACCCGCGGCAGACCGCCGGTAATGTCCTTGGTGCGAACCACTTTCCGCGGCGTTTTCGCAATCATCGAGCCAGCGTTGATTTCATCCTTCTCACTCACCGTCACGTGCGCTCCCGCCGGAATTGGGTAGTAGCTCAGCACATCCTTGGTTGCATTGTCCCTCACCACGATCTGCGGATGCAGGTCCTGCTTGTGCTCCAGCACCACGGTGCCTTCCATCCCGGTCGCCTCGTCGACTTCACGCTTCACGGTGACGCCTTCGATGAAATCATGGAACTCGATGAAGCCTTCGCCTTCCGCGAGAATGGGGACGTTATACGGATCCCACTTCACGAAGCTCTGGGCCCGCTTCACCCGGCCGCCGTCCTCGACGGATACCACGGCCCCGATGACCGGCGTGTGGCGCTCCAACTCACGGCCTTCGTCGTCATAAACCGAAAGGACGCCGTTTTTGTTGAGCACAACGTTGCTTCCGTCCTGAGCTTTCACTGTGCGCAGCTCATGGTACCGGACGATTCCGTTATTTTTGGAAATGATCTGCGGCTGCTTAAACACCGAACTCGCCGTTCCGCCAATGTGGAACGTGCGCATCGTAAGCTGCGTTCCGGGTTCACCAATCGATTGGGCGGCGATGATTCCGGTCGCTTCACCCAGCGCAATAGGCCGTCCGTTGGCGAGATTTCGCCCGTAGCACCGCGCGCAGGTCCCGTGTCGCGATTCACAGGTCAACACACTGCGAATCTTCACGGACTCGATCGAAGTCTGAGACAAGATCTCGCCCGCCTCTTCATCGATTTCCTGGCCCGCGGCGACGATGATGTCGTGGGTACGCGGATCTGAAATATCGTCGAGCGCGGTCCGGCCCAGAATACGCGTTGCGAGCGAAACCAGCTCCTCGTCCCCTTCGTAGATGGCGGCAACTTCGATTCCGTTCAGCGTGTTGCAATCCTGTTCCACCACGATCATGTCCTGGGCCACATCGACAAGTTTCCTCGTCAGGTACCCGGAATCCGCGGTCTTCAGCGCGGTATCTGCCAGTCCTTTTCGGGCGCCGTGTGTGCTGATGAAGTACTCCAGCACACTGAGCCCCTCACGGAAATTGGAGAGAATCGGCCGCTCGATAATTTCACCGGACGGTTTCGCCATCAGGCCGCGCATGCCGGCGAGCTGCCGGATCTGCTGCCGGCTTCCCCGGGCACCCGAGTCCACCATGATGAAAATCGGATTGATATCCTCCCGATCGCCGTTGAATTCGAGAGCCCGGTACATCTCACTGGAGGTTTCTTCGGTGGCGTGCGTCCAGCGGTCGATGATCTTGTTGTATCGCTCGCCATCGGTAATCACGCCCTTACGGTACTGCTTCTCGACTTCGTCGATATCGTGGCGCGCTTCGGCGATGATTTCGTTCTTCTTCTCGGGAATGATCATGTCCACCATGCCGATGGAGATACCGGCCAGCGTCGCGTGCTCGAATCCAAGCTCTTTCAGCCGATCGAGAACCTTCACCGTCTCATCCTGCCCGGAAATCTGGTAGCACTCCCAGATCAACTGCTCGAGTCGTTTCTTGGCCAGCGTCGCGTTGATGAAACCGAGTTCTTCGGGCCATATTTCATTAAAAAACACCCGCCCCACGGTCGTAGTGATCACCCGGGCGTCCTTGTCGCCAAACTTGGTGTCCCGCAGGTAGTCCGGATTCTGCAATCGGATCCGGTTGTGGATTTTCAGCACGTTCTCTTCGTAGGCGGTGTGCACCTCGCCGGCGTGAGCCATGATCGGCAAGTGCTCGATTTCACCTTCGGCCTTGGGCTTGCGCTGCTCGATCCGATCCCGCTGCGAATCACTGGTGATGTAGTAGCATCCCAGCGCGATGTCCTGGGTCGGCGTGGTCACCGGCCGTCCGCTGGACGGCGAAAAGATGTTGTTGGGAGCCAGCATCAACAACCTCGACTCCAATTGCGCTTCCACGGACAGCGGCACGTGCACCGCCATCTGGTCACCGTCGAAGTCGGCGTTGTAGGCAGTGCAGACCAGGGGATGAACGCGAATCGCCTCGCCTTCGATCAGAACCGGCTCGAAAGACTGGATGCTCAACCGATGAAGGGTCGGCGCGCGGTTCAGCATCACCGTGTGCCCACGCGTCACCTCTTCGAGAATGTCCCAGACCTCGTCGGCTTCTCGCTCGATCATTTTCTTCGCGCTCCGGACCGTATGCACGATCCCGAGTTCCTTGAGTCGGCGAATAATGAATGGTTCGAACAGAACAAGGGCCATCCTCTTCGGCAGGCCACACTGATGCAACAGCAACTCGGGCCCGATGACAATGACTGAGCGGCCGGAGTAATCGACCCGCTTTCCGAGAAGGTTCTGACGGAACCGGCCCTGCTTGCCTCGCAACATGTCGCTGAGAGATTTGAGGGGGCGGTTTCCAGCGCCCGTCACGGGGCGGCCGTGACGTCCGTTATCGTAGAGTGCATCCACGGCCTCTTGAAGCATGCGCTTTTCATTGCGAATAATGACATCCGGAGTCTTGAGAAGTAGCAGGTTTTTCAACCGGTTGTTCCGATTGATCACCCGGCGATAAAGGTCGTTCAAGTCAGATGTAGCAAAGCGTCCGCCCTCGAGCGGAACCAGCGGCCGCAAGTCCGGCGGGATGACGGGAAGAATTTCGAGGATCATCCACTCCGGGCGTGTGCCGTTGCCCCGGAATCCCTCCAAAACCTTGATCCGCTTGCTGAGCTTCTTGCGGGTCTGCTTGCTCCGCGTGGCGCCCAGTTCCTCGTCGAGCTGCGCAATGGTCTCATCCAGGTCGATTTTCAGCATGAGTTCCCGGACCCCTTCGGCCCCCATCTTCGCTTCAAACTCGTCCTTGTACTTCTCCTGGGCCTCGCGGTACTCCATTTCATTGAGCAACTGGCGCTCCTGGAGCGGCGTGTCGCCGGGGTCGACGACGATGTAGTCCTCGTAGTACAGCACCCGCTCGAGATTTCGCGCGGTGATGTCGAGGACCAGCCCCATCCTGCTGGGCGTGCATTTGAAAAACCAGATGTGCGACACGGGCACCGACAGCTCGATGTGGCCCATTCGGTCGCGGCGAACCCTGGAAAGCGTCACTTCGACGCCGCAGCGATCGCAAATCACACCTTTGTGCTTGATCCGCTTGTATTTGCCACAACTACATTCCCAGTCCTTCGTCGGTCCGAAAATTCGCTCGCAGAACAGACCGCCCTTCTCGGGCTTGAACGTTCGGTAGTTAATCGTCTCCGGGTTCTTCACTTCCCCGAAACTCCAGGATCGAATGGTCTCGGGGGACGCAAGTGCAATGCTGGCCCAGTCGAAATCGGTTCCTAGTGGAGTCCCTCCGGCAAGGATCTGTTCGGCTTGTTGTTTATCCATTCAGTGTCTCCTCTATCAGACCACGAAAGTCTCGAAAATTATCCCTTGATACGATTCACGCGGATGTCGAGCGCCAGGCTCTGCATCTCTTTCATCAGGACGTTGAACGATTCCGGCATTCCTGCCTCCAGCACGTTCTCGCCCTTGACGATGGATTCGTAAATCCTCGTTCGCCCCTGGACATCGTCACTCTTAACCGTCAGCAGTTCCTGCAAGGCAAACGCACATCCGTACGCCTCGAGCGCCCACACTTCCATTTCCCCGAATCGCTGCCCGCCGTACTGTGCCTTGCCGCCCAGCGGTTGCTGAGTGACGAGCGAGTACGGCCCCACGGCACGGGCATGAATCTTGTCGCTCACCAGATGGTGGAGCTTCAACATGTAGATGTAGCCAACCACGACATCCTGGTCGAATTTCTCGCCAGTTCGCCCATCGTAGAGGACCGTTTTCCCATCGACGCGCTTCTTCTTTCCCTCCGGATCGGTAAGCACTTTGACATCCTGCAGCATGTCCATAATTTCCTTTTCGGATATGCCGTCGAAAACAGGCGTAGCGGCATGCATTCCGAGGTACTTGCAAGCCATCCCCAGGTGGGTTTCGAGCACTTGTCCGACGTTCATTCGCGACGGCACACCTAAGGGATTCAACACAATCTCCACCGGCGTTCCGTCCTGCAGGAACGGCATGTCTTCCTCGGGAACGACCTTGGCAATGACACCCTTGTTTCCGTGACGGCCAGCCATCTTGTCGCCCACGGAGAGTTTCTTCTTGCTGGCCACGTAGACTTTGACCTGCTTGATAATGCCGGGGTCGACTTCGTCGCCACTGTCCAGGCGGTCCAGCGAGCGCTCGTGCTCTGATTCGAGATCCGCGAACTTGCTGCTGAACTCGCTCAGGATGCTCTGGATCTTTATCTGGATCGGACTCGGATCGATTTCGATGTGATCGTAGTTGGCCGCCAATTTCCGCAGCAGGGTCTTGGTGATCTTCCGGTTCGCCGGAATGATGATTTCCCCGGTTTCGATATTCACGACATCGAGCGGAATTTTTTCGCCAAGAAGAATATTGCTCAATGCTTCAGTCAGATCCTCGGTCAACTGGTCTTGCTTGCCCTTGGTCTCCTCCTGGATCTGCTTGACCTGTTTCTTCCGGCCTCCCGGCGCCACACGGGCTCGCGTAACTTCCTTGCGGGCAGAGACCTTCACATCCATCACGATTCCGCCGGTTCCGCTGGGAACCCGTTGCGATGTGTCCCTCACATCGGCCGCCTTCTCCCCGAAAATCGCGCGGAGCAGCCGCTCTTCCGGGGCCAGTTCCGTCTCGTTCTTCGGAGTGATTTTGCCAACGAGGATGTCGCCCGGTTTCACTTCCGCGCCAACCCGGATCACGCCGTCGTGGGAGAGATTCTTCAGCGCCTCTTCCCCGACGTTCGGAATGTCACGGGTGATTTCTTCCGCGCCCAGTTTCGTGTCCCGGGCGCCGCATTCGAATTCCTCGATGTGGATGCTGGTATAGACGTCCTCTTTCACCAGCCGCTCGCTGATGAGGATCGCATCCTCAAAGTTGTAACCACACCAAGGCATGAAGGCCACCAGCACGTTCCGGCCGAGGGACAGTTCTCCGGCGGAGGTAGAGGGCCCGTCGGCAAGGATTTCTCCCGCCGCGACCTTCTGGTCCCGGACCACGATGGGCTTTTGATTGAAGCAGGTTCCCGAATTCGACCGCATGAACTTGCGAAGTTCGTAGACCTGGTAGGTGTCTGCGGCGGACTTCTTGGAGGGGACGCTGCCATCATTGGAAACAATGATTTTGTCCGCGGACACGTAGGCCACGATGCCTTCCTTGTCGTTGATCACCATGACGCGGCTGTCCCGCGCAACCCGGCCCTCGTTGCCGGTCGCCACCGTGGGACGTTCCGGCACCAGCAGGGGCACGGCCTGGCGTTGCATGTTGGAACCCATCAACGCACGATTCGCATCGTCATGCTCCAGAAACGGGATCAATCCCGCGGCAACACTGACCAGCTGCTTGGGAGAAAGGTCCATGTAATCGATTCGCTCTGGCGGTACTTCCAGGAAATCCGTCCGGTAGCGGACCGACACCGTCGGGTTCACGAAATAGCTCTTATCCGTCAGGGGCGCATTTGCCTGAGCAATGACGTATTTCTCGTCTTCGTCCGCGCTGAGATATTCCACATCGTCCGACACGCGACCCTTGAGAACCTTGCGATACGGCGTTTCAATGAACCCGAACGCATTCACCCGCGCATACATGCTCAGGGAGGAAATGAGACCAATGTTCGGCCCTTCCGGCGTTTCAATAGGACAGATCCGGCCGTAGTGGCTGCTGTGAACGTCGCGAACTTCAAACCCCGCGCGTTCGCGGCTGAGACCACCCGGTCCCAGGGCGCTGAGACGGCGCTTGTGGGTCAACTCGGAAAGCGGGTTGGTCTGGTCCATGAATTGGCTCAGCTGGCTGCGCCCAAAGAAGTCGCGGATGACCGCCGACAGGGCTTTCGGATTGATCAACTTCTGCGGCGTCAGCTTTTCTTCCGCCGGATCGAACAGGGTCATGCGCTCTTTTACCAGGCGCTCCGTACGGGCGAGCCCGACCCGGCACTGGTTTTCAAGAAGCTCTCCGACGGTTCGGATGCGGCGACTGCCGAGATGGTCGATATCGTCGATCGAGCCGTCGCCCAGTTTCAGTTTGATCAGGTAGATGATCGCGGCAATGAAATCCTCATTCTCGAGGGTGCGGATATCCTTGGACTTATTCAGACCGAGTTTCTGGTTGATCTTGTACCGGCCGACACGGCCGAGATCATAGCGTCGCGCATCGGAGAATAGCCGCTTGAGCATTTGCTTGGCGTTGGAAATCGTGGGGGGATCTCCGGGCCGGAGCTTGTGATAGATGTCTTTCAACGCGTCTTCATACGAGTTGGTCGTGTCCTTCTGAATGGTCTTGAGCATTAGACCTTCATCCCAGGTCACGTTTACAACGTCGATCTGGTTGTACCCCGCGGCCTTGATCTGGGCCAACAGGTCCTCGGTGACCGGCTCGTACCGGCGCGCAACCACGGCCTGGGCATCTGCGTCGATCACATCGTCTTTGAGGACGCGATATTGGATCATTTCCGGGGTGACTTTACCGCCGAGCTTGATGGTCTCAAACGAATAGAGAAGCCCCAGCAACTCGTCGTCGGTGCCATATCCGAGGGCGCGGAGAAAGGTCGATACCAGGAACTTCCGGCGACGACGGGTCCGGTCAAGATAGAGGTAGAGGAGGTCATTGGTGTCAAACTGGACTTCAAGCCACGAGCCCCGGTCGGGAATAATCCGGAAGGAATAGAGCAACGTCCCGTTGGCGTGGACGCTCTGCTCATAGCAGATGCCGGGCGAACGGTGGAGTTGGCTCACGATGACTCGCTCGGCGCCGTTGATAACGAAGGTTCCCTGGGGTGTCATCAGCGGCAACTCGCCCATGTAGACGTCTTCCTCGCGGGTTTCTTCGCCTTCCCGCAAACGAAACGTCAGATACAGCGGTGCGGAGTAGGTCTGTCCTTCCTTAATGCAATCGATGTCCGACAATTTCGGCGCACCAATTTCATATTTCGCGAAGTCCAGCGCGTACTGCCCGTCGTAGCTCTCGATGGGAAACACTTCCTTGAAAACAGCCTGCAGGCCCATTTGATCCCGGGTCGCAGGGGCAGTTGCCTGCTGCAGAAAATCCCGGTAGGAATTGGTCTGGATCTCAATCAAGTCCGGTGGGGCAATTACATCCACAAGTTTGCCGTAATTGATGCGTTCTGCCATGCGATTCCTTCAGCCTCTATATGCGTTTAAGACCGGCTCACGGTAACGTCGCCCGTGAACCAGCCCTCAAATTGTGAACGTTTTCCAAATTCGCCGGCACATCGCCGCCGGCAGGTTACGTGATCTCTACGGTGGCCCCTGCGGCTTCGAGCTTGGTTTTCAGCTCTTCGGCCTCGTCCTTGGACACGCCTTCTTTTACCGCTTTAGGTGCGCTGTCAGCGATGGCCTTGGCTTCCTTCAGACCGAGGTCTGTAGCCGCCCGAATTTCCTTGATGACCTGGATCTTCTGGCCGCCGGTTTCCTTCAGCACGACACTGAATTCGGTCTGTTCGGCTTCGGCGCTTTCGCCTTCTCCACCGTCTGCCGGAGCTGCAAACGCCATCGCAGGCGCGGCGGCCGACACGCCAAGGCGGTCTTCCAGTGCTTTCACCAACTGTGACAACTCAAGCACGGAGATCGTCTCAATCCAGTCGACAAACTCCGCCATCTTGCCTTCCAACTTCACGTCCGAAGCGGTATCTTCTTCTACTGTTGCTGCTTCATCAGCCATTTCCTGTTCCTCCTGATTCATGAATCCCGGCTATTCGCCCTTGCTTTTTTTCTCTTCCGCTGCTTTCAGCACGTAAACGAGACTCGCTAGTTTCTGGTTGAATACGCCCGCCAACTGCGTCATGGGCGCGGCGAGGGTTCCAACCAGGCTGCTGCGCAACTGATCGAGCGACGGCAGCGTCGCGAGTTCGTTCACGTCATCCGCAGAAATTATCCGACCTTCCAACAGACCAAGCTTTACCACCGGCTTCTGCGTCGTCCGCGCAAAGCTCTTCAGAACTTTGGAAACCTCCACCACATCGCCGTCGCCGTAAAACAGGGCAGTGGGCCCATTCAGGCCGCCGTCGACGCCTTCAACCTTCATCTCCTTAAGCACATGCTTAAACTGCCGGTTGCGAATGACCATCATTCGGGCGTCGGCTTCGACCAGCTTGCCCCGAAGGGTCTCGGTCTCCGTCACGTTCAATCCCTGATAGTCCGCAAGAATGAAGAAGGAAGCTGCTTCGACCTTCTCCTTCAATTCCCGTGCGATTGACTCTTTTTCCGGTCTCATGATCCTGCTCCTACGCCGCAACTTGCTCCCGCATAAAGATTTGCAACCCCGGCCCCATCGTGCAACTCAACGTGCAGCGTTTGATGTATACACCCTTGGCCGCGGGGGGCTTCGCCGCCTGCACTGCATTGATCACCGCACCGCAGTTATCAGTGAGATTCTCCGCGCTGAAAGAAAGACGGCCGAACGGGACCATCACGTTTCCATGCCGGTCCATCTTGAATTCGACACGCCCCGCCTGGCATTCCATGACGGCGGTAGCCGTGTCGTCGGTAACCGTGCCCGTCTTGGGGTTCGGCATCAGGCCGCGGGGACCCAGCACTCGCCCAAGCTTCCGGACTTCCTTCATCGCATCGGGAGTAGCAACCGCTACATCAAACTCAATCCATCCGGCCTTAACTTTTTCCAGCATGTCCTCGTACCCGACATGCTGCGCGCCCGCTTCACGGGCGGCATCCGCGGCCTCGCCCTGTGCAAATACCAGAACCGTCACCAACTTCCCGGTTCCGTGAGGTAGTGACACGGTACCGCGGACCATCTGGTCGGACTTCGTAGGGTCTACCCCGAGCCGGAACGCAACTTCCATGCTCTCGTCAAATTTCGCGCAGGGATTTTCCTTGATGAAGGCAACCGCCTGTTCGATTTCGTAAATTTTTCCTTGCTCCACCTTCGCGGCGGTGCCCCGGTATTTTTTGCCTCTTCCCGCCATGATTACTCTACCTCGATTCCCATGCTGCGCGCCGTCCCGGCGATCATCTGCACCGCCGCGTCCATATCACGCGCGTTCAAATCCTGTTCCTTCGTTTTCGCGATTTCTTCGAGCTGGGCGCGGGTCACTTTGCCGACCTTATCCCGGTTGGGCATACCAGACCCCTTGGCGATACTGGCCGCCTTCTTCAACAGCGTTGCCGCGGGCGGACTCTTCAATTCAAATGTGAACGACTTGTCCTGATAGACGGAGATCACCACCGGAATGATCAGGCCAGCCTGGCTCTGGGTGGCGGAATTGAACGCCTTGCAGAACTGCATGATGTTCACGCCCTGCTGACCAAGCGCAGGACCCACCGGAGGCGCCGGATTGGCCTGGCCCGCCGGGATCTGCAACTTAATGATTCCTGTTACTTTCAGCGCCATAATAAACTCCAAATACTGCGGTGCGAAACCGCTACTCCCGCTCCACCTGCCAATACTCCAGTTCCACCGGAGTCGTGCGCCCGAAAATAGAGACGGAGACCTTCAACTTGCCGCGCTCGGGATCGATATCCTCGATGACGCCGTTGAAGTTGAGGAACGGTCCGTCGTTGATTTTCACGGTCTCGCCGAGTTCGAAATCGATCTTCGGCTTTACTTTCTCTTTCTTCTCTTCAATCTGGTTCAGGATGCTTTCGACCTCTTCCGGTCTCAGCGGTGCCGGCATCTCACCTCCCACAAACCCGATGATCCCGGGAATGTCCTGGGTGAAGTACCAACTTCGGTCCACGACCTGCTGTTCCGGGTCGTAGAGGGCTATGTTGATCAGGACATAGCCCGGATAAAATTTACGTGTCGACGTCGTGCGCTTCCCGCGCTTGACTTCCGAAACTTGCTCCGTGGGGATGAGGACTTCGCCGACGTAGTCCTCCAACTCCTCCATCTTCACTCGCTTCTCAATGCTTTCCTTCACCTTGAGCTCTTTCCCGGAAAGGGTATGAAGGACAAACCACTGTTTTTCCATTGTGACGCTCACTTACTGCACACCTCTTTGCCTAGCTGAGAATCGAGCCAAGCAGTTTCAACAACCCAAAATCGACGATTCCAATGAAGGAGCCAAGGAGTATGCTGGCGACGATCACCATCAGCGTCGACTCCATCAACTCCGACTTCGAAGGCCAGGAACACTTCTTCATTTCGACCTGTACTTCGTCGAAAAATGTTCGAAACCCGGTAAATATATTTCGAATTTTGCCCATCGCCCAAATATCCAGATTCTCTTAACGCTTAGCTGGCAGGCCCGGAGGGAATCGAACCCCCAACCTTCGGTTTTGGAGACCGACGCTCTGCCAGTTGAGCTACAGGCCTACGCGATGCCGCCTAGGCAGTAATCTCAGTCACCCGTCCCGCGCCAACCGTCCGGCCGCCTTCACGGATTGCAAACCGCATCGCCTTCTCCATCGCGATCGGCGTGATCAATTTAACTTGCATGGTGACGTTGTCGCCGGGCATCACCATCTCCACGCCGTCCGGCAGAGTAATATCACCGGTGACATCCGTCGTTCTGAAATAAAACTGGGGACGGTAGCCTTTGAAAAACGGGGTATGTCGTCCGCCTTCCTCTTTGCTCAAGACGTACACTTCCGCCGCAAAGTCGGTGTGAGGCGTGATCGAGCCGGGGGCCGCAAGAACTTGGCCGCGCTCCACGTCCTCTTTCTTGAGTCCGCGAAGCAGGCACCCCACGTTGTCACCGGCAACGCCTGAGTCGAGAAGCTTCCGAAACATTTCGACACCAGTAATCGTGGTCTTCTGCGTATCGCGAATTCCAACGATCTCAATTTCCTCGCCCACTTTGATCTGGCCGCGCTCGATTCGACCGGTGACCACCGTTCCGCGTCCCTCGATGGAGAACACGTCTTCGATCGGCATCAGGAAGGGCAGGTCGATTTCGCGCAACGGCTCTTCGATGAAGCTGTCGCACGCTGCGAGCAACTCCTGGATGCAGGCGTTCTCGGGCGCATCGGCGGTCTCGGAGTTCATCGCCGGGAGCGCCGCGCCGCGGATAACCGGGGTATCGTCGCCGGGGAATTCGTACTTCGAGAGCAGCTCGCGCACTTCGAGTTCCACCAAGTCGGTCAGCTCGGGATCATCCACCGTATCCACCTTGTTCAGGAAGACAACGATTCCAGGCACGCCGACCTGCCTCGCCAGGAGGATATGCTCCCGCGTCTGGGGCATCGGTCCGTCCGCTGCGCTTACCACCAGGATCGCGCCGTCCATCTGTGCCGCGCCGGTGATCATGTTCTTCACATAATCGGCGTGACCCGGACAGTCTACATGGGCGTAGTGTCGGGCCTCAGACTCGTATTCCACATGTGAAATCGAGATTGTCAAAATCTTGGTCGCATCTCTGCGGCCCTGGGATTCCGAAGCCTTCGCTACTTCGTCGTAGCCCACGAAGGTACTCATGCCTTTCAACGACTGAACTTTGGTGATCGCCGCCGTCAGTGTCGTCTTGCCGTGATCCACATGGCCAATCGTTCCCACGTTCACGTGAGGTTTTGTTCGCTCAAATTTGTCTTTCGCCATCCGGGGTTCCTCCTAGCCTTTCCTCTTCTATCTTCGCTTGCTTCTCTTCGGGTGGGACCCGCTTACGTTCCTTCTCAAATCCACTCCCGCCACACTCGCGTTCTCATCGGATTCCAAACATGGAGCCCACGAGCGGGATTGAACCGCTGACCTCATCCTTACCAAGGATGTGCTCTACCATCTGAGCTACGTGGGCCCTCGGTTTTAGTGCCTGGCTCGCGCTCAGCCCCTCAAATAAAAAATAGGCAAGCCACTTCCGTAACGCCCCATCCGGTAACTTCATCAGGTCGCGGACAAAACCCGATTGCCGACTCACCTAACCTTAATGAAACCGCGACGAATAAAAACACGGATCGGTCTCAAAATATTTAAGCCCGGCACTGTAGAGAATAAACCGAAAACCAGTCAACAAATTTAGATTACTTTTTTTGTCAATTAATTTTACGAGGCTGAGAACGCGATCCCAAGATAGGATTCAAATACCCGAAAATACTCTCTTACTTGACAAAATTAAGCTAATAATTGCTTTTGGAGCCTCACCGGGGGGCGGAAGGGAATCTTAACCTGCCGAATTTTCTCGCAAACGCAGCCTTGAAGAGAGCATTTACCGCTGATCATGCCGAGATCCAGTCGAGAATATCTGTACGGGATCAACCCCGCCTTCGAGGTTCTCCGGGCCGGGAAACGGCGAGTTCAGGAGGCCTACTTCTCCGAGTCCGCCCGCAAGAACCCCCGAATACAGAAACTGGAAAAGCGGTGCCGCGAATTGAATATTCCCCTGGAATGGGTGGAAAAAGGCCGAATTTTACAACTATCCAAAAGCAAGGATAACCAG